>Ga0210385_10000672_pt1 | contig 22773 bp, 19 predicted proteins | sample IncBWH26OmetaG_FD_160107 | JGI IMG/M metagenome (GOLD analysis project Ga0210385, IMG submission 160107) | Forest soil microbial communities from Barre Woods Harvard Forest LTER site, Petersham, Massachusetts, United States - Inc-BW-H-26-O ...
AAAACTGCGGAACATCTTTCAAGGCATCGCCGGTGCGCGGGCGCGGAGCATCTTTGCGGTCCAGGCGGCGCCGGGCAGGCCACTGGCGGCGAGGAGTTGCAGCTCTCGCTCGAGGTCGTATGCGACGCGGCGGATGGTGGGCCGGTCCTCGTCGAGGAGCAGCCAGGAAGCGCGGGGATCGCCGTCGTAAGGGAGGCCGACGCTGCCGCTGTTGATGAGGAGCTTGGGTGTTCCGGTGAGGGAGCGGACGGAGGGAAGATGGGTATGGCCCCAGGCGACGATGGGCTGGCCGAGCGGTGAGTAGATCGCTTCGAGGTCGGCGTCGGTGGCATCGGCGGCAGGAGCGCGCCAGCAGCCTGCGGGGCTGGCGTGAACCAGAGCGAAGCCGGAGGAAATGTCAGCGCGGGCGAGAGACAGCGGTAAACTGCGAAGCCATGCGAGGCGCGCCTCCCCGAGGATGCCGCGGGTTGCGGCGGCGATCCCGCGGATGGCGTCCCAGAGAGCGGGCGGGGCTTTGGATTGAGCGGCGAAGTCTTCGAGCGCCTGGGGACGGATGAGCATTTCGTCCGTGTTGCCCAGGACGCCGGGCCAGCCGAGTTCACGGATGTAGTCGAGGACTTCGACGGGGCTGGAGCCGCTGTCGGCCAGGTCGCCTCCGTGGAGGATGAGGTCCGGGGATTGGTGGCGAAGATCGGCGAGGACGGCTTCGAGGGCGGTGCGATTGCCGTGAATGTCGGAGAGAACGGCGATGCGCATGGGGTGAGGCGCGATGGGAGCGGTGCGATTATTTAGCGGGTGCAGCCGGGGCGGCTTCCTGCGGGGGGATGAGCGGGAGCTGCTCGACGACAGCGAAACCGGTTTGGCGCAGCATCTGGAGGACGGTGGGGCTGGCGAGGCGCGTGGCGTCGTACTCGACGCGGATGGTCTTCCACTCCTCGTCGACCTTGATGTGGCGGATGCCGTAGACCTCGCGCAGATTGCCCAGCGCGAACATGGCGGATTCGGTGGGATGGCCTTCGTAGCGGTAGAGGGCTTCGAGCTGGGTCATGCGTTGATGATACGGCAGTCGGTGGCGGATGGAGGGTTGGTGTTTAGGGGGTGTCCTGAGTATCGTGGGCAGGGAAACGCACTGTGCTCAGGACGGTCACGTAAAAACTAGAAACGAACGCCGGGTTGGAGGAACGGGTTGGACTGGCGTTCTTCTCCGATGGTAGTAGCGGGGCCGTGGCCAGGGATGACGCGGGTTTGGTCGGGAAGGATGAGCAGGCGGTCGTGGAGGGAGCGGAGGATCTGTTTGCTGTCGCCGCCGGGAAGGTCGGTGCGGCCGATGGAGCCGGCAAAGAGGGTGTCGCCGGCGAGGAGCAGGTTTTCCGGCACGAAGTGAAGGCAGATGCTGCCCTGGGTGTGGCCTGGGGTATGGAGGATCTGCGCGGTATGACCGGCGATGCCGACGGTCATGCCCTCTTCGGCACTAGCGTCCGGGGGAGCGATTTCCGGGGTGGGGACGCCGAGCCAGCTAGCCTGCATGTCCATCATCGTGAGCTGGGGCAGATCGTTCTGGTTGAGGAAGACGGGGGCGCCGGTGGCTTTCTTGAGGCGCGCCGCGCCGCCGATGTGGTCGATGTGACCGTGGGTGACGATGACCTGTTTCAGACTGAGTTTGTGCCGCGCGAGGAAGGCGAGGATCTGCGGGATGTTGTCGCCGGGATCGACGACCATCGCTTCGCCCGTGGTCTCGTCGCCGAGGATGGTGCAGTTGCACTGGAGGGGGCCGACGGGAAAGGTTTCGAGGATCATGCTTCTATTGTCGGCGACGCGGCGATTCCGTCACTCCTGTTTGTGGTCCCCTTTTTTGATTCGGGAGACAGGCGGCCTTTTGGGAGCGCTCTTCCGCCGCGGTCCGGGTGTGTTGCCCGCCGGCTGCAGGCCCTGGGCTGTGCTCCGCAGAGCAGCCGTCAGGTCTTTGGCGGAGAGCGCGCTCGCGGGGTCGAGAAGCCACTGGAGGATGAGCCCGGAAAGAAGCACATGGTGAAACGTGCCGATGGTCCGCGCCGTTTGCTCGCTGATGGCGCTCTCTTCCCGACCAAGAAACATGGCCGCTAGCCCAACGCGCGCGGTATAGAGATTGCCGGCGAGAAAGCCGCGGGTGGCCGGCTGGCCGACCATCTGCGTGAAAATCTCAAAGTTGGCAATCCACAGCGGGCGGTAGGTTTCGAAGGTGGCGATGATCTTCGCCCAGATGGCTTCAAAGCGCGCCGCGGGCGCAACGTTGCCGGGAACCGTGGTTCGTAATGCGCGCTGGAGCTCCTGATCCCATTCACCGAAAGCGAGCAGCAGGGCTTCGGTCAGCAGCGCGTCCTTGGAAGAGAAGTGATAGCCGATGGCGGCCAGGCTGACTCCGGCCGCGGAGGCGATGTCGCGGGCGGTGGTGCGGTTATAGCCCTTTTCCAGCAGGCACTTTTTGGCGGCCTGCACCAGAGCCTCACGATTGCCCATGAAAAAGATTGTAAGGCAGGGTAGAACAAACGTCCAAGACATACGTATAGTACATGTGTGCAAGACATTTGTACAAATCATTTCAGCCCTGGAGGTGACTATGAAGAACAAACGCGTCCTGATCTCGGGAGCGAGCGTGGCCGGCCCGGCACTGGCTTTCTGGCTGAGCCGTTATGGATTCGAGCCGACCATCGTGGAGCGCGCCCCGGCGGTTCGTCCTGGCGGGTATGCGATCGATTTTCGCGGAGCTGCGGTGCGGGTGCTCGAACGGATGGGCCTGCTGGCCGAAGTGCAGCGGAAGCAAACGCGGATCGGCGCGATCACCATCGTGGATGAGAAGAACAGGAAGGTGGCGAGTATGCCGGATGGATTTACCAGCGGCGAGCTGGAGATTCTGCGCGGAGATCTCGCGGCCATCTTCCACGAGGCCACACGGGACTCGACCGAATACATTTTCGACGACAGCATCTCGGAGCTCCGGGAGAGCGACAGCGGCGTCGATGTGTTGTTCGAGCGAAGCGGACGGCGCAGGTTTGACCTGGTGGTGGGCGCCGACGGACTGCATTCGAAGGTGCGGGGGCTGGCTTTTGGGGAGGAAGCCCGGTTCGTGCACTATCTCGGCTACTATGTTTCGATCTTCACCATTCCGAACTATCTCGATCTGGACCGGAGCGGACTGTACTACGGAACCCTGGGCAGGAAAGTGGGCATCTTCAGCGGCGGCGACGGGCGGGACGCAAAAGCGTCGTTCTTTTTCGCGACCGAGCCGCTGGAGTACGACCGGCACGATGCGGACGAGCAAAAGCAAATCCTGCGCGAACATTTCCGGCAGGAAGGCTGGGAGGTCGCGCGTCTGATGGAGATGATGGAAACGGCACCCGATTTCTATTTTGACTCGGTCAGCCAGGTGAAGATGCCGCAATGGTCGAGCGGGCGCAGTGTTTTGCTGGGGGACGCAGCGTACTGCGCATCGCCGCTCTCCGGAATGGGAACCGGCATGGCGGTGGTGGGCGCGTATGTTCTGGCGGGCGAACTGGCGGAGGCCGATGGGGACCACGCTGTGGCGTTCGCCAACTATGAAAACCGGATGCGGGAGTTCGTCAGGAAATGCCAGGGGATTGCAGATGGGGGAACCGACTGGTTCGTGCCGCGAACGCGGTTTCGCCTGTGGCTCAGCAATCAGATGTGGAAGATTCTCCCTTACACGCCGTGGAAGAACATGATGATCGAAGTTCCGCTAAAGATTGGAAACTCAATCCAACTGAAGGAGTATGGGCAAGGGGCGAGGCAAATGGTGTCGTGAGGGCGGCAATGCGGCGTGAAAAAGGGCAGGCTCGCGGGCCTGCCCTTTGATTTTTGTGCGGAAGTTTACTTGCTCTTCGGCGTGCTCTGGGAGGTGCTGGAGCCGGAGAGGACCGAATGACGGTGGGTGGTCTGGTGCTGCATGAGGACGGTGAGCGAGATGGAGGTGAGGATGAAGATCCCGGCCAGCCAGGCAGTAGATTTGGTGAGGAGATTGGCGGCGGAGCGGGGTCCGAAAGCGGTCTGGGAGCCCTGGCCGCCGAAGGCGGCGGCGAGGTCCGCGCTCTTGCCCTGCTGGAGCAGGATGATGATGATGAGCAGCAGACAAACGATGACGTGGATGGTGGTGACGAAGATGATCACGGGATTTTGAAGAACCTCATTTTTCGACGAACCATTCTGGCACACCCGGGCGCGCACAGGCGGCGCGGGCTTGAAATTTTGGTGCGGAAGGGGGGACTTGAACCCCCATGCCTTTTGGGCGCCACCCCCTCAAGATGGTGTGTCTGCCAATTTCACCACTTCCGCACTTAAAAACTGCTATGTTTTCAACCTGTTGACCGGAACCGTTGTTGAGGGGCCGATTCCAGTGTCTTCATTTTTTTCACTATCCTGCGCCTCGTGCCTCGGTGTGCCTGTGGGCGGCTCTCAAGTCCGCCCCGTCGCATGAACAACGCCTGGTGCGGCGTTGGCCTGCGGATGCACGTAGCGCATCGTCGTTTCAATGTTATCGTGGCCCGCTACGTACTGCAACGTAAACGGGTCGGTGTGCTCTCCGGCCTCGGTCAGGAAGGTGTGGCGGAGTCCGTGGAGCCCCGCATCCGGATGGGTCTGGATTCTCTCCCGCAAATCGCCGATTTGGGTTTCAAGCACCCACGGTCCGAGCGATCGGGCAGGGTCGCCCGGATGGGTGAAGATGGGGGCGCACTTTGAAGCGGCGATTAGCCTCTCACCTGGAGAGGAGCCCCTTCGCCGCCAGGGGAGCTTCCATCGATCCAGAAATCCAGACGACGTCTGTGACCTCGAGTGCGCACGCGTTCGCAGCCTTTTCCGCCTTCTCACGCGTGGCCTGCGCTTCACTCTAGTGAATTGTCCGGGAATCAGAGCTACTCTTCCTGAGTATCTTCTCCCTTCGCAACCCTATCGTGAACTGCATGTGCTAAAGATGAGATCCTAAGTTTTCCCGTAGTTGAGGGAGCAGACGCACCGCTGGCACGTCGGGTTTTGCGCGATGTTCAGGGTGCGCCGAAACTCCTGTGCGTCTTCCGAGTTCACGGCTTCTTCCAGCGACCCCTGCGCGCTGCCCACTTTGCGATGAAAGAAACACGGTCTGACGCTCCCATCTACCTCCAGCACGGCAGAAACCCAGGGGGCACCGCACACCGGCGACTCCGGCGGCAGATCACCCAGGCGCTCGCGAAAGCGGCGCGCGATGCGACGCAACTTCTCGGCGGATTCCACGATGTAACGTCGTGCAATTGCGTCGGCGTATTCGTCCACGAGGAGTTCGATCTCCTTTTCGAGCGTGTCGACTTCACACCGGGTCAGCGCGACCTGATCCTGGCGCTCCACAGGCCAGACCAGTTCACGATTGAAAGCTGTGGACGATACATCCGTCGCCAGAAACGAGATGGAATCGAAGCCCAGGTCCTGCGCCGCTCGCACCGTTTCACGCAGGAACAAAAAGTTCGCGCGTTGCACAGTGCTGCGCGCGTGAATCGGCATGCCCGGCCGCCGTTGTCGAATGGCGGCGATGCCCCCGCCGATCAGACGGAACCCACTCTGGACACGACGGATCAGATCATGAATCGCCTCCGGACCGTCGAGCGATACGATGATTTCGTCAACCCACCTGGCGATGGCCTCTGCCCGTTTCGAAAGCAGCAGTCCTGTGGTGAGCAGCGTGACCTGTACTTCACAGCTCTTCAAAAATGCGCAGAGCTCCTCGAACTGCGAGTGGAGCAGCGGCTCGCCCCCCGTGAGGACGACCTGCTCCACCCCGAGCGCCCGAATGGAATCGCGGTGGCGCACCAGATCCGAAGGCTCGAGCTCCAAACCTCGCGGCCGCTTCCAGATGTCGCACATCAGGCAGCGGCAGTTGCAGTTTTCATGAATGTTCAGCAGCAGGATCGGAAGGGACGTCAGCTTGTGCGGCTGTGCGGAGACGGTTTGCGGTTTTTCCTGTTCGACGGACAGGTCAAGAGACATGCAGCGCCTCTTCCCAGGTGTGGCCAGTCCTTGACCCCTCGGCCTCCATCCTCGACACATGGAGGCCGCCCACACGAACATTGGCAAGCCCCAGGACGTTCTCCGCCGCTTCCAGCATTTCGAAGACCGGCCCGCGCAGCCAGCGGCTTTCGCCTTCGACCATCAGCGACGTCAGGTTCTGCTTCGACTCTGCCGGCAGGCGATTGAAAATCTCCCCAGAGGCCAACCGTACCTGGCCACCCACGATCACCAGTTCCACGTCGCGCCAGGTCAAGGTCGTCAGAATCTCCGCTGGATTTCCGGCGCGGCTCCGCACTGCGAACAGATCCCCGACCGCGTCGGCGCGCAGTGTGCTCTCACCGCGATGCAAACGCAAAATGCGCGCTGCCTCATCCGTCACCATCCGGTACAGCTGCTCGGCGGGAAGATCGCAGGTTCGAAACGCGAAGCGCAATTCGTCCAGCAGATCGCCCTGCGCGGTCAGCGGTGAGTCGCTGCCCAGCGCAAGCCGTCGGATCGAACGCAATTGTTCCGGAGTGTGCGTTTTCCCGAACAGAAAGCTGTTCGATGAGGGGCAAATAACCACTGCTGAGCCACGGCGATCGAGCAGAGTTGCTCCTGCTTTGTCCAGTGCCAGCGCGTGCACGAGAACACTGCGCGAGTCGAGCGTACCCAGCGCATCCAGCGCTGCCAGTTCCTCCGCCGCAGTCTGGTCAACGCCTTCTCCGGCATGAATAAAAAACGGCTCGTCAGCGCCGGTACTCCGCAACGCCCCCGAAATATCCGCGGAAAATGCAAGCGAGTGCTCCCAACCATATTTCTCCACTACGCGCACGGGGAAATCTTCGCTCTGCAGCACCGGGTGCAGCGGGTTGTGCTGGCACACGGTGGTGGCTCCCGACAGCAGGTTGCGAAGGCCGCCCCACCAAAGCCGGACCTCTTTCGGGACTCGTCTGTGCAACCGGATCGTCTCGGCTTCATTCGCCTGGATGTCCGTCGCCCACTCCGTTGCATTCCTGTAAGGAGGAGAACCGAGCCGGGGGAACAACCCAAATTCAAGGTGATCGTGGGCATTTACCAGGCCCGGAAAGAGCATGTAGCCGTCCAGAGCCAGGTTGTGAGCCTGGTTCGTGGGCGCAGCGGTGACCGGCGCCGCCTCGCTCACCATGGAAGCAATCACTCCGTTATGCAGACTAACGGACGCTGACGCCCATTCGCCGGCCCCCAAAGCGCACGGAGCTCCATGCAGAGTAAATGCGACGGTTGCGTTCCCATCTACTGCAGCCGGCAATCGGCGGAAGTGAAGCAGGAAGATCGGTGCCTTGCCGACGACTTGCTGCCAGGCCTCGTCCCTTCCGTACATCCGAAACAGCTCGCGCTCTGCCTCGCCAAACTCCGGTTCGAGACAGACAGCCAGCGTAAAGCCATGAGCACCCAGCGTCCTGACCAGGTCAGCAATCGACCGGCTCTCAACGGCCAGTTCATACGTCCGTCCGTGACTGTGGAATCCACGCTTCCAGCCAAGCGCAGCCGCCGTTGCCGGATGCATGTCCGAAATGAACAGATCGCCACCCGCACGTATGACTCGCGCCAGCTCCGAAGCACACTTTTCCATGTCGTGCACATAGCTCAGGACGAACGAGGCGAGCACGAAGTCCGCCGTCTCGTTCGCAAGGGGGACCGAAGGCAACTCCGCCACTACCAGGCGGGCATGCGGCAGGTCCTTGCCGGCAGCAACGTCCAGCATCTCGCGAGAGTGGTCCAGCCCACGCAGGGAAGCAGCACCACCGCGCGCACAATGCTGCAGCCATCGACCCGTGCCGCAGCCGATGTCCAAAACATCCCTGCCTCGGCTGTCAGGCAAAATGCGGGTGAGCATCCGCTCTTCGAGTGCCAGAAGCGGGTTTCCCTGCTTGTCGTACACCGAGGCCCAGGCCGCAAAGGCATTCGCGTTCCCGGCAGTCTCCGCGAGTTCAGCGGACACACTCACAGGCTCTCCCGCTTCGGCTTGCGCAAATTGATGAAGCTGTGCGCCCACTCGAGTTCGAGTGGATAACTGTAGACGCGCAGAGCGTATCGCCATGCGCTTAATGTTTTCAGCAGAAGACGGCTCCAGCGTGGCGCACGAATGTCCTGCACGGTGGGCCAGCGGGATGCCACGACCAGTTCGAAATTGTCGATCAGCTTTTTCGTCCTGCCCTTCAGCCACGGCGCGCTCGTATCAATCCGCAGCGTGAAGTCCAGCCACTTCTTGCTCGCCCATTCGGCCGGAGTGTCCGGGAAGGAGATCTTGTCGTCCACGTCGCCGTACATGCCACCCTTCTGCGGCGTCGGCGTATAGTGCTGAACAATGATTTCCGAATCAGGATTGATCCTCTTAATTTTGCGGATGAATTGCAGCGTCTCGCGTGTGTCGCGCTCCGGATCTTTGGGATTCCCCACCACAAAAGAAAACTCCGGGATGATCCCAAACTCGCGCGTACGCCGTGCCATTGTCAGCGTCTGATCCGTAGTGATGCCCTTCTGCATTTCCTTCAGAGCCCAGTCGGAGCCTGACTCCGCGCCGAAGAAGATCATCGTGCACCCTGCCTTTGCAATCGTCGCCATCGTCTCGTCGGAGTAACGCGACATGATGTCGACGCGGCCCTCACACCACCAGTGCAGCTTGAGCGGAATCATCAGTTCGCAGAGCCGGCGCGCGTGATCTTCACGAAGAAAGAAGTTCATGTCGTAAAACTGCACCGAGTCGGCACCGTACTTCTCGATCAGGTGCTTCAGGATGGCAACGGTGCGTTCCGGCGACTCCATCTTCTCATCGCGTCCATACGCAGCGTGAACGCCGCAGAAGCTGCAGTTGAACGGACACCCGATGCTGGCGTGATGCACGGCCGTGCGCTTTCCAAAAAACGACGGCTGCAGATATTTCTCTACGGGTACACGATGGAACGGCGTCCAGGGAAAACTGTCCGGACCCTTCATCGGCCGCTCAGCGTTGCTGCGATGCAGACCAAAGGCGTCCTTGTATGACAACCCGCGAATCGAATTCAGACTGCGATTGCCCCGCAGCGCATCGATCAGTTCCAGGAGTGTGTCCTCCCCCTGGCCCCGCACCACAAAATCCACATACTTGGCATTCAGTGCCGAGTCAGGATAGATCGAAGGAAAATATCCACCCCACACGATCTTCACATGCGGCCGCAGCCTGCGAATTTCGCGCGAAGTCTCCATCGCCGCCACCATCTGAGGTCCAGGCATCGTGGACACGCCAAGCAGTTCTACGGGATAAGAATCGATGAGTCGCAGCAAGGCCTCGACAGGCTTGTCTTCGAGGTTGCCGTCGACAATCTCGTACTCTTCCCGCCCTTCGAGTACGGCGCCAAGAGCGAGCACCGCCAGGGGCAGCCGGCAGTTGCGCGGCCGGGTTGCACGTGGATGGAAGAGAAGAATCATGCTGTTTTCCTGGCAGTGTAGATCCGGAAACGTGCGGGCTCGCGCCGGCCATGCCATCGCGCAATCCACGGCCTCATCGCCCATCGCAATCCGTAGAAAGGCGCGTGCCGCTCCCATTGCAGACCGAGACTCTGCTCCAGCTTCGCCAGCCGCTCGTCGGTGAGGAACTCCAGACTCCGAATCGAGTTCGAGGGTGTGCCGAAGCGGCCGAGAAACGCAGCGCGCCGTTCGGCCAGCATCTGTTCACCGCTGCATTCTCGCGAGTACCACGGCGAATCCGCCACAACAATCATGCCGCCGATCCTGAGGCAGCGCAGCGCCTCCGCCAGGGTTTCCCAGTAGCTCTCGGCATAGTGGAAAGAGGCGTTGTAGATCACGGCGTCGAACTGGGCCGCGCCAAACGGGAACCGTGTGCTCTCCGCCTGAAACCGCGGAAACACCTCCGGCAGATGCGGCCGATAGTGTTTTGCCGCGCCGAGGCCATCCTGGTCGTTGACGAGCAGATCGATCGCTACGGGCCGGAATCCCTTTTGCGCAAGCCGATAGCTGAGCCAGCCGTTGCCGGCGCCGACATCGAGGATTCGCGCTTCTGCGCCCGCCTCCGCCTGAATTCGCGGCAGAATATGCTTCGCGAGATAGTCATAAGTCCGCGCCCGAATTGTCCATTGCCCCTGGTTCCTGCCAGAGAGATCTCTGTGCGGCAGCGCGAGATAATAATCAGCGTCCCGGCTGCCCCGCCCCTCTGCCGCACGAATCTGTTCATAATCGGCGACAAACTGCGCGTAATACTGGCTTCTCTCATAAGGCAGCGCCAGCCAAATCCCCTCCTGCAGATTCAGGGTGAATCGGCATTCGCTGCAGCCTGGATTCGCCGGCTCGCACTCTGCTGCCATCGCCGCGCTGCAGCGCGGACACTGCAGCGCCAGCCCAGCATGGACCGTCGCGCTATCGACGCGCCGGTATTCCATCATCGTCGGCATCAGCGCACCTTCTCCAGGTGCAGCAACATGTGATCTCCGCAGGTGCGCAGAATGAACCAGCCGCGCACGGCGTGATCCAGCGCTTCCATTTTGCGAAGCAGCCACGGGTGGCGCGCGATCCAGGGCTCGAGGTACGAAGGCGGCACCGTAATTCCAATTCCGGTGGCAAATACGAGACGGAACTCCGGCGCGAAGGTTCCCCGCAACCGCGCGAGGCTCGGATAGTAAACCGGGAACCGAAGCTCACCGATGCGCGCCTCGGAAACGCCGCCCCAGCGACGGAATGCTTTGCGTGGCCTGCCGCGCAGCAGGAAATAGACCATTTCCCACACGCAATACCGCGTGGAAAAACACAGCAGCAGCGGCGCTCCGGGCCTCAGACAAGCGGCAATCTGCTGGGCAACCCTCTTCAGATCCTGCACGCAGTTCAGCCCCGAGAAGTTCGAAAACACCCCATCGAAGCGCATGGCCGCCGGCAGGCGGCCAACCTCCTCCGTCGGCAATTCGACAAACCGCACACGCGCGTCTGGAGCTTCAGCCGCCACGCGTTTGCGCGCCTGCTCGATCATGCCGGCCGACGCGTCACAGGCGGTAACGCTCATCCCCGCGCGCGCCATAAACAGCGCATCCTGTCCCGTCCCGCAGTTCAGCTCCAGAATGTGGCTGCCGGGAGAGAACACCGCCTGCACGTGCCTCCATACTGCATCGCGCTGCGACCTGCCGATCGACGAAAAGGTGAACAGCGAATCGTAATCAGCCGCAAGACGGTCGAAGGCCATCCCGGCTCGAGTATGGGTCCCCGCGCTGAGCATTATTGCTCCACCTCCGCGTAGGTCGCCAGCAATGCCGTACGCTCGCGCGCAATATTGTTCCGCAGCACGGCCTGGTCACCGTCAATCGTCTCTGCGTTTCCCTGCGTACGGTCCAGCATGCGAGCCAGCTCTACCTCATCACGCAGCAGCCTGTCGGCATGCGCGTAGAACATACGCGAGTGCCTCCCCTGGATCTTCAGCTCACGGTCGGAGGTCTTTCCCCACGGGCCGATCTGGATGAGCCGTGGCGCAATGCGGTTGTAATAGGGCGTTCCTTTGATCGGGTAGGAGACGGTGGTGAAGAAGATATCCGGCTTCGAAGTGCTGACGTGCTGAATGGTCGCCTCGATATCCTCCATTTCTTCGCCTTCGTATCCCCACATCAGGAACATGCCGCTCTGGATGCCGCGCTCACGACACATTTCAACAGCCTTGTGCACCTGCTCGATCTTCACGCCCCGATCCATCGCATCCAGAATCCGCTGCGATCCGCTCTCCGATCCAATCCACATGCGGAAGCAGCCAAGCTCGGCCAGCAGATCCATCATCTCGGGGCTGAGCCGGTCAGCGCGCGAGATGCACTCGAATGGAACGCGAATTCCCCGCCGCCGCATCTCCCCCGCATAGGTGCGCAGCCATGGATGGTTGATGGTGAACACATCGTCCGAGACCCAGACCATGTCCGGATGGTACTCACCGAGCAGCCACTCCACCTCCTCCACCACCTTCACCGGATCGCGCCGCCGGTGCGACTGCCCGTACACCTGATGACTGCACCAGTTGCAACGGAAGGGGCATCCCCGCGCCGTGATGAAGTTGACGGAGCCGCTGCCATGATGCGTCCGCCACGTTTCTACGTAGCGGTGAAGGTCAATCGCGGTGCGCGCCGGCCACGGCTGCAGATCGAGGTTCTGAATTTGCCCGCGCGGCGGGTTCTGGCAGAGGTTCCCGCCGCTGTCGAAAAAAGACAGACCGGCAATTTTCGAGAAGTCCTGTTCTCCGCTGCGCAGCGAAAGCAGCAGTTCCTCCATCGTCAGTTCGCCTTCGCCGGAAATTACAAATCGGGCTCCCGCTTCCAGATATTCGCGCGAGTATGCGCCCGGCTCAGGACCGCCCACGACCGTAGTCCAGCCTGCCAGGCGAGCCACCGTCAGAATCTCTACCACGTTGCTGCGCGTCATCAGGTTGGCATACACACCGACCACCGACGGCTTTTCCGTCCAGAGGTGCCGGAATAACTCCTCCTTGCTGGAGAACGTAGTGTCGAACACCTCGACATCGAAGCCGCGGCTCCGCAGATGGGAACAGAGATATAGGATGCCCAGAGGCGCATACGGCTTCATGATCTGCCGCTCTTTGGGATCCTCCAGGAGAAAGTAGCCGTGCGTGAGGAGCAGATCGGTCATGTTATGCCCCCGTCGTTCCGCTGAGTTGCTGAACAGGAATCAGTCTCGTCACGTGAGATCGTATCGAGGTTGCCTTCGCAGGCGGATCGAGTGCATCGGGATTCCTGCTGGCCGGCTCCAGTGCGTAAACCTTTCTCCACATTGCCTGCACCCGATCCAGGGCTTCCTCGGAATAATCGCTGGTCGCGGACCAGGTGTCCGATTCCGCATGCAGAGCATCGCGCACCGCGCGATAGAACTCGCTCGTGTATTCGGCCTGGAACATGATGCAGAGATCGTCGCTGTCGGCCCAGTTCCGCTTCGAGCCCAGTTGCTCCTGCACGCGTTCATAAAACACCGTTCCAGGCAGCGGATACGAGAACGAGACGCCAATATCGTCCGGCCGGGTGTTGCGAACGAAGGTGATGGTTTCCTGCAACTCCTGCCATCGCTCACCCGGATAACCCAACTGCAGGAAGTAGCATGCACGAATGCCCGCCCGCCGGAGCCGTTGACGCGCCGTATGTACCGCGGAGATCCGCAGGCCTTTGTCCATGGCGTTCAGGATCTTCTGCGACCCGGATTCGACACCCATCCATACCTCGGCACAGCCCGCCGCCCGCAGCGCTGCGACCGTCTCCTCCGTCAGAAGGTCCGCCCGGGATTGAATCTTGAACGGAAGCGCTGCGTCCCTGCGGACCACTTCCTTCGCGAATTCCTGAATCCAATGATGGTTGAGCGCGAACACGTCATCGCTGAACCAGATGTGCTCTGCCCCGGCCTCAGTTTTCAGCTGCCTCATTTCTTCTGCTACCGCGGCTGCCCCGCGAAGATGAAACTTGTTTCCGGAAATCGGCTTCGCGCACCAGTTGCAGCGATACGGGCACCCCCGGCTGGAAACCATATTGACTGAGAAATAACCATGGGCTTTCCGCCACGCCTCGCGATACCGACTGAAATCGGTCAGGTCGTTGGGCGGCTGGGGCAGGTCAATCCAGTCTGGGTTCTTCGCCAGCGACCATCCGCTGTGCTCCGCCTTGCCGGTATGGTTGCGATAGACCAGCCCATCGAGATTGCGCGGCCTTTCATTCTTCACCAGCCTACGGCACAGCTCCACAACGGTTTGCTCAGCCTCGCCCCGCAGAACATAATTGATTCCCCGGCTCAGGAACAGCTCGGGATTGTCGGTAGCGTCCGAACCATGAACGATAACCGGAATGCCCTTTTCCTTGGCGAACCCTGCAAGATGCCACGCCACGTCCCGCATCCGTGTCAGGCACATCTTTGTCAGGAAGTTGAAGTCATCCTCGTAGATCACCAGAACGCGCGGGCTGTGCTCCCGAAAGAACGCTTCAAATTCCTTCCCCGGATCCCGCAACATGGTGTCAAACAGAGCAACCGAGAAACCAGCCGCACGCAAAGCGGCGGCGGCATACAGCGTACCCAGTGGCCGGTACGGCTGCATCTTCCGCACCTGCTTCTGGTCATACGGAAGGTGATACGCGTGCGTGAGAAGAATGTCTGCCAAGGGTCACCTCCTGATTTCCGGCAGTCGCTTCCTGACGGCTGCGATGCGCTGAGTCGAGCGCCCGCGATTCAGGCTGCAGCCTCTGCCGGCGTATTTGCTAGTCGCTTTGCATCCACTGTGGGTTTCATCGCTGTGTACTTTTTCAGCTTGTTATTGAGCCACAGTTCCACGGGCGCCCGGTACATGTCGTGGTCCAGCCGCCAGCGCGCCGGAAGCGAAATACCCTTCTGGATCAGCCGCGTAATCCGGCCGCGCTTGTCCGCGCCGATCGGAATCCGATCGAAGGCGACCCGCAGATAGTCCCGCATCGTTTGCAGCCGGTCGTGTTCTTTGCCGTTGAGCCAGGGCAGCCGCGTATAGCGCGGGAAGTAATCCGCCCATGCTTCCAGCGACTTCGGCAACTCGATTCCCAGTTCCGTCGCTTTGGAAAAAATCGGTGATCCTGGGTAAGGCGTGAAAATGTTGGTCCAGAATTCCGCGCCCGGAAATCTGCGGCACACGCTCATCATGAAATCGATCGTTTCTCGCCTCTCCTTCCGCCCTTCACCGGGAAACGCGAAGATGATGTTGAAGGAGGGCCGGATGCCGGCTTCGAGGCAACGAGCCGCGCTCTCGTAGATGGATTCAAAATCCTGCCAGTCTTTGTTCATCGCCTTCAGGACAGCCGGAGAGCCTGAGTCCACGCCCTGGCAGATTTGGTGCAGGCCCGCTCGCCGCAGCATGCGCAGGTCTTCCGGCGTCAGTCGCGCCACCACATTGCTGGTGGCCTGGATACTCCATACGAAATGCGAGTTCTCGCGCACCAGCCCATCGGCGATCCCGCGCGCGCGATCCATATCGACCAGGAAATTGTCGTCGACCACCCAGATCATCTCGAGCGCATACCGGCGGCTCAGATCCACGGTCTCTTCCACAAACTGTTCCGGCGGCAACGCATTCCACTTGCGCCCGTATACGCCGGAGTTCGTGCAGTAGGCGCAGTTGAAAGGGCATGCCAGGCTCGAGGTATACATCGCCCAGCGCCGGCCGCATTTCCGCTCATACGCATCGAAATCCGCTAAGTGGTAAGCCTTCGGTGGCATCTCCACCAACGGTCGCAGCGGACGCTCCGGCGTCATGATCAGTTTGCCGTCACGTTTGAAGCCGATGCCCGCGACGAAATCCGGAGCCGACCCGTTTTGCAGATGCCGTACCAGTTCGAGAAAGCTGTCTTCCCCCTGCCCTCGAACGATGTAATCGAGGTAAGGCGCCTCCAAAGTCTGCTGCGGAAGCAGCGACGGATGCCAGCCCCCCAGCACCACTGGAAATTCCGGATCCCATGCCTTAACCGCCCTGGCAATCTCCACTGTCTCGCGGATCATCGGGCCGGTCACCAGCGAAACGCCCAGGCACAGAGCGTCCTTCACCTCCTCGAGAACCCGCTGCTTGAAGTTCGGCGTAATCGTCGAATCGATCAGCACAATCTCAAAACCGGCTCGGATGAGCGGAGTCGCCACCGCCAGTATTCCGAGGGGTGCTGTTGCCTCTGAACTGGCAAACGACGGAAAGAAGAAGACGATCTTTCTCGATTTACCCATGGTGAGCCGCCATTACTCAATGAAGAATAGCGGCCTGACCGAGCCCCAATTGTCACCAGCTTGTTGCCGGAGTTTCATTTGATTGCTGGACCCGGCTTCTGCCGTAAGCGGCAGTTTTCGGAAAATCGCTGGCCGTCCGGCCGGCAGCAATCGAAAGATTGTCGAATGACAAGCCGGTGACACTCGCGAGCCGATCCATTCAGGTGTAGCTCTTCGCCAAACCGGCCGCGTGAAGACAGGCGTAAAGACGCCGCTGACCATCACGATCCTGCTGGGGACCCTTCTGGCGTGCGGGTCTCTCCTGGCGCTGAAGAAGCAGCGGGCGGCGCTGAAAGCGGGGAGCGCCGTGACAATCTGAGCTCCGCTCCGAGATCAACCGGTACCATCGGCATCTTCGCAGTTCAGGAGGAACGGAACCCTGGTGAACCTCGGGAAGCAGGATGCAGATTCAATTTTCACTGAAGCTTATCTATTGACCGAACTTCAGCCGCGCTCCTGAGACAGGCTGAACTTGCTCAGGAGGAAAGTGCGCGTGGTCGCGCTGGTCATCATTCAGATCCTCCAGTTCACGTTCGTGGTCAACGCTTCTTCGCCACGCGCGAGTTTTTCGGCACCGGCGCTGCGCTCTTCGCGCTGATCATCGCCAGTTTCGACCCAATCTCCTCGCCCACTCGGCCCTCGTCACTATCGACATGGGCGTGACCTGCTTCTTTCTTGCCTCGATCTACGCTTTTTATCGCCTGCGCCACACTTCCAGTGCGTCCAGTGTATTCATTTTTGTCACTACTTTTCGCCACTGGCGCTTGCTGTGAGTTGCTGCTGCTAACTATCTAACACGAGCGTAACCATTTGAACCGGAAGGAGAAATCCCACTTTTCCGGGAGGTTGTCAGGGGGGCCAGAGAGCCGGGTTCAAGATGGCTGTCTGCCAATTTCACCACTTCCACACGGAGACGGTCCTTTAAGAAGGATAACAACGGCGCGCGGCGAGACGCGGGGGGCAGAGGGGCGGATGAGGCGGCTCAATGCGTCTGCGGGGGAGGGTCCCCACCCCGCCGCTGCGCGCGTTCTGCAGCTTCACCCGATATTGTCTTGACAGACGCTGCCGGATCATTCAAGAATTCGTCCCGCGCATCCGCTCCCTCAGTCGAATTCCCCCCAATCACCGCGGTTCATAACCGAACGGAGGATTCTCCATGCATCGGTCTGCACGTTACGCGCTTCGCTTTACCTGTTTCGCCGCGTTGCTGACGGCGAGCTCCTTCCCAGCTCGGGCCGCCACCCTGTGTGTAGCGCCGGGCGGACACCACAACTGTTACAGCACGATCCAGGCTGCGGTCACGGCGGCGTCGGCCGGCGACGTGATCAACATCTGGCCTGGAACTTACAAAGAAGATGTGACGATCGGCAAGCCGCTGTCGCTGATCGGGGCAGGGTGGGACGCTTCGGTGATCGATGCGACGGGTCTGGCCGACGGGATTTTTGTCGACGGCATCGACAATCCTGGACTGGCGGACGTGACGATTGCGGGATTGACAGTAAAGAACGCGCAGTTCGAAGGGGTGCTGGTGGTGAGCACGTCGGACGCTGTGATTCGCGACAACAAGATTTTGAACAATGACCAGATCGGACCGGTGTTTGGATCAGGGCCAGCCTGCAAGGGGCAGCCTGCGTTTGAAACCGACGAGAGCGGCGACTGCGGCGGCGGGCTGCATCTGATCGGCGTGATCCACTCGGTGATTTCGGGCAACACGTTCACCGGGAACGGAGACGGGGTTCTCATCAGCGACGAGACCAGAATGAGCCGGGACAATGTGCTCATCCACAACAACGCGGTCGATAACCCGCCGGAGTGCGGGATCGTGCTGGCGTCGCATCCGCCGGTGGGATCGGTGCCGCCTGCGTACGCCAGGCATTTTGGAGTGGTGCGCAATACGGTGGCGTACAACGTATCAGCGAGAAACGGCGTGACGGTGGGCGGCGCGGGAGTGGGGCTGTTTTCTGACGGCGAGGGGCAGGGCATGGTTTCCGGGAACGTGATTATCGGGAACCAGATTATCGGGAATGGCATTCCGGGCGTCTCGCTGCATACGCACGTCGGGCCGGCGTTCGGGCTGCCGGCAGATGACATGGACGGGAACCAGATTATCGACAACTTCATCTCCGGCAACGGCGCGGATACCGACGACACAGCGACACCGGCGAGTGCGGGGATCAACATCAACAGCGGTGCTGGTGGATCGCCGGTCGTGGGAACGATCATTACGGGAAACACGATCGTCAACGAGGAGATCGGCGTTGCCGCCAATACGCCTGCCGAGGTGGAAGCGCACCTGAATACGATTGAGGGCGCGAAGACGGGAGCGGCGAACGTGTGCTCGGTCGATAATCCCACCAATCCTGCGGTGTGCACAGGCAGCCTGGACGTGACCGGGAATTTCTGGGGATGTCCGAAGGGGCCGGGGCCGGGCGGGTGCACGATGGTGAGCGGGGCGAATATTGTGTTCACGCCGTGGCTGACGGCTCCGCTTCCGGACTTTGACGATCACTACTAAGGACGAGCTGCAGCGCGAAGGGCCGGTCCAATTGGGCCGGCTCTTCTTTTTGCGCTCGGGCAGCTGGCAAAGTTCCCTTAGGGTGTGAGCCGGCGGTTCACCTCATCACGAACCTTGTCGAGGTCGGCGTGAACGAGCTTGTCGTGGTCCACGATGAGCTCGCCGCCCACGTAGACGCGCTCGATGTCGGGTTCGGCGGCGGCTAAGACCAGGTTTGAATACGGATCCTCGACGACGTGGCCGAGCCGGGCGGGATCCACCACAACGAAGTCGGCCAATTTGCCGGGTTCGAGGGAGCCGAGCTTGTCCTTGACGCCCAGGACGTCGGCCGAGCCCATGGTATGCAGCCACAGTACCTGGTAGGGACTCATGACGGTGGCGTCTTCATATTTGTCGTGGATGGCGTAAAGGCCGGTGCGCATGTTCTCGAAGGGATCGGCGAGGTCGGCGCTGGCTTCGCCGTCGACGCCCATGCCGACTCGGATTCCAAGCCTGAGGTATTTGGGGATGTCAGCGACACCCGAGGCTAGCCGCCCGTTCGACAGCGGATTCCAGGACATGGAGGCGTGGGCTTTGGCCGTTTCGGCGAGGATGAATTCGTCGGTATGGATGAAGTGGCCGAAGATCAGCTGGTCGTTGACGAGGCCGGAGTCGAGCATCCAGCGAAACTTGCTGCGTTGTTCGCCCTGATCTTCCGGAGCTTCGACGAAGTGGGTTTGGTTCCCGAGATGGAACTCTTTGCCGAGCGCCGCCTCCATGACGGCTTGCTGGACAGTGTTGTTGAAGGCGGTGGAGCCGTTGATCATGACGCTGAGGAAAGCGGGGTTGTGGGGCTGGGCCTGGGTCCAGTCGAGGAAGGACTTGAGGCGCTCGCGCGCAGCCTGGATCGTCGCGTCTGGGTTCGGCTCGCCGGGTTTCATCGTGTCGGGCTGATAGCCGTGGACGAAGCGGAGGCCGGATTCTGATTCGGCGCGGAACTCGGATTCGTCGAAGGCATCGCCCTGATTTTGCCAACCCGTACCGCCATAGTTGAAGTTGTAGGCGGCGGTGATGCCGTGCTGCAGATGATCCAGGCAGCCGTAGAGCGTGAACCAGTAGAAGTCGTCGGGGGAATTGTGGATGGCGTGTTTACCGTAGAGGTCGTCGATCCAGCCGGGGAGAGTTTGGTTGGCCGCGAGTCCGCGATAGGCGGCTTGCCAGAGGTGCGAGTGGGCGGAGATGAAACCGGGAATAACCCAGGCGCCGTTCGCGGCACAGGTTTGGATGGGGCTTAGGTTCGTGGGAGGGTCGCCGGCGTGGATCTGGGCGATGGTTCCATCGCTGGCGACAAGGATGTAACCGTCGATGGGGGTTGGTGGGGGCTCTTCTAAGCCGGCAGCCATGGTGAAGATTTTGATGTGGGTCACGAGGAGTTTGGGATTGGCGGCCAGGGCGCGAAGAGGCAGGAAGCAAAATGTGAGGCAAAGGATGGTGCGAAGAAATGCGGAGGATCGTTCCATGTTTGTTCTTAGCGTGAAATGGATGGCAAGGCAATGAAATTCGAGTAGACTGACCTCTCCTGCTCGACAGTAGCCGCGTTTTTGTGGGACCCCGGTGGCGGGGCGGCGGTTGTTCATTTCTGCAAAAGGGGTTGGTGCATGGCACGAGTGGTTCGGTGTTCGCTGATCCAGGCGACGAATGTGGAGCCTGCGGAGAAGTCGCTGACCGAGATCAAGAGGGCGATGATCGAGAAGCATGTCGGGCTGATCCGGCAGGCGGCGAGGGCGGGCGCGCAGATCGTTTGTCTGCAGGAGATTTTTTACGGGCCGTATTTTTGCGCGGAGCAGAGCCCGCGGTGGTACGACTCGACGGAGCCGGTCCCGGATGGGCCGACGATCGAGCTGATGCGAGCGCTGGCGAAGGAGTTGGGAGTCGCGCTGGTCGTACCTATCTATGAGGTGGAGAACGAGGGAGTCTACTACAACACGGCGGCGGTACTTGGACGCGGGGGCGAGTATCTGGGGAAGTATCGCAAGACGCATATCCCGCATGTGGCGCCGGGATTTTGGGAGAAGTTCTATTTCCGCCCCGGGAATCTGGGGTATCCAGTGTTTGATTTGGGGTTCTGCAGGATTGGCGTGTACATCTGCTACGACCGGCATTTTCCGGAGGGTGCGCGGGCGCTGGGATTGAATGGGGCGGAGATTGTCTTCAACCCCTCGGCGACGGTAGCGGGGCTGAGCGAGTACTTGTGGAAGCTGGAGCAGCCGGCGCACGCGGCCGCGAATGGATATTTTGTGGGGGCGATTAATCGCGTGGGGACGGAGGCTCCGTGGAACATCGGGGAGTTTTACGGGCAGAGCTATTTTTGCGATCCGCGGGGACAGATCTTTGCGCAGGCTTCGCGGGATAAGGATGAAGTGCTGACGGCGGATCTGGATCTGGACAAAATAGCGGAGGTACGCAAGACGTGGCAGTTCTTCCGGGATCGGCGGCCGGATATGTATGGAGATTTGGTGAAGCCGTGAAGGACCAGCGGGTAGCGTTCAGCGGATAACAAAGCCGGTCACCACGGCGGGTACGGAAAAGACGGAGAATTAACTGGCGCCGATCGCGGGGCGCGGGAGATGAAACGCGGTGGCGAGTCTTCCTGAAATTCCGGAGATTGCGGCGCGGTTTGGGGATTTGCATCCTCCCCTGACGGCGCAGGCCGCGATTGCAGAGTCGAACCGGTGTTTGAACTGCTTCGATGCGCCGTGCATGGGCGCCTGTCCTACGCATATTGATGTGCCGCGTTTCATTGGGAAGATTGCGCGGGAGAATTTGCGCGGATCGGCGCTGACGATCCTGGATGCGAATGTGCTGGGGGCGAGTTGCTCGCGGGCGTGTCCTGTGGAGGTGCTGTGCGAGGGCGCGTGCGTGCTGCACCGCTACAACAAGAAGCCGATTGAGATTGCGCGGCTGCAAAGATTTGCCATGGATGCGTTTCACGCGGCGGGTGGGAAGCTGCCGGTGAAGTCGGCGGAGGCGCGGCCGGAGAAGATTGCGTGCGTTGGTGCGGGGCCGGCGTCGCTGGCGTGTGCGGCGGAGTTGCGGCAGCGGGGATTCAACGTAACGGTGTTTGAGCGGCGTGCGCTGCCTGGCGGGCTGAATACGTACGGCGTGGCGGAGTACAAGCTGCCGGCTCGGGCGAGCCTTGAGGAGATTGAGCTGATTCGCGGGCTCGGGGTGGAGTTTCGGTACGCTGTGGAGATTCGCACGCAGGCGGAGTTGGAGGAACTGGAGCGGGAGTTCGATCGGATTTTTCTCGGCGTGGGATTGGGGGCGGCGCGACGGCTTGGGATTCCTGGGGATGAGCATCGCGACGTGATTGACGCGCTCGAATTTATTGCGCGGTATAAGACGGCTGATCCGCCGGTGGTGGCGAAAAGTGTTGCCGTGATTGGAGCGGGGAATACGGCGATTGATGCGGCGAATGCGGCGCGCCGGCTGGGCGCGGAGCAGGTGGCGATTCTGTATCGGCGCAGCGAGCGGCACATGTCGGCGTTTGCGTTTGAGTACGAGCACGCGAAGCAGGAGGGTGTGCAGTTCCAGTGGCGCGTGATCCCGATCCGGATTCATGCGGATGCTTCCGGGATCCGGTCGCTCGAATGCGCGCAGGCGAAGGTCAATGAGGCGGGAGTTCTCGAGGGGGTGCCAGGAACGCATTTTCATTTTGACTGCCAACAGATTCTGTATGCGATTGGGCAGTCGCCGCTGCTGGAGTTGCTTTCTTCCGTGCGTGGGATCGAGCTGAGCCATGGGCGCGTGGTGGTGGAGCGGGCTACGGGGCTGACGTCGAATCCAAAATATTTTGCCGGCGGGGACTGCGTGAACGGCGGGCGCGAAGTGGTGGATGCGGTCGCGGATGGCAAGCGTTCGGGGATGGCGATGGCCCAGGCTTTCGAAGCATCCACTACAGAGGACGCGGAGAGTGCAGAGAAGGACATTCGAGCGTGACTTCGAACAGGGGCGATATGCAGGAGAATGGCAAACTCGGAAATCGCGCGCCGGATCTGGCTGTGAATTTCGCGGGGATTCGTTCGCTCAATCCGTTTTGGCTGGCTTCGGCGCCACCGACGAATTGCGGCGAGCAAATCATGCGGGCGTTCGATGCGGGTTGGGGCGGGGCGGTCTGGAAGACAATTGGTGAGCCGATTACGAATGTCAGCTCGCGTTACTCGTCGATCGATTGGGAGGGGCGGCGGATGATGGGCTTCAACAATATCGAACTCATCTCCGACCGGCCGATCGAGGTCAATTTGCGGGAGATCGCAGAGGTTAAGCGGCGGTATCCGAAGCACGTCGTTATTGCCTCACTGATGGTCGAGAGTAAGCGCGAGACTTGGCACGAGATGGTGCAGCGCGCGGAGGACGCGGGCGCGGATGGGCTGGAATTGAACTTTGGGTGTCCGCATGGCATGAGCGAGCGGGGCATGGGATCTGCTGTGGGCCAGGTGCCG
>Ga0210385_10000673_pt1 | contig 22732 bp, 31 predicted proteins | sample IncBWH26OmetaG_FD_160107 | JGI IMG/M metagenome (GOLD analysis project Ga0210385, IMG submission 160107) | Forest soil microbial communities from Barre Woods Harvard Forest LTER site, Petersham, Massachusetts, United States - Inc-BW-H-26-O ...
AGCGGCGTGATGCGTATGGACACACGCTGAAGGAACTGCAAGAACGGACCGCCTCCTAGGGTAGGCCTGCGGCGCCGAGCAGCGGGGACTTGCGCCTGCCGACCAGCCCGAACTGCTGCTCGCCCGACGCGAGCGATGTTCCCGGCCCGTAGAACATGCCGTAGCGCAGCACTCTCCTACGTCCATTGCCCAAGGCCGGACGGAACCCTCAGCCGAGCTGTTCCGCCAGCTCGACGATGATTCCCTCCGGGCCGCGGATATAGCAGAGCCGATAACTGTCCTTGTAGCGCTCCACCTCGCCAACCAGCTCCGCGCCGTGGGCTCGTACGCCAGCGACGGCGGCGTCGACATCGTCGACCGCGAATGTGACATGGCGGATGCCCGGGGTGTTCGCGGGCGCATGCCGGTCGCCGTCCGGGCCCGACGGGGCGTGAAACTTCGCCAGCTCGAGCCTTCCGTGGCCGTCAGGGGTCTCCATCATCGCGATCTCCGCCCGGACGCCCTCGAGCCCCACCACACGGTCCACCCAACCACCCTCGACCTGTCCCTCGCCCTGCAGCTCGAGTCCGAGCTCGACGAAGAACGCCGTCGCAGCCGCCAGGTCGTCGACCACGATGCCCACGTGGTCCATGCGTTGGATCGTCATGCGCTCGACTGTAGCGACACGACGGCCCCAGCTACAGCGTCTCGCGGTTTGCCGGTCGGCTGGCGGGAGCGCGCCGCCCACGGCCTCCATCTCTTGCGGCCACGATCGCGCCCGAGTTGCTTGCCGACGGCCTAACAACAGCGACTGCCCCGAGACGGTCGCAGATTAACGACATAGCGGGGGCAGGATTCGAACCTGCGACCTTCGGGTTATGAGGTCGCCCAAGGGGGGTCGGGTACCGTGGGATTGCCCATGGTTGCCGGGGTTGTGTCGGGCTCGGCGGGGTCAGTTTTGCTCAAAACGGAACCTTGAATGGAACCTTGGAGCGGGGTCTCTTCTGATGGTCTGGTGGCGAACCGGTCGGCGGTATCGCCATCGGACGCGTCGCCACCTGTAAGACGAGGCAGCATCCTGTCAGCGGGAGTGAGAGGCAGGAGATCCGGAGGCGAGGGGGGACCGCTGTCGTCAACGTCTGGGACCTCAGTACGGATCTGTGGAGGACGAGCTTGCCATGCCTTCATGTTTTGGACAAGATCGCGATAGAACGTCACCGTCTGTTCGCGCGTCTCGCGTACAAACGAGCCCTCGGCCCGTCCTCGCTTTTGACCCATTGGTCGGCTTAGCGTCACCGTGAAGGATCGTGGATCACGCTTGACGTCTGCTTGGCAGAGCAAATCCTCTGGTTTTGCGCGCGCCTGCTCTAGCGTCGAGGGGGTGCTCTCCCGGACGTAGGGATACCAAACCTCGATGCGCAAGTCAGGCCATGTCTCTGGGAGCTGGCGCAGCAACCAGCCGATGCGAGACTTGGGACGGCCTTCCGTGGGAGCCATAATGTCAACGCTTATCGATGTCTGACGGGACTTAAGATCTGCTCGTATCTGCAAATCTCCGATGGCATCCGGAACATGGATCTCCGTCTGCAGGGCACCGGCAGTGGTCAGCGACTTCTCCAACTCGTCGAGCCTTGCAGTTGCCGTCTGCTTGCGTGCCCGAAGCGAGATTACATTGCGCCCCAATTCCTGAGACAAGCTGAGGCACAAGTACTCGGTGAACTGCTCCCATCGTTCGGCGACCTGACGAGCACGGGGGTCGCCTTGGCGCAGAATCCCGTCGTGAGCAGCGGTTCGTACAGAGACCCAATCTTTCCCCATGTCCTCAAAGCCCGCGACCCCGGAGGAGTCGCCGCTGAGGTAGTGGATCAGCTCACGTAGAACCCAAGCTTGGTCGGGATCTGAAACACCTCTATAGCGACTCTGCACGACATCGTAAGGACCCCATCAAATTCCTGCTCCCGTGCGATCTCGACGTATCTCCCGACTTGCTCCTCCTTCAGGGCGGCGGTACCCGTCTTGACCTCGACCAGACAGGTCCAGCGTTTGGTGCCCCGCTCGCAAACGATCGCTCCATCAGGTATGTCAAGTTTGCCGTCCGCTTTCTTGAAACGAATCTCGGCAAACGTGTCGATACTTGGCGACTTCGGTGCTCCCAATTCTCGCAGGAGCGAGTGTCCGAACTCAGGGACACCATGCATCACGGCGAGGAGACAAGCGGTCGCGCGCTTCTCCTGCTCATCCTGACTACGGATGCCGTAGGTCGGGATTAGGCGAGCATGCGACCACGTATCCGCTGCTGACGCAGGGCGTCCCCCATCTCCGGCAGTTGCCATAGACGAAACTTATCGAGAATGCGCTCACCGTGCTTTCTACAACTTGGGATCGTCAGAACCTTCCGCAAGCTCTCGTGCCCGACGAGCGGCAAACTCCGCGACCTGCTGCTCAACGCGGCGCATGCCCTCCATCTCGCGCTCGATGCCCTCGGTGATCTGGCTCTCCTCATTAGCCATCAGGACACCCCTCGCACCGACGGTGTAGCGCGTCACGGCAATCGGTGTTGCGATCCCTTGGAGCGTCATGTGGGCTACCGCCTCGTTGCGGCCGGCGCAGAGGATGAACCCGACGGTGGCGCGATCCCCATCATGCGCGATGAGCTTGTTGACCGCGTTGACGTAGAGGTTCATCTTGCCCGCGAACTCCGCCTGGAAGCGACCTATCTTGAGGTCGATGACAACAAAGCGACGGGTCGGATGGTGGTAGAAGAGAAGATCGAGGATGAACTCCTCGCCACCGATCTCCAGCGACTTCTGACGTCCCGCGAAGTAGAAACCTTCGCCGAGTGCCAGCATGAAACGCTCGATGTCAACCAGAAGAGCCGCTTCCAGGTCACGCTCCTTAGCTCCGTCTGTGAGCTGCACGAAGTCCAAAACCACCGGATCCCGTGCGATCCTCTGCACGGCCTCGGCGTCGCCAGCCTCCAGAGTCCGCTCGAAGTTGGTGACCGCCGCCCCCTCACGTTCGTGTAGATGGCTCATAATCGCCGTCTCAAGCTGGACTCGCGACCAGGAACTCGCTCGTGCGGCATACCAGTCCCGAGTCGAGCGATCTGCAAGCCGGTCGAGCAGTAGAACGATGTGGCCCCACGGCAATGCTCCAACACCGCTTTGGAGCATTTCCCGCTCGGGCCATGCCGTAGCGAAAGCGCGCATGTAGCGCAAGCTGCTAACCGAGTAGCCGCGGGCACCTGGAAAGGCCGCGCGTAGGTCAGCCGATAGCCGCTCGATGACCTTTGGGCCGCCACGTCCACGACGATCTCCCTCCTCGGCCTGGCGGCGAACGATCTCTCGACCGATCTGCCAGTACACCGCGATCAGCTCCGCGCTTATCGCTCTTGCGGCGCGCGCTTGTGCGCTGCGGATGCGTCCCTTGATGTCCTCAAGGAACTCCTCGTAGCTGATAGCGCTCGCGGACTCCGGCGTGCCGATGGGCGATGGGACAGGGAGGTCAGGCATGAGGCTCCCGAGCGTACTGGTCAGATGCGATGGTTCTCGGCTCATGACCGCCGCCAAACGCCCGCTCCACGAGCGCTGCCCCATGCGTAGGGTCGGGTGCGTAGTGGCGGTAGATCTCCGTCGTCTTGGCGTCGGCGTGGCCCATCCACTCTTGGATCGCGCGCAGCGGCGCTCCGGCTGCCGCCATCTGCGTGCCGAACGTGTGGCGCAGCTCGTGGAAAGTGATTGTGCGTGCCTCAGCCTGGACGAGCGCATCCTTGAAGCGCTTGCGCATCTTTGAGGGGTCGAGAACGTGTCCCGTCTCGGGATGGCAGAACACGAGATCGTCGTCTTGCTTGAAGTGGGTGCGCTCGCGCAGCGCCGCCAGCTCGCGGCCGAGACGTGCGGCCATCGGTACCGAGCGCCCCTCGTGAGACTTGGGCGTGTCCATCTTGCCGCGCGTGAAGTTGTCGGCCACACGCACACGGGAGGCGTGGAAGTCGATGTCGAGCCACTTGAGCCCGAGCAGCTCGCCTTGGCGTAGCCCGGTCAGCGCCGCCGCGAGGTAGAGCACCCGCTCGACGGACCCCAGCGTGTCGTCGGGTGCCGCGTCGATGAGCGCGTCGAGTTCGGGCGGCTGCAGGAAACGGACGCGCTGGTGCGGGGAACGGTTCTTCTTGGGCCGGTCCACGTAAGCGACGGGGTTGCTCTGCGCCCAACCTCGCTTGATCGCGAATGAGAAGACGCCGTGCAGGAAGTTCAGATGGTTCTGGACGGTCTTCGAGGACAGCCCGTCGCTCCGCTTGCGCTTGAGGTACTGCGCGACCCTGTGCCGGCCCGATCTTGTCGATTGGACGCTCGCCGAAGAACGGCACGAGGTGGCGGCGCAGGTGTCCGCGGTAGTCCTGGATAGTGGAGCGCTTGCGCTCCATCACATGCTCCAGATGATCGACATAAGCGTCCCCGGCCTCCCCCAGCGTGCGTCGCGCGGCTGTGGCCACGATCACGTCGCGCTCGATCCGCTTGCGCAGCTCCTTCTCGGCCTGGGCACGAGTGAGCCCATCCGCCGCGCCGGGTGTGCGCTTGACGGCGATCTTGCGCTTTACGCGTGTGCCTCCCGACCACCACGATCCGTACCAACTGATGCGTCCTGCTTTGTCGGCGACCTCGAACAGGCGCCCACTGCCGTATGAGCGCCTATCCGACATTGCGTGCCACTCCCAAGGTCTTCATCAGGCGTCCCCGTTCTCCACGAGCCACTTTTCGAGCATCGTGCGCGTGAACCGGATGTGACGACCGACGCGTAGGCAGGGCATACGCCGCGCGCGCACGGCTTCGTAAATCCAGCTCGGCTTGACCGACAGCAGCCGCGCGGCATCCTCCGGACACAGCAACGGCTCGTCGGCCAACAGGGCCGATCCAACGGTCGAATCTGAGGTCGTCTTCTCCGGGGTCACTACTACTAATGACCGCCAACAGGGCAAACCGGCCACAACTTTTCGATTTGCCCTGTTCACGGTGTCCGCCACGCTTCGTAGGTCGTTGCCGTTGCCAGTGCTCAGCGGACGATTTGGTGGGAGCGAATCGCAGCGCGCGTCGGGAACACAAGCTCGCCGGAGCGGTGGATCAGACCGGCGGCGCACAGGCTCGCGAGCCCGTCCTCGACCGCCAGCTTGTCGCCCAGATCGCGTGTCAGCTCCTCGACCGACCACGGCCACGAACCCCCCGAGTCCAATAGCAATCCGATGATCGCGGCGTCGATTCTGTTGGCCTCTCCTGCCTCAGTGCGGGTAGTCTCACTCTGCATTCGGAACTTCCTTTCCGTTTGCCACGGTCCCCGGCAGTTTGCGCTGCGCGGGGGCCAATTTATTTGTCGTTATGAGACTTATAGCCCGTGGACCGGACGGCGTCAAATCGGGGAGGGTGGCAGCATGGATGCCCAGTCACCCGCACACGCCGTCTTCGGCCAGGCGATCCGCGCTATACGCAAGGAGCGCGGCATCTCTCAGGAAGGACTCGCGCTCAAGTGCGAACTGGACCGCAGCTACTTCGGCGCGGTCGAGCGAGGCGAGCGCAACGTGTCGCTCGCCAACATGCTCAAGATCACCAGGGCGCTCGGCGTCCTGCCCTCCGAGCTGTTCGCTCGCGCCGAGGCGATCAACAAGAAAGCCCTCAGCTAACGCTCCCAGCCGACTTCGATGTCGGGCATCTCGGGCTCTTGCGCCTGGTCGATCCGATCTATATTCAGGGCCATGTCTTGGAGATGTAGTGGGTCGCGGGTGGGGTCCCACTCGGGGTCGCTGGTCTCTCGGTAGACGATGGATGGAGTGTGTGCTCGACTGTCGCTCATGCGTTCGGCGAGGCGCGCGATCCTGTCGGGGTCTTGTCCTTCTTCGCCGAGTTGGTCGCGTGCGAGGTGCCAGTCGGTGCCATGGCGGGCGCGGGTGGCTTGGACGTAGGCTGACTCCTTGCTGGTTGCCATCCGCCGGTGAGCACGACGGATCGTTCGACGGTGGCGCCTTGTTGTCGGTAGACGTGTTGGGCGTAGGCGAGTCGTAGCGAATCGGTGTCCTTGCCCTCAAGCGTGATCTCACGTTCTGATCCGTCGAGCGTGAGCGTGACGGTCCCGTTCCGGCCGATGCGGGTGACTTCTGCTCGGGTGCCGTTCTCGACTCGTGGTTGTCGTGGTGGCCTGTGTTGGGCGATGAATGCGACGTGGTCGCCTTCGCGGATGGGGTAGTGGGTGTCGGTAAGGTAGATCTCTCGGGCGCCGAGTTCGCCGCGCTCTGAGCGTAGATGCTGGGCGCGGGCGTTGAGCCTGTCGATCTCCTTGTTCGAGGCGTCCGCGATCAACGCGACCTAGCGCATGTCGTGCGTCTTGGTGAGGCGTGCCCATGTTTGGACGGCGTTCTCGGCTGCCTGGTCGCGGGTGTCCGCCAGATGCAGATTCCTGTTGGCTTGGTAGTGCGCCATCGCGCGCTCAGGTTCCCCGGCGCGTAGTGCCTGCCACGCACTCCGCTCATCCGGGTCTGTCGTCCTGTGGATGTCTTGCAAATCGACCGTCGGCGCGTGCTGGGTGAGCCTGTTGAACATGCCGCCGGGCCCGACGGAAGGGAGCTGCTTTCCGTCACCGGCCGTGATCAGTTCCGCGCCCGAACGCTCGATCAGGTCAGTGAGGATGTCGAGCCGCTTGTGGTCGGCCATCCCGGCCTCATCGAGAAAGACAGTCGTGTCGGGGCCAATGTGGACTGTGCCGATCTTGGCGCGTGCGACAAGAGCATTGAGCGTTAGCGTGCTTCCCGCTAGTGCCGGACTGTCAGTACCCAGTCGCTCGGCGGTCGATCCCGAGACGGCGATCCCGAGCGTCTCGCGCCCCGCCAACTGCTCGGCCCTGGCGGCAGCATCGATCACGACGCCCTTGCCGGTGCCTGCGGGTCCGACGAGCACGCTCATGCGCTCGGGGCCTGTGAGGACGAGTAGCGCCATCTCTTGCTCGTCGGTGAGTGGACTACCGATGCGCTCGGCGACTTCACGCATTGCGGTCGCTCTCGCCACATCTCCGACATCCCGGCCTGCGGGTTTGGCGAGGTTCGCTGCTCGGCGTTCGATGGCTTGCTCTTGGGCACGAACCGCGAGAGTCGTCATCCGCCCACCCTCCAACGTGAGCACCCGCCGGTCACGAACCATGCTCCGCGCGATGTCGAGAGCTTCTCGCGGTGCCAGCTCACCAGCGGTTTGCTCCAACGCGACGGTGTAGAGGTCGCGCGCCTCGAACACAGCGTGACGTTCAGTCAGGCGCTCCTCGATCCGATCCTCAACCGGCCGCATGTTCGCTTGTGGCTGGGACTCGCTAAGAAGTCGGACGGCCTCATCAGGCCCGAACGCGTAACGGCCGCCCGTCTCATGCCACGCGGCTTCCAGGTCATCGCGGGTGGTGAGTTGCTTTGACCGTCTGTTCTCGAGCGCAAGGTCACGCAGCTCCCCACGCTCCGGCTCACGACCGTAACGAGCACGGAAACGCTCGGCCGCCTGCGCAACCTTGCGGGAACGGCCCGAGAATGCGTCCTGCAGCTCCACGGGCACTCCGGCGATCTCGAAATACTTGCCGTTCTTCCCCGTTGCCTGCTCTATCGGATAGCCGACGCTCGCAAGCTCTTGGGCGAGAGCGGAGCGGTAGAACGCGCCGACCTCGCCAGCTGAGCGGAACACGGGCCGCGACCAAGTCGCAGAGATCCGATCATCCTCACGCACCACGCCTGTGATGACGACGTGACTGTGTAGTTGCGGGTCCGGGGCCTGAGCGTCTGAGACGCCACGGGCGGTCGTGTGGCGGTACTCGCCGGCGATCACGTCCTTGGCTAGCTCCTCCACTACCTGGCCGCTATAGCGACGGCGCACTACCGGCACCCGCTCCCGCAAATAGCCGACCGCTTGCTCGACGGCGTTGGCGTGGGCGTGTTCGATCTGCTCGCGCTGCCAGGGATCGGCGAGCGCCCACACGGCCGATACGGACTTCGGGGCGCTGAAGGCCACATCGATCCCGCCACCACGACCACCGCCCGCACCCTCCGGACGCAACCATCCTCCGGTCCTGGGGTCGCGTCCCTCCATCAACGCCACAAAATCCTCGCCAACTACTGGAGCGTTCCCGTCGATGTCGAGTCGTTGAAGGGTCTCAGGGTCGCTCAACCATCGTCCTGGTGCCTGTGTCAGCTCGCCGTCAGGCGATAGGTAGTAGTCGCCGCGCTCCGACGCGACGGTCTTGCCGTCCAGGTAGCGGGCATAGCCGCCAGCACGGTCGGCCGGGATGCTCGATGCACTCATCACTACACCTACTGACCGCCAACCCGGCGAACCGGCCAAAAAGTTGAGCAGCCGACTGAATGCTCGGCGGATGCGCGTGTATCTGGTCTGTCGTTGCAGTTGGAGCGCAGCGACGGGAGAAGCACTCGCGACGGCTTCGTGGGACCGGCGGGGAGCGACGGGCGGTTCTTGTGAGCCGCTGCGACGTGAGCCTAGCGAGGTTAGTGAGCAAGACTCGCAGTGCATAGGCAATGTCTGACCGTGCCCGCTTGGGCCAGTCGCGCTTCGCTGCTAGTCGAATCAGATCACAAGAACTCCGACCGGGATACAGTCCATCGCGTGACTTCAAAGACCTGCTTCTTTATCGCTCCGATCGGAGAGGCGGACACCCTCATCCGTCGTCGATCGGATCAAGTCCTCAAGCACATCGTACGCGGCGCTTTGGAGCCGATGGGCTACGTGGTCGCGCGTGCTGACGAGGTTCACGACAGTGGCTTGATCACCAACCAGATCATCGAACGTGTGATCGGCGCAGACATGGTTGTCGCTGACCTGGCTGGAAGCAAATGCCAACGTGTTCTACGAGCTAGCAGTGCGCCATGCAGCACGTAAGCCGGCGCTTCACCTTGCTCAGACTGGTGAGCAACCACCTTTTGATGTGGCAAATGTCCGCGCCGTGCCATACGCCCTTGATGATCCGGATGCACTGGAACACGCCAAGACGGAACTAAGACAAAAGGCAGAAGCCGTTGAGACGGCGACCCATACAGCACCAAACCCGATCACGGCGGCAACCGACCTCCAACTGCTCCGAGGAAGCCAAGCACCAGAGTCCGAGCTTGTCGCCGAGATTCTGACTGCCGTTGCCGATCTACGGGTGGAGGTTCGTGCCCTCAGTGACAAGCTCGCTGACCAAAGCTCAGCCTCCCCATCTCCTCGCCAGATAAGCCGCAGCGCAATAAAGATTGGCGATCAAGTCGCGCACGCCTCCTTCGGCGACGGAGAGGTTGTGCAAATCGACGACGACGGCATTGTCGTTGTGCGCTTCGTCGATGACTCAACCCGCAAGCTCATGTGGGACTACGCGCCGATAAGACTCCTCTAGTCATATAGGTGCAACGGGCCGGCCAAGCCGCACCACATGAGCTGACAAACGGAACCCTATTGGAACCTTGGCCCCACTCAGCCCCCACCCCAGAAAGACGAAACCCGCCTAAACAAGCGGTTCCGGCGAGTAGGAGAGTTTGGGAATTGGTTTCGCCCCGTGGGCTCGCGGGCTACCGATGCGCCACAGTCCCGTTTGTACGAGCGGCACAGCTTTAGCGTACGACCTGTGGGCCACCCCGCGTGCCGGGTGGCCCACAGGGGCACGAGTCGGCTTAGCCGAAGCCGGGCTGGTTGCCCTGGGCGATCATCGCGGCGACGGCTTGCTGGGCAGCAGCGAGTACTTGCACCTGGACTGTCGGGGGACAGTTCGCGCGCATGCGCACGTTCTGCTCACCGTTCGGTCCTTCGATGCCGACGACCGAGCAGACGATCTTGACCTCGCCTTCGCCGTCTTCGTCTTCAATGGCCTTCATCTGTTCGGCAGCAAGAGTGCCGAGAGCGTTCGCTTTCATTTTCTGGTCATTCCTTTACTTCTCGCGTGTTTACTGGGATTCGCCGGGGAGCCGAGCCTGCACGCGGGCATCACCCCGCGCCTCGTCTACTCCGGTCTCACCAATCATCGGGGTCGTGCCGGACGGAACGCCCGTTCGCCTGTCAGAGGCGCGTGGTGCGGAACACCTGTTCGACCGCTGGGGAGCAGGTGATGAGGCTGCTCCCCAGCGGGTCGTGAATCCTTAATCGCGAAGGAACAACGGGACGTAGTTCTATACGACGGCCCCGACGACCTCCTTGTTCGTGGTCGTTGGCGGCTTCTAGCCGACCCTCGCGGCCCGACCTATACTCGCATGATGGCCACGAAGGAGCCCGCAATCCTGATGGTGCTGCCGTGTTCGAAGTGCGGCGGCAGCGGTGAGCGTCACGAAACGCTAGCGGGCGGCGCCCAGGTCATGTCCAGTAGCGGCGGCCCGCTCAAGTGCCGGGAGTGTGGCGGCTCTGGTGAGCTTCCTACCCGCGTGACGGTGCCGCAGCTACGGGCGATGCTTGAACGCGCATAGGCCCGCGCCAATCGCCGACTGACCCCTTCGCTTCTCGGATGACAGCGCCGGTAGTACAGGGACCGTCGGCGCTAGCGGATGTCTGTGCTCGCGCGGATGATCGAGTACTTCTCCTCCATCTTCGTCTCGGTGCCACCTGCATCCGTGTACACGAGGTTTCGGATCATCTTCATCAGCCAGTAGGCGTCGTGGCCTAGGTCTGGGAGTCCCGATCCGGTGTTCGGCGTGTGCTCGGTGCGCAGCTCAATCGTGATCCTGCCCTCCATTAGCTTCCTTTCGGCTCGGTCTTGGCGTCTCTAGCCCTGCTAAGTGGATCATCGCTGGTAGCAACGGACAGGCGGCCTAGCGGTGACGGGCCTGGCGTCGGTGGCACCGTTGGTGGCCCTTGCGTTTTGATGCGTTCTTCTGCCTTACCTTGGACGGCGCTCCACCCACCGTGCCGTGTGAACCTGCTCAAGAGGGGCGCGCCGGGATTCTTTAGTGCCCACGCGTCGTAGTCCCGCGCTATGGCCTTCCGTCCTTCGGGGAGATTGGCGAGGTAGTACGCGACCCAAGCGACGCACAAGTCCTTATTGGCCCACTTGCCCTGGTTTGGGTACTCGCCTGGCTTGGCGGCGCCCACGTCCTTGCTGAAGTCGGGGGCTTTCAGTATGCGCCCGTTGGCGTCACGGCGACTACGGTAATCAATGACGCGGGGCTCACCGAATCCCCGGTCAATGCGGCTTTGCCGCCACAACTTGAATGTCTCTGACCACTTCTGGCCACCTTCGTCGCTCATTGGGATTCCGTTCCCGCGCACGAAGTCTTTGAGGGCTTCAATCGCGGGTTGCTCCTCGTAGTGATCGTAGAAACGATCAATGGCTTCACCGCGAGAGAGGATCTTTTGATGAGACGTGCGCTTTTTCCGCGAGTGCGCCTTCAAGCCCGCGATGCGCAAAGCGTCGCGCCAACCTGCCCCCGCTGCCAGCGAGGGTTGCGCCGCACGCGAGATCGCATTCGCACTCGGGAGACGCAACCTCCCGCCGTGTAGGTAGTCCCGCGCGTCCGCCGCTTGGAGCTTGTCGCGCTCCTCGTCGTACGCGACCCTCGTGAGCGAATCCACGCCAAGGCGCCCCGCGACGAGTCGCAGCGCGTACCGTATGCGCGCACTCGTGAGCCAACCCTTCGGTGGAGCCTTCCCCCGCGTCTTACTCACGAGCAAGTAGCTTCGCTTTTTCTCCGGTGCATGCGCGACGGATAGGACCTCCGGCCACTTAAGCTTGAGTTCCCGCGCGATCTGCCGCGCCTCGGGCAAGCCCGCGTGGGCAGCGCTGTTAGCGCGAGCACGGTCAAAAGCGCGCTGGGAGACTGCCTCGGGATTCTCGGGGCTAGCGAGTGCAGCGACCTCGCGTACTTCTCGGAGGAGCATGAGCGGTTCGCGGTACACTCACTCGCGTTCGTCCCGCCCGGCATAATCCCTGCCGTGCCCCTAAGCCTCTGCTTCGGTAGCGGCGCGTCGTACGGCTTCCCAGCCGCTGTGCTGGTCGAAGCAGGAGGGGCTTGGAGCGCCGGGGTGTTGGTGAGCCCAGCGCCGGTACCCGTTCTGCGTGGAACGCTCATGCGGGGGGAGGCTGGCGAGGTAGCGCCCGACCCACTCCACGCACGCCTTCTCGTCGCTCCACTTGCCGCGATGAGGCTGCTCGCCGGGGCGCGCGACGCCAACGTTCGCGGAGTAATTGGGGGCCTTCGCGCCACGGCCGCCCTTACGCTGCGTGACGCGCGGATCGAGGAGTCCGCTTTCGCGTCGCCGCTGCCGCCACTCCGCGACCGTCTCCGACCAAAGACGCTTGCCTTCGTCGCTCATTGGGATGCCGTTCGCACGCGCGAACGCTTCCAAGGCGCGCTTCGTCGGCTGCTCCCCGTAGTGGTCGCAAAAGCGATCCATCACGTCCAAGCGGGAGAGGATCACTTGCCGAATCTCCCGCGGTGGACGAGCGCATGCTTCCAACCCGGCAAGGCGTAGGGCCGCATCCCAGCCGCCCGACGCGAGCCGGATCGCTTCTGCGTCCGGGAGGCGCAACCTCCGACCATGCAGCCAATCCCGTGCATCCGCGGCGAGTAGCGCGTCACGCTCAGAATCATACGCGCCCATCGTGAGCGTGCCCACCTGGCGTCGGCCCGCTACGAGCCGCAACGCGAACCGGACGCGCTCCATCGTGAGCCAGCCCTCCGGCGCCCACTTCCTGCTCCGCAAGCCGAGGGCGTGAGCCTGCCGCCTGTCCGGCTCGTGGGCGAGCGCGAGCGCGTCCCGCCACGGCAAGCCAAGTTCCCGCGCGACCTGCCGCGCCGCAGGCAACCGTCCACGGTCAACGCTACTTGTGCGGAGGCGGCGGGCAGCCGCGTCAAACGCGTGTTGCGACGCCGCTGCGGGTTCGTCGGGGTTGGCGAGCGCTGCGACTCCGCGCACGCGCTTCAAGAGCATCAGCGATTCCACCGGCAACTTCCCGCTATACGCTGAGCTTGGGGTATGTCACTCGTGATGGCTGCGCGAGGGACGAGCCCACCAGTTCGGTTTTGGACGCCAGCGCCTTGCGGCCCGAAGCTAATCAGATACCTGATATGCGGGAAGGGCGGCCCCTTCGCCATTTTTATCTGCGAGGCGTTTCTGTTCGGCACGATCGGCAACTGGCTGTTGTTCGGTCTTGGCGCCTACGGCGGAACAGTTCTCGCGGCGGGATTTGTCGCGACAGTACTGCTTCTATGTGTTGGGCTTCCTCTGTATTCGTTTGGATATGCGGTGAGCGGATGGCAAACGCTTGATGCGAGCAGCGAAGGGAACAGCAATCACAAGCAGGACTAGCGTGCAGGCGAGCGCGATCAGCTCGGCAGTAGTAACGCTTCTCGTCAGGCCGACAAACGACACGGCCAAGCCAGTCCCAATGATTGCATTCCCGACCGCCACAAAGCCCTTCTCGCCAGGCAGCCCTCCCATATCGCGCAGGGCGCCCATCAGGACCACCACCGTTCCGATGAGTACGACGAGCGCGCCAACAAACGTGAGATAGTCCGGCGACGACGACGCGGCAGCGGCGATCATGCTCATGGAGCCGAATTCGTCTCATTGAGACGCGCTCCTGCCCGCTTCTTCGGCTTTCGCGCGTTCCTCTTCGCGAGTCGGGGATTCCAGTTCGTGAGCGAATGCGGGCACGGTGCCATTGGGTAGGACTTCGAAGGCGACGCGGTATTCGTTCGGCGCGATGCTCGTGGGCGCGTGGCTGACGAGCGCGGTGAGGTTGGTCACGGGTGTGGGAAGTTCCCACGTCGCAGTCGCCTCGCCGATTTCGGCGACGTTGGCGCCCGGGTGTGTGGCCGCGCACACCGTTCCCACGGTGGTGGTGTCGTCTTGGCCTTGTAGGCGTTGGTTGCGGATTTCGCCGTTGTGGGCGACTGATTCTTCTTGGGCTTCGCGGCGCTCCGCTGGGGGCGTCCAGGACACCGTGATCGTTGTCGCCGGGCTCGTCGTGAGCGTGTACGTCTTGTTGAAGGCCGCGGGGTGTTGCGCCCAAATCCGGGAGGAGCCCGGGCCGTTGAGTTCGGCGAACGCGATGCCCGTGAGTCTTGCCCCAGCGCCAGCGCATGCCATGTTCGGCTCGCTCTCCGTCGCTTCCGTGTCGCCGATCACGGCCTTGTAGACGTACTTACCATGCCCCCTCAAGGGCGTCGACGCCGCGTGCTTGCGTGCGACCGCCACCCTCGGGCCGTGCGATCCGGGCGCGCTCGCCGCGTTCGCGGTTGGACACGCTCCCGTGGCTCCTAGCGCGACTACGCTCGCACTGAACACGACTGACCTGCATCGTCTCGCCTTACCCATCACTGCCTCCTTGCGTTCGCTTGTCGGGGGTTGGGTCGGCGCGTTCTATCGCTGTTAGGACGATTGGACTCTAACATCATCGAACGTTGTAGGCGAGGCTCCCCCGCATGCCGCCCCGTCGCCAGTCCACACCTCGCTCTCCTGAGCATGCCGCGCTCGGGGAGGCGATCCGCTTGTCGCGCGTTGAGGCGGGGTTGTCGCAGGAGGCGCTAGCGGACGCGACGCCGCTCCACATCACGTACTTGGGCGGCGTGGAGCGTGGCGTGCGCAAACCGAGTTACGAGACTGTTGTTCGACTCGCGCGCGCCCTGGACGTGGCGCCGGGCGTTCTCGTCACGCGCGCCGACGAACTACTGCAAGCCCAGTCGTAAAAAAGTCGCCTCGATTTCGAAATCTTTTCGATTGGGCTCTCAGGGGCGCGTACGTTCGACGCCGTCCGTTCACAAAGAGTTGACGAGGGACTGAACGGACGGGCAAGTCGTCGCCGACGACCGCCTCCCTCACAAACCTAACGGCCCGGCAACGCCGGGCTTGGATAAGGAGAGGTGGTTTCCTCATGCCCGAGGATGCGTTGTCGGACGCCCTGATACTGGCCGCAATTGAGCGCGCGGAGCGTCACATGCCCCGGAAAGAACGGGGAGCGTTGTACGGGATGGTCGTGGATCACTTGGACCTGCCGCGTCACTCGGGAACGGGGCGGCGCTTTCGGCCCCGGCTCAAGGAATTGGAGGCCGCAGGCGTCGTGGAATCCTTCCGGCGAAACAGTTGCGTCGTTTGGACGCTGACGCCGAAGGGCCAGGAGCGACTAAAGGATGCGGGGCCAGTCACGCTCCCCGAGTCGCCGCAGCACCGCCGTTGGCGGGAGTCTCGCTTGAAGGCGATTGAGCGCATGGCCGGGTTCCGTAAGGAGCTGCGCGACGCGCTGAGGGACGCGAGGGCGTTGCTTAGAGATCGTGAGGCGCCGTCTGAGTCGTGGTTTGAGTTGGGGGAGCGCTTGCAGCGCGCGTGCTCGCTGATTGGCTCCGCTACGCATTGCTCACGCGAGTGGACGGAGCCGAGCGACGACAAGCCGGACCTTGACAAGGGGCCGTGGCTGGGACGGCGGTTCATGCCACGCGACGAGACGCAGTGAGCATGAGCAAGCCAACAAGGGACGTATCGGAGGGGATCGAGATTTTCGCTCGCAACTTGAAGGCGAAGCGGACGCAACGGCGCTTGAGCCAAAGCCAGGTAAGCGAACGCTCAGGCATACACGCCACCGAGATATCACGTATTGAGCGCGGCCAACGCGACCCACGAATGTCAACGATAGTCCGGCTCGCCCGCGCGCTGAAAACATCTCCGGCACGCCTGCTAGACGGCATGTAGGGATCGCACCCGGTCGGGACTCAGATACCGGTCATCGCTTGTCTCGTCAGGTCGTCCAAAGTTTTGGAGAAGTCGCGCGCCAGCTTCTCATTGTTCGCGGCGATGAGCTTTGCCACAACCTCCGTGAGCAGGTCCAACACTTCTTCAGCTTCTTCCGACTCCCAGTAGAAGCTCGTGGACGCTGCATGACGCCGCAATTCCTTCTCCATGAACGCGCGCGCCTCCGCCTCCGTGAAGCCGTAGCCTGCCATCAGTCCGGCTCGTGCTCGTAGTCGTCCGCGATGCGCTTCATCGCCTTGTCAAGCTCCGCGATCGTCGCCTCCGCCGCCTCGGCAAGACCACGCTCCGCCTCCCCGAGCTTCGTTGCGGCCCCGCGCATGGCCTCGTCCGCTTCCCAGAGGTTCACGAACGCTGTTTGCTCCACTGTGAGCGTCGCAGGAGCCCTCCTCAACGGGGACACATCTTTGTGAGGGTCAGAGGGGCTGGGGTATTCTCGGTAAATCCTAGCCTCGCGTACACCGTGGCGGTACAGTGTCTTAAACTCGTTCCCAAGCTGGCCTGGCCAGTCAGCAGTGAACCCGGACTGCTCCGTGATCGCGTCACCGCGCTCCTGAAAAGTGTCGCGCGCAGCCTTAAGCGCCTTGTTGAAAGCATCCGCGGAGCCTTCCATGCGCGCCAAAGCTTCGCGGATTCTCGGGCTCGCCGTCGTGTTCGCACGCCCATCGTCCACGAACTCGCGCCAAATGACCAAGTAAGGCGGGTTACGCGCCCAATGATTGTCCGAGCGATCTCGGAGCACGCCATAGTCTAGGTGACGGTCCTCGGCGATAGCTCGTCGTAGGGCGACCAACTCCTCGCGGATCGGCGTGTACACCTTCGCCTTGCGTCGGATTTCCGAGAGGGCCTTACGGCGTTGACCTTCAAGACGGACGCTCGCGTAGTACAAGCCGATGGCACCAAAGAAGCTACCGAGTAGAGCCGCGCCGACCGCGACGCTCGCCGTGACCCACCACTTCTCCCCGTCAACATGGATGTTGATAGGAGATTGCGCGAGAACAAGTACGAACGAGGCGAACAACACCGCCTTATTGTCGCGGAGCGGCTAGACGGACAGAAGTGCCGGTGAGGGCCGGGACCACTTGAGACGCCGGTAGAACAATCGACGAATGTTCGAGTCCAGGCTCGCAGTTCGAGCTATACGTGTCGTTCTCGCTTATGACGGCAACATGAATAGCTAAGTGGCTTCGGCGCGGCGGCAACCACGCCGAAGCCCACACAGGAGGACGAATCTCCCATGCAGCACCAGCGTATTGACTTGCTCTCATACGAGCAGCGGCGGCGAGTTGAGGCCGCGATTCTCGCGCTCGTCCTCGCGGAGGACTGGCCCTGGCGCGCTAGTGAACTCGCGCAGCGCCTTCGTTTGCCCGCGGACGTGATCGGACTCAGCACGGCCGCGCTGAGCGCTGACGGGCTCCTGGTCCCGCGCGGTGATCGGCTGCGCACGTCGTGGACGGCCGTTCGCTGCGACGAACTCCTGCGCCAAGGCCCGGCCATCTCACCCCCGACTCGAACAAACGTCGAGTCTACGTGCAGGCGAACGGAGCCGCGATAGTTCTTCACTAACAAGGCGCGAACGACCGGCAGCAAGCCCCCAAGCCCTAGCGAGTACAGGGTCACGGGGAGCGGGTCGCTCGTCCGCTGCGCCGTGCCTGAAACAGCCCATGCCTAATCTCCGTTACCAACCACCTGAACGCCTCCAAGGCGCCACGAACTACTCCAAACACGACAAGCTGCGTGGTTCGCTGAACACGGTTCGGCTCGTGAAGCAGCAGGTGTGGGCGTCCAACCAGCTTCGCAATGATTGCGACCTGACGGTTAATCACGGGCGCAAACGCGAGGATGGCCGGTGGGAGCTAGCCGCGGTCGCGTTCGTCGCCTCGCGCCAAGTTGACTTGCAGCCCTGGTGGGACGAGTCCACGGACCAACTATGGCGGGAGTGCGGATTCAAGAAGGGAAAGCCGCCTTACCACCGCGTTTGGGAGCGCATGCGCGAGCTAGGGGAGAAGTGCGATGAGGCGTTCCTTGACGCCGCGACGCTCGTGATCCAGCGCTGCCGCGCTCACGACCCGCGCGTCCTCGCGCACGTCCACGTTGACTCCACGGAGGACGAGACGCACGCCGCGCTAGTACATGACTGCCAGCCAGGCGAGTCGTGTGCGCGTGCCGAGGATGATGAGGGCGGCGCGTCTCCGCAGGGCTCGGCATACCGACCGCAGCGCGCCCCGACCATGCAGGCGAGGGAGCAGCGGGAGGAATGGAACGAAGAAGACCCGGCGGAAGCCGAGCAGCACGCGCGCGACGCTGAACCCGAAGCCACCGAAGACATAGACAAGGGCAAGCGCATTCGTGTCGGGGGTTGCTGGTTTAGGACGCGCGACCCCAAGGCCGGGACGCGCGCTTACAAGCGGAACGGTAAAACAACGCGCTTCTGGCACGGGTACTACTCCGCTAAGGCCGTAGATCACTACACGGGCGGCGTGATCCCGAGCGTGGACCCCGCGAATACGCAGGAGTACGACGTGTTCCCCGAGCTAATGGACCAAGTTTGCAAGATGGCGGGGAAAGCACCGCAGACCGTGACCGGCGACAAGGGGCTACTCGGTGGAGAAGTGTTACGAGTACGCGACGCGGAAGGGCATCGCGCCCGTGTTCCCCTGGCGCGGCGGCAACAATCAGGAACTCAAGGATCACCCCACTCACGACCGTCACGGCGTCATGCGCTGCAAGCATTGCGGTGGCGAGATGAAGCAAACACGTTTCGCCATTGAAACCAAGAAAACACGCCTCACCGCAAAGAAGAAGCAAACAGGCTCCGCCGCAAAGAAAAAGGAAACGCCGTGGCTATGGTTCAAGTGCGTAGCGCCGAGACTCCCGGAGTGCGAGGGCGAGCAACGCATTCGCTGCGAGACTGACTGGCGCTCCCTCATCCCCCTCTCCCGCTTGGAGCCCCTGTACCACGAGCTACGCAAGTCTCACTACGAGTACGAGGGCACTCATGATTACTGGCGTGATCGTTACCGCGTCGCCGCGGATACGTTGGCGAACCGGCCCAAGGTCGTGAGCCTGAACTGGCACCGCCTCCGCGCGAACGTCGCCTGCCTGATTGACTGGCTGCGCATCGCCAAGCTGAACGAATGGCTCGGCTCCGCCCGCGCCGCGAAGCGGGAGAGGAAGGGCGTCAGGAGAAAGTTGGAGGCGAGCGTGAAGGCCGTGGCCGAACTAATCAAGGACCGCTCCAACGACGGCCTTGACCTGCCCTACGGCCCAAGAGCAGCCACGCTCGGGCTAGGCGAGGCAACGCCGCCGTCCGCCCGCTCAAGCGGCGACCCGTCCGGATCGTAGCCCGCACGTCAGTTTCCTGAACTTCGCAGCCGCTCCGGGGATCGCCCCTGGGCGGCTTCGCACTTTCCGGGCTCGCACTTCCACTCACGCGCTTCCCGCGAGCCGCCGACGCCCAAATTGCCGGGCTACACGCGGAAACGGCGGCCAAACCAGGCCGCCGCACCAATTTTCCAAAACTTTAAACCTAGCTGTCCGAGTAGCGGGGGCGGGATTCGAACCCGCGACCTTCGGGTTATGAGCCCGACGAGCTACCAGACTGCTCCACCCCGCGTCGCTCCCCATGTTCTAGCAAAAAGCTTGCCCTGCCAAAAGCCCTGGGCGCTCAATCGCACCGACTCACGTGCAAGCCCTCGCGCCCGCGCGCGCGTGGCATCGCCCAAATCTACCCAAACACCATCCTCCCTCCTTGGCCTTTACGATCCTCCCCTTGCGCACAGCCGTAGTCGACATAGGCACCAACTCCACGCGTCTGCTCGTCGCCGACGTAGACCAGACGACCGGGGCCGTCAAGGAGCTGCACCGCGAGTCGCAGGTGACCCGCCTCGGCGACAAAGTCGATGCCGGTGGGCGGCTCTCCGACGAGGCAATCGGTCGCGTGCAAGCCACGCTCACCAACTACCGCGCCACGATCGACCGGTACCGGTGCGAGGCCAACCTGGCCGTGCTCACCTCAGCTGTGCGCGACGCCGCCAACGGAACTGAGTTCACCGAGCTTGTGCGCTCCCAGTTCGACCTCGACGCGCGCGTACTCTCCGGCGACGAAGAGGCGCAGCTGACGTTCCTCGGCGCGATGAGCGACCGCGACGCGACCGCCGCGACCGAGCCGACGGTCGTGATCGACATCGGTGGCGGCTCGACCGAGTTCATCGTCGGTGCTGACCACACCGCTTCCTTCCACGTCTCCGTACAAGCCGGTGTGTTGCGCATGAGCGAGCGCCACATCCACAGCGACCCTCCATCCCCTACCGAGCTGCAGGATTTGGCCGCCGACACCCGCACGATCTTCCTCGACGGCTTGCCCGCAGAGCAGCGCAAAGCGGTCACGCGCGCCATCGCAGTTGCCGGCACCGCCACCTCTGCCGCCGCTATCGACCAGGAGCTCGAGCCCTATGACCCCGAGCGCGTGCATGGTTACGACCTGCTGCTTGCCACCGTGGAGCTGTTGATAGCGCGCTTGGCCGACATGACCGAAGCTGGGCGCCGCGAAGTGGTGGGCTTGCACCCGGACCGAGCGCCCACGATCGTGGCCGGGATGATCTTGTTGGAGGAGGCGATGAAGGCGTTCGACCTCGATCACGTCGAGGTGTCCGAGCACGACATCCTGCGCGGCGGCACACTGCGCCTGGCGGGACTCGGCTGAAGCGCGAACACGGCGCGGTACCTAGCCTGCTCAGCTGACTCGCGAGGGGCCGCTGGACAGTCGTTGGAACGAACCTAATCCAATTAATCCGTTTGCCCTCCCCAGCCGAAGAGGACTTACCGGCAGTGGAGGCATGGGGCTCTGCCGCGTTCCCCCACAACCGGTCCATAGGCCGAGCATTGCCGAGCGATCGGCTATTCCGCTTGCGGCCACCCTACCGGCCTCCGAGGCTCGCACCCCTGCCATTGTCTCGAGGTCAAGCCCCTGAGGAAGCCGCCCACCCGGGCGGCTTCCTTGTTCAAGCGCCCACTCACGATCGGCATGCCTGGCACCCACGGACCGCACCGGACCTCGCGTCCGCGCTGCCTCGCCCAGCTAGGCCAGGTTCGACTTGCGCGGGTAGGCGATGCTCGGGTCGGTAAGCACGTTCACAAGCGCCGGCCTGCCCGCACCAAAGGCACGCTCGAGTGCCGGGACGACGTCTTGCGCTCGCTCCACCAGCTCGCCGTAGCCCCCGAGCGCCTCCACCACCTCGTCATAGCGGGTGGCTGGACGCAGGTCGGCTGCCACCGAATAGCCATACAAGAACTCCATCGGGTGCTTCTCCAAAGCCCAGATGCCGTTGTTGCCCATGACCCCGACAATATTGACCCCGTGACGAGCGAGCGTGTCGAACTCCATGCCAGAGAAGCCGAAGGCACCGTCGCCCAGCAGCAGCACGACCTGGCGCTCGGGGTGAGCCAGCTTTGCCGCCAGCGCATAGCCTGGGCCTGTACCCAGGCACCCGAACGGGCCCGGGTCAAGCCAGCAGCCTGGAGCGTAGCTGTCGATCACGCGGCCCGCGTAGGACACGAAGTCGCCTCCGTCCCCGATCACGATCGCATCGCGGTCGAGCACCTTTGCCAGCTCCGCATAGAGCCGCATCGGGTGTAGCGGGGAGCGATCGTCAGAGAGCTCTGCGAGCTCGCCGGCACGTCGCTCGCTCTCGGCGGCGCGCAGGTCCTCAAGCCAAGCTGTGCTTGCAAGCGCCTTGCCACCGGCCGCCGTGCGCAGATCGTCGAGCGTCGATGCCAACTCGCCGTACAGCTCCACACTCGGTTCGCGCGGATGAGCACGCTGCGGCTCGGCCACATCGATTGCGACGATCGAGGTGTTCTCGCCGAAGGAGCCGCCGAAGCCCAGGCGGAAGTCCATGGGCACGCCGATCACCAGCGCCACATCGGCGCCTTTGAGGGCCTGCGAGCGGGTGCGTGAGAAGAACAGTTCGTGGTCGGCCGGCATACAGCCGCGCGCCAAGCCGTTGAGGAAGACAGGGATGCGCAGCGTCTCGGCCAGTTCGAGCAATGCCTGCTCGCCGTGCCCCCAATAAAGATCGGTGCCTGCCATCACGACGGGCCGCTCGGCCTCGGCAAGCAGCCTTGCGGCTTGCTCGATCGTCTGTGCATCGGCTCTGTGCGGGCCATGCCCCCCGCGCGCGCCGGGGGCATCGGCCTCCGCGGCACTCATGAACACGTAGTCGAGCGGGAAGTCCAAGAACGTCGGCCCACTGTGCGGAGCAACTGCGCTCGCAAGCGCTTCGTCCACCAAACCAGGTATCTCCGCGGTGCTCTGGGCGGTCGTGGCGAGCTTGCACAGCGGACGCACGAACGGGACGTGGTCGATCTCCTGCAAGGACCCCTGCCCCCAGCGCATCGCCGGGGCGCGCCCACCGAGTACGAGCATCGGCGAGTGGTTGGCCTGGGCGCTGGCCATCGCGCTCATCCCGTTTGTCACGCCTGGCCCGGCCGTCAGGGCGCAGACGCCCGGTTCGCGCGTGACCTTCGCCCAACCCTCGGCCGCGAAGGCGGCGGTCTGCTCGTGGCGGACGTCCACGATCTCGATGCCCTCCTCACGACAACCGTCATAGATCGAGAACAGGTGGCCGCCGGAGAGCGTGAACAGCTTGCTCACGCCATGCGCCTTCAAGCGGCGCGCGATCAAACGCCCGCCGTGCAGTTCCTGGGCCTGATCGGTGCTCTCCTGGGTGCTCGGCGTGGACATCGGCGTCCGCGACTTTACTCGAGGGTCCCGGCGCGCGCACAGGAGCCGCCGAGCCGCGTCCGGCCGGCTGGCATGGATGTGATTGTTGTTCGCTCCCTTCGATCACAGCAGGTCTCTACCGCGACCGATGTGCTGCGCGGCGCATGCCCGGGGTGGGACTCGAACCCACACGCCCTTGCGGACTATCGATTTTAAGTCGACGGCGTCTTCCAATTCCGCCACCCGGGCGAGCCTTGGCACTCTAGTCCAGTAGATGTCGTGGATGTCCAGCATGGAC
>Ga0210385_10000674_pt1 | contig 22732 bp, 14 predicted proteins | sample IncBWH26OmetaG_FD_160107 | JGI IMG/M metagenome (GOLD analysis project Ga0210385, IMG submission 160107) | Forest soil microbial communities from Barre Woods Harvard Forest LTER site, Petersham, Massachusetts, United States - Inc-BW-H-26-O ...
CGAACCAATTCCACCCAATTTGGCGAGGTCGGCGCGTACGTATCGCCCCAAATGGAACCGTTGCCTCCCGTGCTCGTGCGATCAAACAGATATAGATATTGTGGCTGCATATACGTCGTTGCCTGCGATGCGTCTGCGTCGAGTGTTTCGCGAATCGCTACTCCCGCTTGAGCTCCACTTTGGACATTCACGACTCGGGCGACGATCGACCCATCACCCGAGAAGGGCTGGTACACAAAATGCCCTTGGTCTGCCGTACCAGTGACTTGGCCCCATCCTGGCACGGTAAATATACCGTTCGCGTACGTCGCACTCGTCCAGGTAGTTTGGCCGGCGGAATTGACAACCACACTGCCTCCGGTTGGGCTATTACCTGGTGCCGCCGAATAGACGGAATATACGACCGGGGGCGCCACATACGTCTCGAGCCATCCAGAAGGGAGCGGTGAATTCGACGGAAGCGGCGTAACCATAAAGACCGTGCTATTCGCCGTCTGGGCGTTCGCAGTGACCGAAAAAACGCCAGATGGCACACCGTTGGGAACAACGACAACAACAGCTGTACTCGACCACGACGCAGGGGTAACCGCCGCACCGCTTAACGAAACCGTGCCAGTGCCTTGAGTTGCGCCAAAATTCGTACCTTCGATTGTCACCGCCGTTCCAGCCGGCCCCGAGGTTCGAGAAAGCCCTGAAATGCTAGGCGGAGGAGCAACGATAAAGCTGAATGCATTACTGACCAAGCCCGCTAACGTGATGATGACATTCCCTGTCGTAGCTGCACTCGGTACAGGCACGATGATGCTCGTCGAGCTCCAGCTGGTGGGCGTCGCCGTTGTTCCGTTGAAGGTAATTGTGCTGGTACCTTGGGTCGCGCCGAAGTTCGTACCGCTAATGGTCACCGAAGAACCCGCGGGTCCACCCCCGGGCGAAATGCTCGCTATGTTCGGCGTCGGTATAAATGTGAAATTGATTCCATTGCTCGCCAGATTCGAAACCACTACTACCACGCTACCCGAGGTCGCTCCGCTCGGCACAGGCACCACGATGCTAGTCGGGCTCCAGCTGGTCGGGGTGGCAGTCGTCCCATTAAATGTAACGAGGCTGCTCCCTTGGCTTGCGCCAAAATTTGTGCCAGTGACTGTAATTGAAGTACCGATTCCGCCTGAGCTTGGCGACAGACTTGCAATTGTGGGATATGTTCCTGCACCGCCCGCGGTGACTGTGACATTATCGAACGTGGCTGTATACGCGGTTGACGTGCTTCCGCTCGCCACCGCCAGTCCAATGTAAACGTTCTGCGCCATCGTGATCGTTTCACTCACCACCTGCACCCAGTTCACTCCGTCCGCCGACCTATATCCAGTGAAGGTGCTCCCGCTCCGCACCAGCTCTACCCAGTACGGCAGCGTCCCTGCTCCTCCCGTCCCGTAACTGCTCGCGCTTCCTGTCGTCGCCCGGTAAATGTCGTAAATCGTTCCCTCATAATCCGCCATGAACATGTGGTTCGACCCGGCAGTCAGCGTCTCCCGGATCATCACTCCCACCTGCGCGTAGGCAGAACTCGTGCTCACTACTCGCGCCACGATCGTCCCGTTCCCGGTTAACGGTTGGTACACGAAATGAAATCCGTCCGCCGACACTCCTAGCGTGCTCCCCGCTCCTTGTACCGTAAACACTCCGCTCGACCAACCGGCCGTGCCCGTGACGCCAACCTGCCCGATGTCCTGGTCAAGCCACCCATTCGGTAAAGGATTCGCAGTCACCGTGAAGTCCACAGGATTGCTATCATTCATGCTCGGCGCCACGGACACGACCAGATCTCCCGACATTGCGCCGCTAGGAATCGTGATCGTGATCGACGTGTCGCTCCAGGAATTGATCGTTACCACCGTGCCTTTCAGCAACACAACGCTGCTTCCTTGCGAGCTTCCAAAGCCAGAACCGGTAATCGTCACCTGGCTCCCGACCGATGCGGTCGTCGCCGAAATCCCGCTGATCTGGGGAGCGGGATTCGCGGACGAGTTGATAGATACATTATCGAACGTGGCTGTATACGCGGTTGACGTGCTTCCGCTCGCCACCGCCAGTCCAATGTAAACGTCTTGCGCCATCGTGATCGTTTCACTCGCCACCTGCACCCAGTTCACTCCGTCCGCCGACCTATATCCAGTAAAGGTGTTCCCGCTTCGCACCACCTCTACCCAGTACGGCAGCGTCCCTGCTCCTCCGGTCCCGTAACTGCTCGCGCTTCCCGTCGTCGTCCGGTAAATGTCGTAAATCGTTCCCTCATAATCTCCCATGAACATGTGGTTCGACCCGGCAGTCAGCGTCTCCCGGATCATCACTCCCACCTGCGCGTAGGTAGAACTGGTGCTCGCCACCCGCGCCACGATCGTCCCGTTCCCCGATAACGCCTGATACACGAAATGAAATCCATCCGCCGACACTCCCAGCGTATTCCCCGCTCCTTGCACCGTGAACACCCCGCTCGCAAACGTCGCGCTCCCAGCAACACCCACGGACCCGATGTCGCCATCAGTCCAACCAGTCGGTAAAGAGTTTTGGGCAAAGAGGGGGCCAGAAGAAACCACAAGCAACACCGTGAGGGCCAGCAACGACTTCCATCGGCGCGAACACGTCGCGAGGAGTGACCGGCGCGTCGCGGTTAGAAGTCTCGATATGAAAGGTACACTGCTCGCGCGGGCTGGCGCGGAAGGCCGGTCAATTTGACTGTATTGATTGCAGCAGAACGGATCGAGGTTAGCCCGACGAGGCGCGAGCGACGAGTGACATAGCAGCGCAGGAACTATCTGCAGACGTGATTCCACGGAAAAAGGCATTTCTAGGGCCACGCGTCACCCCGAAGTTCATTGCGATGATTGTGATTGGACTGATTTCCGTGCGCCACGTAGTTGATCGGGCGGAGAAGCTTGCTCTTTGACCAGCTTTTCAATTCGCGGAAAGCCGCCAAGCCTGACCTCCGATGGTAAGTACTGATCCTTACACTCCACATCGTAGAAGCGGACCCGCCGAGACCCCGATTCGGAAGCGCGCACAAGCTCCACGCCACGCCGTTCACTTGACGCCTCCGTTACTGAGTCGAATAGGAAGCTGTCACTGCTTCCACACCGTTCGCTCGGGAGGACGTCAGCCCTCTTCCACTGCTGTCGTACGTGTGCGATTCCAGAATCTTGCCGTCGGAGTCCAGCACCGCCGAGATATTTGAGTTGGGGTCATATTGAAACGTGACCGTCGACTGATCCGGTTCAGTAACTTGAAGCAAACGGCCCTGACCGTCGTATGCATATGTGACCGACAGGCCGACATCTGAGGTAACACCGGTCACCAAGTAACTCGAACTGTTCCCGTAGCCGAAGTAAAGGTGACGCGAAGCTGGATCAGTGACTGTCACCAGACGCCCGACGGCGTCGTACGACAGCGAGGTGGTGTTCCCGTTCCGGTCGATGATCTCAGTTAGATTGCCGCTCGTGTTGTCGAAAAGTCTCTGTTCGCCGTTTTGAAATGCCAAGGTCCAGTAGCTACTGCCTTGAGTGAGGGTAGCAGTGACGTTCGCAGGAGCTGCCACCTTATAGATTGTGTTCCACGTGGCGGTCGTGGTGTAGTATCCGAACGACCAAAAGCTACCGTCGTTGCGGGCATACTTCATGTAGTTATCACTACCCAAGAACACGCGCTCTTCGTAAGTGGAACGCCAATTGGGCCCAAACAGACCGATCTGAAATGTGCTTTGCGTGGAGGGCCACTGACTATTCCAAATTCTAACCAGCTTCAGTCCATTTGCGAGCCCAGGAATATGCACGTCAGCCTGCTGTATATAAGTGTTCCCGGTGGCCAAGTCGATCGGTCTTCCCGCCACCGAACAAGACGGCCCACAATGAGTCTCCTGGGGAGCGGCTGCAGAAGCACAAGTCCACGTTAGGACCTGACACGTGGCATCGAAACTGCCCCACGTGATGGTGCAATTAATTGCTCCTGGTGGTATCTCCGTGAGCGGCCCCGACCACAGGCCCGTGCCGCATACAGACTGCGCTCTGGCACGTATGCCTAAAGCGCAAACCAAAACAGCCACAACGAGAAATCCAGCTAAGAATCTCTTTGTCACTGAAGCTACCTCCAACGTCTTAGCAGTTCTAATTCGATTCAGACTGCGTTCTATCGTGATTCAAATACGCTTACGTGTTTGTCGACGCGATACACCCAGGATGAATTGGGTCCCGCCGTCAGCAACTGAAGCCTACAAATACACAACTACGATCACGCTTCTCAGAGAACCCCAACGTTGGCATCGTAGCCGCCCGCGACTATTCAGGGCGACCATTGCGGTCAGCCGAAAACGCAATCGGTTGAAACCTCCAAGGGTGAGAATCGAGATAAATGCTCGACGGTGATTGAGTAGCCGGATTATCAGCCCAAATCGCCAGTTTCACGATCTGCGATGTGCGGATACAATCGATTCGCCGACAGGAACGCAAGAGCCCCAAAGGTCACCTCGAGTCATCCGAATCGTGGTCTTTCTATATTATTCGTAGAATGTTGTCAATAACTAAGACGGTAAACTGCGATGAATAATTCGCGAACACGGGAAATTTTCTGTATCACTGCTAATCAGAGAGTCTGATGTACGATCATTTCCTAAAATCTCACCTCTAAACAGAAAGTACAGATACTCACGCAAGCAATGCGTATCGAATCAAGTAGGGCCAGTAGGTATGGCGGTCGACTCGCATTGCACGGCGGGCGGGAAGCCGTGCAACTCGTGGAAGGTCAATCTTGGTGCGCTCTTATGTGTTGAGTTCAGATAAGCCACAATGTTGGCGCTTTCGACTTTGAAGCGATATCCCACAAGCTGCGGATTCCATACAGTGTCACCGAGCACGTCAAGCGGCGGACCGCGCCTCAAACATGTGCAAGACAGGCGCTTGTCCCGCCGGGCCAGAAGTCCGCTTCTGGGAAGTTGCGGGTGGAAGACATAGCCGTGACAGCGCGCTCTGATTCGGAATTTCAAGAGCGTTCGAGTATTAGCGGAAATTGAAAGGTGCGACATAGAATGCACCTGCTTTGCAAGCGCGTTCGGGCACTCCAAACACTCCATCCTTTGCCTTCGCTTTTCAATGTTTTCAACAATTTCGGGGAATCTGCTTCTCGCTCGAAGTAAGCCCCGAGGCCACACTTACATAGGGTTTTGGTACAGTTCTGGTGCAGCCGACTTTTCAAACCAAAGCTGATAGGTTGCGGGAGCTTGCAACGCACCCGATCGTGCTCGTTATTCCTTTTCGAATTGAATGATTTCGCCCCGCCGCATAGTTCCGCGACCTCGAACATTAAGCGTGTGCGACGGCTTTGGCTGACTTGTCCGGTAACCGGGGCGGTCTCAACGGGTCAGCGCAACACTCATCTAGAGCTCGCACTGCATTGAAAACAAAGGCTAAAAACGCTGGTTAGGTTAGATCAATTGAACCGTTGGCCTGGCTGAGTTTTGACCACGGCAGCCAAACAGATCGATTTTCCGGGGAACTACTTGTGGACCAGCTGATTAGATAGTGTTGCATTGACCGGTTGAGCGGGCAGCGTGAATCAGGCATTTGCCGTCAACTGGCAATAACGTCCTTTATCATTCAGCTTACCGATTCACAAGTCGGTCGAATGCTGTGCAGCTTCCCGTAAGATGTTTCTGAGAACCTATTCGCAACTCGATGCGCGTTTGCATGAAGCAGGCATTTGGCTTTTGAGAGTGTCGAGGTCCGATTCAGGTCGCTATTTCCTCTGGGTGACGAGACCCCAGTTGAATGCGAATGTCTTCGAGCCAGCCAACACGTTGAGGATGGGTTTGCCCGTCGGATTGAACGGCAAAATCTTTGTCACCGCTTTCGCGGGGTTGCCCGTTGCATCAAATGAGGCGTACTTATGACATGAGATACACGATGATGCAGCGACAGTACCGTTGCCCATGATGCCTTCAATTACCGAGCTCCCAAGAACGTATGGCGTCCCATCAGGCGCTGTGAAGTCGACCTCAGTCGATTTCAGACAGTAGTTCTGCCAAACAGGCGAAAGATTTGCTTTCTGCATAAGCGCCTTCAGAGCCGGCGTCTTTTCGCACGCTCCATACCCTGCGTTGTATTCCGAGAGATTCGGGGATACCGCTGCTACCTGCGCTCCAAACGTGTCGAAGCAGCCCATATAGTCGCATCTGCCGGGGTTCATTTGATGTTCGAATGTTCCCCACACCCAGTTGGGATTCTGTCGGCTGGCGACATGCATCGCTACTAGTGCGTACTCTGTCGCACTCGATGTTGTTGTGTAGTACTGCCTGCGGACGTTGTCCAGGTTGCCGAGCGCGGGAATCCATTGCAGTAGCATTGGCAGCGGAACCCAGTCGCCCTTGATCGCCACTGCATCAGGTCTCATCTCCACATCTTTGCCCGCTTTGTATGCTGCTGCCCTCCCCGCTTGCGTGTTCAAGCGATTGTTAACAATGTCTTCGTAGTTGGTCTTATTGCGCGCAACCTGCTCGACAATGCACGGGATCGGATTGCCAGTAGTCGGAAATCCACCCGCGGCGGAACCGTCGGGAGGAGGCGGACTCTGAGGGGGGGAGCCGGCGCATGGCTCGTCGATTTTTAACACTGCCAGAGACCGAGCCCCACCTCCCCTCCTTGCCGGTGCGAGATCGCGACTCTCGGCCAGCGCGAGATCGCCAGTCTTGGCCAGCGCGAGAACGCTCGCATGAAACTTCAGCGGTTCCAGGCCACTAGGCCAATGCGGATTGGACGTGAATGTATCGGCATCCGATGCCCATCTTTCAAACTCGACGGACGACCCACTCTGTGCGGAGATCGGCGCAGTAATCTGCGTGAACAAAGCCCACATAAAGGCATCGGAATTCTCGGTTCTGCCTTCGACGGCTCCAGCCTGTGCGGGAACTGCAACCGGCGGTAACGCAGCGGCGGTTGTAGGTGCAGTTTTGGGCGGTTCGTTGCTGCAGCTCGAGAAGATCAGGGACGCACACGAGACAATGCCCACCAAGACACTTCGTCTAAGCAGCGACATGCTTCCACTCCACGCTTAAGTATCTGCGAACAATTCTGATGTGAGGAAACTGCGGCAGTATTACTCCACCGTTGTTAACTAGCAAGAACTTTCCTCAAGGAAACCCAGCTTTTGAGAACGCTGATCTAGACGGTTGGCCGACCCCGGAACTAGTATCGCGGATCGACGTCGGGTATAGTGCACTAATCGTTACGGTCTGATTCCGGTAAGGGGTTACTACGATGACTTCCGGCGAACCCTCCCGCGCACTTCTTGTATCGATGCTTAAAGAGGCAGCCAAGCTTGAGCACTGCCTTCTGACTTCCTATATCTACACGGCCTGCACCGCAAAAAGTACTCCGCAGGAATTTTTGACGGATGCCGCCAGTAATAGACGCCGCGGCGTTCAGTTCGAGAGAGTTCGCAGATGGAAAGAATCGCTCCTCCAGGTTGCCGTCGAGGAAATGCGGCATCTCCATCTCGTTCAGTGCCTCCTGCGCGCACTGGGGGAAAGGCCTTGCTTTGAATTTCCAGATCGCAACAAGCAGGGCGTTTGGACGATACCAAATTGGCGGATGCGGCTCGCAGGCGTGAGCGGTCCGCCCGTTGAAGTTCCCCTGCAGGACTTATCGTCAGCAACTATCCGCCAGTTCATTTTGTATGAAGCAAGTGATTCCTTGCAGGATTCAGGCCCCTTCTCGCCAGAAAACCAAGCTCTATTTCATGAACTCTCCGCCTTTGAAGACGACCTCTATTCGGAAGGAGTTCTCTTCACGATCGACGACGAAAAACTTAGACAAGAGATGAAGGACAAACTGGGCAATGTCTTTCGGAACTTGGCCCCAGATCAGGAACGACAAGAAGTCGAAGCGGAAGCAGTCGCCTCCATATGGAGGGAGCCGGCGGAGAACGTCCGTTTTGCTTCGATTAGTGACTTCTACCTCGAAGGAATTCTGCCCCTTTATCAGCAGGCCTTCGATTTTGGATGGACGAAGTACAACAATCTCGACCTGGCCAACGAATTGCACGAATCTCTGCCGCAGGAAAGCCTTCTACCGATCGGTCCGGTCTACCGTAGTATTCGATTCAAAAGGTTCACGTCCGGGGTGGACACGAATCCGTTGCGTAATTTCAAGCGCGTATCGGATGTTATCCATGAAATCGTCGACGAAGGCGAAGGCTTCGAGAAGTTCGCCCGTCGAGCTCGCTCCGTTTTGGCTGCGATAAAACAAAACGGTGGTGCTCGTAAATACATCGAACTGATGCTGGCGGATCAGAACGCTAAGAATGTGAAGGGCTTCAAATCTCCCAGCTGGTTCAACGACGCGCAGCAATTGCGTCTTTCCCATCTCTACCGATTCATCATGATCATGCGTCAGCAGGAAGACGAGACCTTGCTTTCGCAACGTTCTGGGCAGAAGTTCGAGGCCGCTCGTCCGAGGGTAAGCCCTTTACCTGACGGACTGGCGTTGAGCTTTGCCCAGGAACTTGTTGAGCAGATCAACGCTTGTTATCTGGTGATCGTTGCTTGGCTCTCGCGAATTTACGAAATCACGAACTGGGTTCAGGACAGCTCGCGCCGGATTGCCGTGGAACAGTTGGCGACGTGGCCTCTTATGTCTCTTGCCCTTCGGCCACTATTGGAGATGGCATCGCTCTTCGTACTCGACGCCCCGAAGCTCCTCTGCCTCGAAGAATCAACCCTACCGATGCTTCCGGTCCATGCACGAAGTCTTTTAGCTCTCTATACGGATCCCGACAGATCGGAAGCGATCAACGAACGGATGGACTATTTGGCGGTACGAATTCTTAGCGCAATCGCTGATTGGGCCGCCAGCCGAATCGATGATGTTAGCAGATTCAACTTGCCAGATCGTGAGAAGGAGTTGCTCCTTCACCGGCTGGAAGCACTGAACATCATTCGAGATTTCCAGAAGCAGTTTCCATTCCGGTCACACGGCGGGTATTCGGGACAGTTGCCGGATCTGAGCTTCCAATTGCAACATTCCAAAGATAAGAGCCGCTACGAAGAAGACCCTCGCACGGTGCAACCGCTTTTCACTGGTGCGGTTCTACGCTTGCGCTTCAAGGGTTGGGGGCTCGTCCAGCTTGCCACTGACCCTGACCCTCCAACTGATGAAGCCGGCGCCGTGGGTACCCACATGCTTCATCCCGCCGATGGGAACAAGAGACTGAATCGGGCGGTGTTGTTTCAGGATTTTGATCCGGCCACCACAATTAGACGCGGTCCAAAAGACGCCGTGCCCGTGATTGGTGTGAACTGTGAAGAAGCTTCCCTCTTGATAGCTCCATCGCGCGGCGTCTCTGCCGGTTATTCGCCCATCGAACCACCGGCAGCGTTCCAAGCGCCGGGCGACGTCGGTCCCCAACAGGGGATTCAATACAAAGCCGGAGTTCTACGCGCTACTCCGCTGATTTCTCTCCTGACCATTCCGGCCGCTGAGCTCTTGAGTGGAGACCGCAGAGTTCGAATGTTTCTTCGGCCCAAGGCAGGAGTCCCCGCTCATCTTGTCGGGAACAATCATCTCAGCTGGCAAGACGGAGAACCGATCGACCCATTTATTCTCGGTGTTTACGCCGATCAAGAAGGCGGCGAATCAAAGCTGCTCTTTGAGCGTGAGGTGTTCAATGACGGCAAAGACCTCCTCGAAATGTCCCCCTTCCAGCGGATCTTCACTCGGCGAGAACCGTGTGGGTTTGAATTCAACATAAAATCGGCTATCCCCGCATGGGCCATGACGGCAAAGGAACGTGATCAAGTCTTTGGAAGAGGTCCGGTGGGGTATCTAACGCGTCGAGGCAAAGCTCTGACCGAGGCCCTTTCGCAATTGCTTGCAGCCTCCGACTATTCGCAAGACGCTGTCGATCGAATAGCCACCTTTGCAGACCGAGCGTTTCGCGTAAGCGTCCCTCGATCTACGACCGTTTTATGGCTTACGATCGGCCTGAATTACGGGCATACGGTCAGCGGCGAGATACAGAACCGCGATCCCGCACCCATTCTTTCTAAGCTCGGAGCTAACCTCGGTGCCGCAGTCTCCTTGACTCCTGCAGCGGCAAAAACTAACCGAACAGACGCCAACTCTCGCTGGCTCGCCGTCTACACCAAATCCATAATGGATACCGATGCGCTCTCAGACTTCTGTTGGGCCGAAATCTATGTACCCCTGCAGGTCGAACCCGTCATTGGTACTGGCCAGCGTTTCGAGCAATCTTGGGACTTTCCGCTGCCTCTTGCTGATGACGTCACCGCCCTCGCCTGCGACTTCTCACATCCGTTCTGGACGCAGGCTTATGTGATTGACGGTGAACGGAGAACGCTTCTCAACGAAGACGGCACGACGATAGTGGAGCGGCTACACAAGAAATGGCCCCACGGATATGAGTATGAAGTGAGTGGTTACAAAGGTCTTTCGAACGCCCTGGCTGCCTTCACAATCGAGAAGAATGCCCAAACCGCCAAATTATGTTGGCGTCTGAACTACTCAGCAGCCGACAGTGCTACTATGCTAGCCGTCTTAAGGTTTGCCGCGCAGTTGACAGCCGCCACGGGCAACGCGCTGAGCACGACGTTTGCTCCCCGCGCCTCGCATTCGTAATCCCGCCGGTTCGCAAACAGTTGCGACGGCCTGTCTCACACCTGTTGTGCGCGGGCCGTCCTACCGAGCGAGTTCAGCCGACGCGAGTCAAATGCCCACCCACTGTCGAAGTCATCTCACGCGCGTTAGGAGTTGCTGGTGCGCAAGGATTTGAAAAGTCTGCGGCCGAAATCGGAGCGTCTCGCACAAACAAACTGTAATCGATCAGCTGAAGATTGTGAGACAGAGAATTCATGAAATTGCCCTCCGAGAAAAGCATTCCCGCTCCGGTTCCCAGAAACCAAACCCAAAAGATGGCAACTTCGCCACCACCACGGGGAAGTTCAGCGGCTACGAGATCCAGGGTCTCACCGTGCCTCAACCCGAAGCTTGGATTGCCGGCGATCCGCGCCATGACCACACCGTGGTCACGGGCGACCCAGTCTGGGTATGGCAGACCTACACCTTGCAAAGCATCGAGACACTTTTTGAAACTCCAAGAATTTGCGCCCGAGTCCCACTCAAAGTAAGGCTGATCAGTTTCATTGGTGTTTAAGCATGAGTCTGTTCGCTGAAGATACGTTCCTCCACCACTTGTTGTGCCCAACCCAATGAAGGCCGTCTGCTGTTTGCTTTCGGCGCTTCCCGTCCAGCGGTAACAAACTCGCGTGAAGTAAGGAATGAAGTCTGTTCCAAGAGTCCACGCCTCTATATAGGTGCGGTCCGCCCAGTTGGGAACTACCGCGCCTGGCGGCAAAGCGACAAAGCCAGGAATGATCCTTTGAATGTCTTGCGCAGTACAGGAAATGGAGGAGAACGGCGCTGCCATCGCGCGATGGAGATCTTCCTGGGTAACAAGCGGGTTCCAGTAACCCGGTACGGAGGTAACGCTCCCGTTCCTGATCGCGGTCAGCAACTCGGCCGATTTGCTGCTTCCTTGTGAGGCAAATGAGGCAAGGTTCGCAATGAAATATGATCCGAGAACCGGCACCATGAGCGGATTCGTCGAATCCATATTGAACATGCGAAACGGATTCCCGTCGTCTTGTCGAAAAGAAAACCAACTGCCGTGATCCGAAGCGCCGGGCGTCGGCACTACCCAGTGGTTGCAAGCGATTCCTGCAGGATTGGCGTCCGTGCACATCAAAGGATAGGCGTTTCCCCACTGAGCCTGTTTATCGACAAAAAATCTCGGACTCGGAACCTGCAGGGTCGTCTTGAAGGGACCCAGAATCCGATTCACTTGGCCACCCGGCGTCGAATCCAACCAATACCATTCGTACCGAGGCTCCTCTCCGGATCGAGTCGTGTTTAAAAAAAAGAAATCAAAGAAGGCGCGGTCGTGCGTAAGGTACAACTTGACCCGCGCCCAACTCTCCTCGACTGAAAACGACGACTCGATCTCGGCCACTGTCAACTGCGAGTAGTTCTTCATCGGCGAAATGGAGTCGCCGAATGGTGAGAGCAGCGCTGCAGCCGTCCAAGACGGCGGCAGCGTCGGAAGGTTCGCGGGCTTGCGGGCTTGCCGATTGGACTCGAGCTGCGCCCCGGAGGGGATTGGGTTCGGTAGAGACATAAGTTTATTCTCCGCATTTCTCCCGCAGGCGGCCGTTCGTTTCGACTTCAACCATCAGACCGGTGCGGGAAGGCTTATTTTGGTGCTTCTAAGAGGCCCCACATAAAGGAGAAAGTGTGCGACCCGTCAAGGACGCCGGGGATTGGTTTACCCATGGGATTGAAGGGCAGTATCCTCTTGGCCCTGGTTGTCGGGGCTCCGTCGGGGCCGAAAGACGCATATGCATGACAAGAAATGCACGATGACGCCGCGACCGTGCCATTCCCGACGATCCCTTCGATGACTGAATTTCCAAGCACGTAAGGAGTTCCGTCGTCAGCAGTGTAGTCAACTTGAGTCGATTTCAGACAGTAGTTCTCCCAAACCGGCGACAGATTGGCGCTTGACGTCAAAGTCTTGAGCTGAGGCGTTTTCGCACAGGCGCCGTATTGCGTGTTGTACGCCTTAGTGTTCGGCGGCACCGAGCCGGTCTGCGCGCCAAACGTGTCGAAGCACCCGATGTAGTCGCAGCGCCCCGGGTTCATCTGATGCTCGAAGGTTCCCCAAACCCAATTCGGGTTTTGCGGACTGGTAACATGTATGGAGACAACCGCGTACTCGACTCCGCCTACCATGGTGGTGTAGTTCGATTCATGACCTCTCCTTTTCGTAGCGTCACTATCCCCGCGGGGCCCGGATGTGCGGAAGACTACCTAGTCGTCAAAAGCTGAAGTCCTTGTACTCTTAGAGAGTCACGATTGAGTAGGGTTCCTTCCTTTCCTGTAGCAGTCAAAAGCGCATAAGGAACTGTGACAAGACTCAAGTTCTGAATGCCAGCGTTGCCTACCGCAGCCGTTGCTTTAGAGACATCAAATGTTTCATCCATCGTCGAGGTTTCCGAGCGCACTTGACCGTCCATACTCGCCGTAGTATGAGAATGCCTGAATAGGGCGATAGACCCGATGAAGCTCGGATCAGACCGCCGGTGGTCACCGTCCGGTTCGGCGGTTAAATAGAGGTCGTAGCCGGTGCCCTCGACAGTTCCCAAGTCAACGCTTCGAAGCCTCAGAAGAAGCCGCGGAACGGGGCCTGCGGCTCGCTCCGTATTCAGCGCACTCATAGTGGAAAGCCGGTTCTGAAAATGTTCCTTCATCGCAGGAGCAATCGGAACCACCGCCCTGCCCGCGCTCAGGACGCTCACGCTAACCGCGGTCTCGACCATCAATTGCACCGATTCCAACGTCTCTTGTCGAAGCACTTCAGTGGCTAGGACCTTTGTTTGTGGGAGGGCCAGCGGTACGCAATGAGGATCTTCATATTTGAAGCGTATCCCGAGCTTCCGGTAGTCGAAGTAGAACTTCCGAGGTTCGTTGACGACCTCGCCATCCACGTCATAAAAAAACCACGGGCGCTCGTTGAACCAATAGTCCGATGGAAGTTTTCCCCAAGTCTTCCCTGGCGTGCAGGACCAAACCGCCCAAAGCCGGTCGATGTTCGAGTGATGGATCGGAAAGATCGGATCGAAGGCCGCAGTCGGAGGCGTGGCCATGGCGCCTACCGTCGGCTCTCCCGACGACGAATCAATGATCCCGCCGACCGCCCTGTGGATTTGATCGTGGGGATAGCTCTCGAGCAGGCCTCGTGTCGAAGGATCTTCATCCGCGATTCCGCCGCCTAGGCCCTCGCGCTCAGTCGCGCCAAAAAAGACCGGCGAACCCATCGGCAGAGAGATGTCCACGGCGCCATCGGTCAATTCAACCAGAGGGAGCCCCGTGGCAAACGGATGTTCGTAGCCGGTAAAGTAGAAGTCCCGTTCGGCCAGATACAGCGGATTGATGTTGGAATCCGAATCGTTGCTGAGATTGCCGTCGAGATGTTTGATACCAAATTCTCTCGGAAACTTGCGATTTGCCTTTTCCGTGTAATTCCAATAGGGCAACGAGAACCGATCGTCTTCCGTGTGCATCCGGAGAATGTTCTCGAAATGGTAAGTGTACGCGCGATGCCATGGAAGGAAATTCGCAGAATTCTCTCCGTCGTGCGGACATTGATTCCAATAGCGTTTCTTAAAAACCGAGTCTACGTTCGCATCCTGGGTCGCAGCTTTCTTGATCGCGTCGTCCGTGACTCCGTGGGTGGCAGCCTGATAAAACCAACTTAGGGGATCGGACGGCTTGCGGGCCTTCATCGCCCGAACACCTTTCCTGAGGGCCGCCAAAAGCGCCGCGTCTTGGACGAATTCCTCAAGGGGCATACGTGGCAGGGGAGGCGTAACCGCTCGCCCGACAGCGATGTCGTGGAAAAAGACTGCGGACGCAGTCGACATGCTCAAGACTTTCAAAATCTCGCGCCGCGATAACATATGCCACCGCTCTTCCGCGCTGGATTTCCCGGCCACAGACATTCAGCGATTGCCGGGTTGTTCGACCCAGAAAATGTCGTAAGGCCGATCAAACGTCACTACCATTAAGCACCCCGAATCTGAATCGCAAGAAAACTGGTGATGCTTCTTGCTTGGCATGAGGGCGAATCCCCCGGCTCCGAGTGTCGATGCCTGCATGCCATCCATCTCCGTGACAACTGATCCCCGGATCACGACCAATTGTTCTTCGGCCGTGTGATAGTGCCACGGGACCGTGCACTTCGCTGAAGCGCTCAAAATATGTGTGGAAGGGCCCGTTCCCGGATCTCCGCTTTCCAACGAAAACCTCAAGCATTTAATGTCTTCGTCTTGTTCAAATTTCACTCCAGAAAGTGGCCTGACGACGCCGTCGGAAGTTCCCGTCGGCACGGCACCAAGGATTCCAGTCATCACGAATCCGAGAAGCATCGTCGATCCGATTTTTCTCATCATGTATGTGCTCCACAATATATGCAGTCAAGGTCCGATTAATCGCCACGCTTCCTCTTATCGAGGATTCGAGGTCAGTCGCGTTTAGCGGAATTTCGACGGATGGGTCTCGGGCTGATTCGAGACTCGCCGGCGACGGCATAGCAACTCGTAGTTGGTAGTGGCGAAAGCCTACACGTCGGTCCTAGCATTGTCAACGTCGGTACGTAGCAGGTCGTAAAAAAAGAACTCAAGAGAAGATTGTCTCTCGCTACTGTTCCCGAGTGTTGCCAAATTGTGGAAAGCGGGATTCCGGCGACGCTCTAAAACAATCAATTCGATGCCGGATAAGATCGTTCGCAGTTTTTCTATCGCGCCTTTGGTGCGCAGCGACTTAGACACCGGAGACGAGGAGCGCGGATTGTGGAATGTTCAGCCAGACCCTTTGGCTACAGCCGAAACCTCGTCAGGGGTTTCTTTGACCCATCGCGAACGTCCATCCGCCATTTGTATTTCGGTCGTTGCTAGACCGATCGAGATCGAGACAATCTGGTCCGTGTTGATGTAGATTTGACCGACTGACTGGCCTTGCTCGTTGGCCTTCTCGAGTTTAATTAGCGTCATCGTTCTCCTTGTTGTGCAGTTGAGATCGAGATCTTCCCAACCCAAACCTTACGCCGTTTCGTACGATTCGAGCTTGCGGGCTTATAACAGAGATTTTACTTGACATTCCTTGCATATCGGGCAATTTTCGACGTCTATTCGTCTCTTAAATTCAGTAAGGTCTCCGCGAGGCAGCAGTGCACTTTCTTAAAAACTTCCTCGAGGGAGCTTAATGTGACCACTTTACTCTACTCGACATCACTTGTTGTTCCTCGACGTTCGGGTGATCTTCACCAGTTAGAACCATCTAACTCTGCGAATTGCTGGCGCTGACGAGTTGTCATCGATAGAAAACAAGGGGCGAGGAGGAACCTTGGCGATTGGGCGGACAACAAGGAGTGTTTCCCCGTGGGGCAGAGTGTATCCTGTCAGTGCCGCCGTGTCTGTTCTCTTGCTGGTCTCTCTACTTGCGTTCGCCCAAGGTGGCCCGAGCCAAGTTACTGCGGATTGGTTCTCCCGTCCTTCTGAAGTGCCCAAGGACGTCTTTGATCTTCCCGAATTCGACCAATTCCGTACGGGGGGAAAGTTAGACCTAGAACGAGCTAGCGACTTCCTCGAATCACTGAGCGACAGCAATCTGCCTGCCGCGCAAAAACTGTTCGATGTCTTTGCCTGGAAAGCCTTTGTGGCACTCAACTGGCCGGCTCGCAGTGACGGACTGCCAGATCCGTCAAAAACCTACGGCGACATTCCACTCTCGACGCCGCTTGTCTGGGAATTCTGGCAACAATCCTCGAACATTTTTCTACCGGACGGCGGCAAACCGGTGTGGTTAGGCAAGCCCGACCCATCACTTGATCGGTACAAGGCAGGTTGGCGTCAGAACGCAGCCGTCAATGAAGGAAAGCAAGCTTTCTCCGGACCTTTGATCGATCAGCAAGGGAATTGGGTCCATTACATATCGTTCGTGAATCAACGCGAGTTCAATTTCATCGTCGACAACACGCTCTACAACCTTGAGGGTCAAGCCGAGTTCCTCCGTAACAACATAATCGAATTCCCGGTAAATGACGATGCAAGTCCTGGTTCCATCGAGATCAAACTTGCCTGGAAAGTTTTGAGTCCTCACGAGATTAGCAGTGGGCGGTTCCTCACTCGCGAGTTACCGGTTATCCCGTATCGGCCTGCCTCGGGTGTTTTCGCAAGCGATCCGCCAGCTCACAAATCCGGCCGCGTAACAGATAACATTCCCGGTCAGCCGCGAACTGAAGTCCGCAAGACGCTCGGCCTGATTGGTATGCACATCGCCATGCGCACGCGCTCATCACCACAGTGGATCTGGGCGACCTTCGAACAAGTCGACAATACTCGTCTCGATCCTCGCAGCAGAGACGCCAAACACCCCTTGCCCTCTCATCCGAGTTTCGCGAACCCGAACAACCCCGAAGCTCTTGTCTCTGCAAATGTATTGCCTGCCTATAACGCGACCGACTCCAAAGGGAATCCGATCGAGGACTGGGATGAGAGCAAGATCTTGCCTCCGGTTGAAGTGCTCCGCCTCGTGCCTCCTCCTCAAGGAACGGAAGAGGTCAATATCGCTGCACAGGCATTTCTTGGTTCCAAGGGCTCCGTTCTTCGTTATTACGAGCTAGACGGTACGCAATGGCCTAAACATCCCAAAGCGCCCGCGGTCCCGGGTGGCCAGGGCAGCGCGCCAGAAAGTATTGTCCGAAAGATGCCCGGGGAAGTCGTACCGGTCTTTTTAACCAACTCCACGATGGAAACCTACTTCCAGAAGGGCTACCAGCAAGCCGGACCGCTCGAGCAAGACGACCGGCTCGCTTCACAGCTCTCGGTCGATACCACGATGCTGTTCGGGACGGAAAGCTGCGTCGGCTGTCACTACTCGGCGGGAGCTTGTATTGGTTTTCGCAAGGAATCCACAGGAAGGCTTTTGCACGATGCAAACGGCAACAAAATCCCCCTATATGGTCAGAACGGCAACGGCGGACACACAGGGGGCGCGAATTTCAGTTGGATGCTTCAAATCGAAGCCAAAGCCGCCAACCCCAAGGGGCAGTAATCGATTTTCCGATTCTCGAAGCGTGAATCCAAACCAGGAGCCGCTCAGCGTATGTCAAGCTTCCAGTACGTGAATGTTCAGAACTTCACGCCGAACTTGGGGCAGTGGACGAGTCTTACGAATGTGACGGGAATCGCTCAAAACGGAAATGCCTTCCAGCTGCAAATGTCGTCCGGTCCTGCGCCCGTTCTGTCATTCTTGTCAAATTCGGCATTTCGGGTGCGCTTTAATGCCACCGGTTTCAACCCTGCGAACGAAATCTCCTGTGCCGTGGTCAACCGGAACCTCGGTCCCGTCAATCTCACCGTGAATCAGACGGCAGCGTCGATTGAGATCGCCACCGCCGTGTTGCGCGTGATCATCAACAAAAATCCCTATGCACTGTCCGTCTATCGCGGCAATCAGCTGATTCATTCCGATACTCAAAACTACAATCTCGTTTACATCCCTGGTCAGGAAGTAATTGCTAATTTCAAAATCGCCCCCGCTAATGCGAAGTATATCGGATTTGGCGAAAAGGCCGGCTCGCAGCTGTTGAAGAACACTTTCACCATGACCTGCTTCAACTGGGATAACTACAAGTACGTTGAAGGCGGGGTCCCGACTTGGGGAGGCCCGCTGAATCCCAGCGAACCCCTCTACTGCTCGGTGCCGTTTCTCATCGAAACCAACCCCAATCCAGTTAGAGGAGCAGCCTACAGCTACGGACTTTTTTTTGACAACACCGCCCAGAGCTATTTCAACATCGGTGCGAATGACTATTCCGACATGGCCGGAAAGTATTATTTCGGAGCACTCTATGGGGATCTCGATTACTACTTTCTTTACGGCTCCGATGTCCCCGCGGTGCTCGACTTATATACGAACCTCACCGGACGACCCACGTTGCCCCCACGCTATGTCTTCGGCTTCCACCAGGGCTGCTACGGTTACTACGACGCAAACATCCTCACGCGGATCGCCGCCCAATATCGGTCCGCGCAAATTCCGATCGATGGCCTGCACATCGACGTTGATTTTCAGAACAACTACCGGACGTTTACGAGCAGCGATAAGAAATTCCCGAATGCCGCGCAAGTGCTCGCGGGCTTGCGCCAGCAAGGCTTTAAATGCAGCACGAATATCACGCCTCTGGTGACAAGCAATCCCCTCGATGAGACCGGAAACCCAACGCGTTACCCTGTGCGAGACACCGGGCTTGCTCTCGCAACGCCTGGTCAGGCAGTTGACGCGTTCATCTACGACACGCGCGGCGGAGCCGGACCGAATCCAAACCATTTTATTGGAAATGTGAACTACGGAACAAACAACAATTTTAATCCGTTCAACGCACCGACCCTCGGGTCGTACGGGTATTATCCGGATTTCGGTAGGCTCGACGTGCAGAAGTGGTGGGGACAGCAGTACGCCTACCTCGTTAACACCGTCGGAATCGATATGATCTGGCAGGACATGACCTGTCCCGCCATTACCGACGGAGACGCCAGCACGTTCCCGTTGGATCTGATGGTGAGTTTCTTTGGCCAGTACACCGAGGTGGCCAAATGTCATAACGCTTACGTGTTGAATATGCTGAAGGCCACCTTCGAAGGGCTCGCGGCTTTACGCCCGAACCAGCGCAATTTCATCATTGCCCGCGGCGGCTACGCCGGTATGCAGCGCTACGCAGCGCTCTGGACTGGTGATTCTGCCTCAAGCTGGAAATTCCTTGGAATCAACATTCCGGAAGTTCTCAATCTCGGTCTCTCTGGCATACCTCTATCGGGCTGCGACATAGGCGGCTTCGCCCTCGGGCAACCCGAGGACATTCCAAGCGGGACGACCGCTCTGCCCATCTATCCCGCGCAGCTCGGCGGGCAAATTCAGCAAGGCATCACAAACTACGAACTCTTGACTCGCTGGATGATTCTTGGCTCTTTTCTGCCGTGGTATCGCAATCACTACAATGGCTACGACAAACAGTTCCAGGAACCGTGGGCTTACGGTGAACCTGTGCCCAGCAACTGCCGGTACTTCGTCGGGCTGCGCTACCGCATGCTACACGTTTACTACAGTGCGATGTATGAATCGACCCAGACCGGCATGCCGATCGCTCGCGCGCTGTTCTTGAACGATCCGTACGATTTGCAGGCTTATAACCATCTCGATGATGAATTTTTCGTCGGGCACGATATCCTCGTGGCCCCGGTTGTCAATCAATGCGAATCGGCCGACCCTTCAAGCGCGCCTCTCCGCGACGTCTATCTGCCAAGCAGCAGCGATTGGTATGCTTTCACCGATAACCTGCAATCACTCGGTCCGCCCGTTCCCGGAGGAACCCTAGTCACCAACTGGTACGCCTCGCTGAACAATCCCGTCCCCTATCTGACGCCAATCTATATTCGAGCGGGTGCCATTATTCCGATGAGGGAGCTTGAGCAGTATGTCGGGCAGCTGCCACAGAATCCGATCACCTTCAATCTCTATCCCGGTCCTGACAGTTCGTTTCAGCTGTATCAGGATGACGGAGTCAGCAACGACTACCAAACCGGCAAATGCAGACTGATAACTGTCAGTCACCAAGGCATTCCCGGCGGACAACGCGTGCGAGTGCTCCGCACGCATGACCAGTACGTACCCCCTGAGGCATTCTATTTCATCAGTTTCCTCGGAACGAATCCTCCAACCTCAGTTGCCGTCGGCGGCGGCGCCCTTCCGGATGTCTTTACTCCCACAGCGCTGTGGTCTGCTCCGGGGAATGCTTACTATTACAACCAGGCCATCAAGACGACTTTCGCCAAGCTTTTCGACACTGCGTCCGATATCAGTTTGGAGGTGAACTTCTAGCCATGGCCCGACGGCTCTTTCGTAATGACCGACCAACCATCACCTTCACCAAAGATTTTCGGCAGCTGGTTCACGGCAATCTCGAGCCGGGAAAGCCTGCCATGATCGTGTATGACGCCGAACGCCTCCCGAACGAGCGCTCCACGGACGGCGGCCAAAAGGCGTGGGCGATTCAGGCATTTTATAAGTTCACGGAGCAGGGAGAGGTCCACACCACAGACCTGTGGTCGGAAACCGGAGAGATCCTCACGAAGGTTAGTGATGAACCGGGAGAGGGAACGATGATGCTCTGTAGCATCGACCTGCCTGTTGATGCTGACCATCTCACGCTGTGGTTTTTGAACATTGGAAAATCCGGCGCGCAGTTCTGGGACAGCAATTTCGGCAGGAATTATATATTCCGGTTTGTCGCGAACGATTTTCATATCACGTCGGTTCGTGTGGACCGCGACACACTGAAATCGATAAGCTGGTTCGAACTGCAAATTGTGGCTCAGCAGGAAATTTACGACCTGACTGCCGCTTACAGGATCACGAACGATTCCGCTCAAGCGAACACCGAGCAGCATCTTGCGCTTACGCCATCCTCGTCCCTCAATTCCGAAGGATTGCGTCCTTGGTCGGGACGCGCGCCGGTCCCCGAAAACGCGGTGGTGCAATTTACGATCACCTACAATGCTTATGGTAACACCCACAGAGATACGAACAGTGGCAAAGGCTACCTCACATGGCCGGGCGCGGTGAGAAACGTCGAGGCGGCCGTCTTGTGATAGAAAATGAACGAACCTGCCCGACTTCTCGCTAGACTCTGCCATCAATGGTTATTTCGGACGCCAGCTCCATGATTGACTTAAGTGCCGCAACCAACTCCGAACTTTCCCGAACCCAACCCTTTGCCTCCACCCCACACGTTCTTCGTGCCGCTTCCATGTGCTCGCTCGCTGCGTCGGTTCTCCCTACGGCCTTCAGAAAATCCGCTGCCTCAAGATGTGCCCGCCCATACTCAAGCGTATTCTCCAGCTTCGCAGCGATTTCTGCTGCTCGATTAAAATGCATCATCCCCGCTTCGAGATACTCAGAATTCCTAAGCCCCGACGTGACGATGTGCGCGACTGCATTTAACTGGCCGGCTCTCCTGTGACTACGGCACAATTCGAGTGACAACGTCCCGGACAAAAGTTCGATTGCAAGCTCGTATTCGTTTAGGGCCTTGTTCGGTATACCGATTTGTGCACCGGGCTTCATTCCGTGCTTGTTTGCATCTGTGATTCCCTCAGCCATACCAATCAGCTGCAGGACCCATCCCTTCCGAAACCAGTTCCCGAGTTGAAAATGGCAAAAGCCTTGCCCCAAAGCATCACGGACATTGCGATGAGCCAGACTTGAATTCACAAATTCCCTCGTTTTTTCCAGGTTGCTGGGGTTGTTCGTTTCAAGCAAAGCCGCTCCGAGCCACAAGAGTACGGACGCCAACATTTCATTGTTTTTGGAGCCTTCCGCAATTTCCGCGCACTCCTTCAGGTTCTGTAGCGAATGCGGATCCGCACGCTCAATCAAAATGCTTGCCAGGCACATAGACAATTTGAAGTACCGCAATAACTCCTCGGCGTGCTCTTGGGCTTCTTTTGCTCGAGCGGCTGCACGGACTCTATCGCGCTGCGCTGGCAATGCTAGGTCAACAGCTTTTTTTGCCTCGTCCAATCGTCCCATTCTCACCAGCACTTCGGCGTAGTCGCTCAAAACCCTAATTCCATTTCGTTCACAATTGCGTTTGAACTTCCGTAAGGACCCATCGACAAAGTCCGATAACGCTTTTCCAATGAGGTTCAACAATCGCCCGTTTTCGATACCTCCAATAAAACTCGCGAGAGTCATGCCGTCCAAAATGCCCACCGAGGCTTCAGCCATCCTGAACTGATGTGCGCAGTACAGAGCGTGTTCGAAGCTCGCAATTTCGCGCCCGGCAATCAGAAAAGTCTTCGCCAGCTCCAGATAGCTTCCAAGCGCCAAAATATTGCCCTCTTCCGCCATAGTCGCGGCGAAATATCGCTTCTCGTCGTCGGAGGCTTTTCTTTCCATGGCCTCGTAAACCCCGACGCCGAGCATCGGATGCAAGAGCCAGGTTTGTTCCTCCTCCGTCGCAGCCAGGCCCGTGCTTGCAGCTAAACCACGGTCGGCTAGCT
>Ga0210385_10000675_pt1 | contig 22691 bp, 28 predicted proteins | sample IncBWH26OmetaG_FD_160107 | JGI IMG/M metagenome (GOLD analysis project Ga0210385, IMG submission 160107) | Forest soil microbial communities from Barre Woods Harvard Forest LTER site, Petersham, Massachusetts, United States - Inc-BW-H-26-O ...
GATTGAGTTCGCCGAAGTATTCGCCCTCGGGCGATCGGGTCGCCTTCCTTGCGGAAGTTGGGGTAGAAAGGAAAGCGGTCGCTCAGGTCTTCGTGCTGCCCATGAACGGCGGCGAGCCGCAGCAGATCACAACTGCGCCACTGGGCGTCGAGCAATTCGCCTGGAGCCCGGCCGGGACTTACTTCGCGTTCGTCTCGCCGGACGAACCGGCTAACAAAGCGGAAATAGAAAAGCACCACGACCTATTCGAGGTGGGCGACAACGATTACCTCGCTACCTCTGCTCCCACTCCTTCGCACATCTGGCTCGTCTCTGCTTCAGGTGGCACGGCGAAGCGTCTCACCTCCGGCGCCTGGAGCCTGTCGAAGACCGCGGAGTATTTTCCGCCCTCCTCGCTGCTTTCCTGGTCGCCGGACGGCAAGCAAATCTGCTTCACTCGCCAGGCCGACCCGCACTTCGGTGATTCCGATCAAACCGTCGTCGAGATCCTGGACATCAACAGCGGACAAATCCGCCAACTGACGAAGCGCACTTCCTTCGAAAACTACGGCGTCTTCTCGCCCGACGGCTCAAAGATTGTTTACTGGTATTCGCGAGACGGGGATCCAAACAATGAGAACGAGATCTTTGTTACCTCCTCCGCTGGAGGCGAAGGAACGGATCTCACACGCGCGCTCGATCGCAGTGTCCAGCGCGCCATCTGGATGCCCGATGGCAAATCTCTTTTCCTCTGCGCTCGCGACGGCGCGCAGACTGTCATTTGGATCCAGCCGCTCGACGGCTCTGCGAAAAAGATCGATCTCGGCGAGGCCAATCCCGCGTTTTCAGTGTGGGTGGACGCGGCTGTAGGCAAAGATGGCTCCATCGCTTTCGCGGCTAACACGCCAACCCGGCCGACCGAGCTCTACTATCTTCCGTCGCCGGATGCAAAGCTGAGACGCCTCACCGATTTCAACCACGAGATCGCGACTCTTGACCTTGGCCGTACCGATACTCTCGAATGGAACGGGCCGGACGGTTTCGCTGAAGACGGTATCGTCGTTTACCCTCCGGGGTTCTCGCGCGATAAGCAATACCCGCTCGTTCTTGACATTCACGGCGGCCCGCAGTGGGGTTCCACGGTCGACTTCGATTTTTTCTCGCAGCTCTTGGCCTCGCACGGTTATGTGGTCTTCGAGCCGAACTACCGCGGCAGCGATAACCTCGGGAACAAGTATGAGCGGGCCATCGTCAACGATGGCGGAGACGGCCCCGGCCGCGACATCATGGCCGGAATTGCAGCACTCGAAAAGCAGGGCTTCATTGACGAATCGCGCATCGGCGTTTCCGGATGGTCCTATGGCGGTTTCATGACGTCCTGGCTGATCGGCCACTACCACATTTGGAAGGCGGCCGTTTCTGGCGCGGCCCCGAACAGCAGGGCCGACACATACAATCTCTCGGACTATAACGTCATAGAGCGTTTGGCACACGGCGGCTCACCGTGGAAGAAGGAGTACGCGAAAGGGTACGAAGAACAATCGCCCATCACCTATGCGGGCGCGATTACAACACCCACGTTGATCATGCACGACACTGGCGACGAGCGCGTGCCCATCACCAATTCTTACGCGATGTACCACGCGCTCAAGGACAACGGTGTCACCGTGAAATTTATCGCTATTCCCACAGCTGGACACGACCCTAGCGATCCCGTGCACCAGTCAGACATAATCCGCGTCTCGCTCGATTGGTTCGACCAATATTTGAAGTAGTCTCGGCAGCTCGATGCAAGTTCGCGGATCCAGCGCCGACACGGTGGTTTTAGTACCGGTAAACGCGCTGGTGTTTATCGCTTGAATTCCACTTGCCTGGTAAGTCGCGTTACCGGACATCTGGTTTTCAGGGTACAGCCTTCACCCTATTGTCCGTGCACATGAAAATCGCAATCATCTAAAACGGGACGGAGAAGTTACGACTCGACATGGGATTTCACAGATTTCGTTCGGACAGTCTTTTCCACTGGAGGACATCTTGCGATTCGGACCATTCTTAGGTTTGGCGCTACTGCTATTCTTCCTTTGGATCGGCGGCTTTGTATTTTTCCACGTCGCTGGTTTTCTAATCCACTTACTTCTAGTTTTCGCGGTAGTGTTTCTGGTTATCCACCTCTTCGCTGGCGCGAGGACGGCGTAGGACAAACTTAGGGACAGACCTGCGCATACCGCCATGAAATCCCAAAGAGTGACTCGCGTTTCCACCGCGCTTAGTTTTCTACTGATCATTTCGGCGACGTGTGGCTGCGCCCCGAACGAAACGGCCCAGCAGCAAAAAGAACGCGAGGACAAGACACGGGCCGAAGTTGCGAAGGCGACCGACCAAGCGAAACCGGAGATCCAGGCGGCGGGACGCGAGCTGGGTCGAGTAGCAGACGAAGCCGCCCGAGAAGCCCATGCTTTCGCGGAAGGCGTGCGACAGGGTTGGATCCAGGGCGGACACCATGTCGTCAACCTAAATTCGGCCTCGGAAAGCGAACTGACAGAATTGCCGGACATTTCTAGCGCGACTGCTCGACGAATCATTAGAAACCGGCCTTATCGTCAGCCGGGTGAGTTGATGTCAAAGCATGTCGTATCGAGCGAGCAGTACGCGAGAATCAAGGACATCGTCAGGACAGAATAAGAATCCAGGCTGCATGAACGAGATACGTTTTGCCCGGAGAGTGCCATTCGAACCGGGAGCGTATCGACCACCTGAACAAAAACCCCGATGGTATCGGAGGTAAGCGATGTCGCATTTAGTCGTATCCGTGAGTCATCGGCTTTCGCAGGATGAAGCATTGCGACGAATTCAAGCGGCGGTAGCTCATGCGAAGGCGCAGTATTCGGAAAAAATCCATGACTTGCGTGACAACTGGCACGCCTATGTCGGAGCCTTCGAGGTATCCGGCATGGGGCAGAGGGCGTCAGGAAATGTCGTGGTGAATCCATTAGATGTGAGAGTTCAAATCAAGCTACCGTTCGCTGCATTGCTGTTCAAATCAAAGATCAAATCTGGGATTCGTGACACGCTGACGAGGATACTCGCGTAACAGTCCGTATCGGCAATCCTGGTGAAGAATCTGCGAACATGACTGACCTTCGGATCGGAACGTCTGCGTTTACGGCGGCGGCTCCGGAAGCGCGTCGAAGCCTCCCGTTGTGACTGGCACGTCGGCTGGGAGATATACGGTTGCGGTCGTTGCGACGGCGCGATCCATGCAGGCGACAGACAACGTTCAATTGATGATCCAATGACGTACCGAAATCAATGCGGCGCCGCTTCGCAGGGAATTTTGAACTAGAATGTGCCCGGGTTGGCGTCAAGCCAATCACCCAACAGCGTAGCTTGTTGGAAGGCCCGCGGAAATGCATCGAATGCAAGTCGGAGCGAGTGTATTGATACAAGTCCCGTCTTTGGATGGACAGCGTCGTTTCGCTGAATCCGAATTGAATCGAATAGCGACATCAAATGAATTTCGACACCGTTGAAGTTTCGCTGAATCTCTTTTGCGTCCGCAACAAATTTCCCGATCCAAATTACCAAACCGCCCAAACGCCTCCGATCAACAAGTTCGTTTAATTCCTTCCGCTTCTTCTCTCGTTGAATGGCCTTTAGCAGCGCATCTCCGAGATTGTAGATTGCGGCGTCTGATGCGGCCCCCAACATGACGGCGGCGGCAAGATAAGTTCGGCGATCAAACGAGCGAAGGCCCTCGGTGACATACTGCAACACTACTGGGTCGGGTTGCGGCACGAGTTCTAGTAGATGCTTGATGTATCCGTTTTCATCTTCTACCGGGTGATCCCCAGCTTCTGCCCATTCCCTACCACGTTCGGATACCGCATACACAGGACCATTCGGCGCGTGGCGAGGGAAGTCCGAAGACATCGGGGTAATGAATGCGTTCTGAAGGAGAAATTGGAATGTCTCAGCGGCGACAACGCGCAGTTGGCGCGGGACGTGGCTGTACACGAACGGCTCATTCGTGAAGCTATGTATGGGGTCGGTGCGTACGACCCCATCAACTTTCAACGGCTCCAGCTGCATCCACAGGGCTGCAACAAATTGGGAAAATTGAAATTCATTAACTTGAGTTAGAGCGATTCGCGCAAGGGGGATCGTTTCGCTAAGCGTGTAGGTGTAGTGCATAATGTTAGATGGCGGCCGATTTATATCCCACTAAAACCAAGACTCCCTTGAACCCTGATGGCAATGGCTTCCCGTTTCCGTCTGCGTTAAGGCCAACGTTAATCAACGTGGACTCCACAAAGAAGGCCATGTTATTTGACGCCGACACCCAAATCCCCAGTGGGATCTGCCCCGAAGTTTGTTGCTCGTAGTTTGGAGCCTGTTGCGAAATGACGTTCCAACCCGCATCGTAAAATACATCCGTCAATTGATATACCAATCGCGAGGATTCCCGATCGTGCGGAAAGGCTGCAGCAATCGTCACCGTTATATAGTCTTTTTGACGAGGATCCGCCGCAACTCTTTTCAGGTCGTTGAATAGGCGCTCCTTCTGTTCCGCATTAAGGAACCTGTCTAACGGTGCGCTCTTATCCTCCGCCGCAGGAGGAGATTTCTTCTGGGGTTGGATTTGAATTACCGGAGCTTGCGGCGGCTTAATCTGGATAACCGGAGGGGAAGGTGTTGGCAGTTCCTTTGTGATTAGTTCATACCCGTTCCCTATCAACAGAAAAATCGCAACGATGAGAAAGGCCACGAGAGCACTGCGCCTTGCTAAGATTCGGCCTAATTGCGGGAATTTTTCCTCAAGAAAATCGACTCGGCCGATCATGTCGATTACCCCGAAGATAAAAATACCTACAATTACTATTGCAGCGAAAACATAAATCACAACATGAATCGCGGATTCCATGTGCAGGAGAGTCGCATCAGCATCGAGAAAGAGTCAACGAATTTTCGTTTTCAGCTAGCGGGACTTGTCACGTAACACGCTTGCCGTACAGCGTCACCCTTCCATCAGTCACAACCGCAACGTACCGCCCATCCCGGATAAATTGCATTACCCTTTTCCCGGTCTGGCGGTCAAGCCGGCTATTGCTGGAAGAATTATTCTTATCTTGACTAAATGAGGGATCGACAATAGTGTCCGGCGGTAACAGGAGGTTCCTATGCCAACCTTCAAAACCGTTCGCAGTTGTGCGATTCTTACTCTGCTTTTCGGCCTAGGCCCCGCAACACTTTTAGCTCAAACTCCGCCGAAATTCCCGCCTTGTCCAACACAAACCAAAACTTGTAATGAAGATTTGGGTCACGATGTCAATAACGACAACACGAAAGATGGCTGCACTAAGTGGTGCACCGGCACGCCGTTGAAGTTTACTCCCGACCCTGTCCAAGCGTGCCAGAACGAACCCGTAGTGTTTAATATCCGGGTCGACGACGCAATGGACAGCAAAGGCAATGCGATACAAAACGGCGGAGGCATTGTGGATTGGGGAGACGGATCGCCCGAGCAACAAATCCCAATGCTTAACGGTAACATTCCGTTCAATCAAAATCTCACTCACCCATTTCCCTCAGCGGGAACTTACTATCCGTCTGCCACTGTGGCACAACAGTTCGCTTACACCGGGGCTGGCTCGTGCGGGTATCGATGCCGTTCGCAACAAACAATTATGGCCATCGTGTACTTGGCGACTTCCCCGGAATGCGCAACAGGTAGGTTCGTGGCCACTCCCAATTCGAAGAAAATAGCAGCCGCGGAATCTAAGAAATTCAAAGCGATGTTGACGCGCACAAAATAGTCGCGATATGAATCGCTTGCGACGCGTAGCCGTCGTTCTCGGCTGACGCGCTACGCGTCGCAAACTCATTACTTCGCCTTAGACTTTCCGTATGAAATTACTTTTCCATCGGCGATGACCGCAATGTACCGGCCATCCTGGATAAATTGCATCACCTTCTTTCCTGCCCGCGCCATTGCAGCCCACCGCGATTTGGTTTTGGGATTTTGCTCAATGCCGATAATAGGATTCCCGTCAATGGAGAAGACGACTTGCCGAAGCATCTTGGCTTTGCTTCGCGTCACCAGGTAACGCTCTGAACCCAGCTTTACCACGTCAGCCTCATCCACGAGGGCTTGGCGCCACACGGTAATCAGGGTTTCGTTGAAGGCTGATTTCACTCCCAAATTGTACCGCTGATTCCGGCAGTGATGTAAAATCCAGACCTATGCCAACACAAACGAAAACAAAAACGAAGCCGACGCCGCAAGAAATTGTTGACCTAAAGAATCTGTTGCCGGTCCTTACCCGCCTAGTCGAGAGCGGGAAGATCTCGATCCGTCTTGGGCCGGTCGTAGATGTGAAAGACTGGCTCAACAATTATCAGGCGTTCGAGAAAAGCCCGGTTGTCACGATTGACGCAACGGCTGTTCGAATCGCCGGCGGTGAATTGGAGCTTGATTGCGGTCTCGACGACTACGCGGCCTAAGTAAATGCCCAAATCGAAAGACGACATGCCGGAGTTCCTGCGCACAAGTCCAATGAGCCTGTTGTGCCCAACTTGTATGTCGATGCCGGGGCGCGATTGCATCACTACTTCGGGCGGATCGGCTGCGATCCGCGTAGCGAGGATTAAGGCGGCCGCGTTAGCTGACAAAGAGAAGAAGAGCAACGGAGAGCGCGAGTAAAGGCAGCGGGCAGGTGATTTTCCCTGACTAATCACACGTCGCGAATCGGGTTTTCCGTGACGTGACTCGGAGGGAGTTGCGAAGGGGAGAGGTGGCACAAGCGGGGCCCAGCCCTTAAGCTCTTATTAAGGTTTCCCGACAGGTGCCAACCTCTCCCAGGCCGCATAGTCCCTCTAGCACATAGTTCGGGCAAGGCGCGAATTGTCAAATGTTTGTAACGGACTTCTTAAGCGCCGCACTAGTTTTCGCCTTTCCAAATCCACGCGGTACAACTCGCTTCGTGATCTGCTCGAAAGTTTCCTTCGGATAATCACAGGCTTCGTCGTAGAAACAAATTGCCAGTTCTAATTGTGGGAAGGTGAGGGCGGGGATAGCTGGACGCTCTCGTTTCATTCAGGCTCCCGCTCTACCGCGAGGGTTTCTAGCGCGCGTCTTGCATCGTGGATCGCGGCGCTTTCTTGATGAGATATCTGTCCTGCCAACAGTCGCTTCTCAATGGCATCCCGCGCAGCCGTCACGAGCTTTCCAACTTCGCCGGGATCTGTTTCCAGGACAGCGGCGCTATAAAGCGTCCACCATTCGGTCATCCGATACATAGCCCCTCGATTTTCACGCGGAAACAGACTGATGAATCGCAGGGATTAAGTCTTTATTTAAGGCCATTTTGTCGAGCAGCTGCGCAGCGCAGCACAGTCCGGCCAAACGTTGCGCCTCCGCATCGTTCGCGAACGAAATAGCGATCAATTTAGGGATCGCCTTCGCAACGAGTGTTACGGCTTCCGCAGTTTCGGTTGCGAACCGTTGCACCATATAAAGGTCCATTACGACGACTTCTGGTTTTAATTCCGTCGCGGTACGAAGCGTCTCGTGCAACTCTTTCGTCTCGGCAATGACTTTAATGTTGGGGTCGCCTTCCAGCAGGCTTCGAATTGCGCGTCGTATCGCGTCGTGGTCATCGGCCAACAAAACTCGGATGGACATCTAATACCTCAATCGCGCAGCAGTTCTTGGAGCGTAACTGTCCCATTTCGCGGGCTGGATGAGTGGAATGTACGCCAGCGTACCGAGAATTTCAAGAGTGGAGGCTGCTCCGGGGATTGCGGTCGAAACTGAGGAGAAACAAGTCAGGCGATTCGGACTTTGTAGATACCACCGTGAATCTCTAGCTCTAGGCTGAAATCAGGGAACGGATATGCCCGACCAATGAGTGGCCATCGCTTTTTGAAACCACTCGGTCTACCGCCAAATTCATAAACGCCGGTCCCGTCGCAAGGTCGCCGTACTGCGTAAAGAGAATGATAGGGACACGCGGCAGTATCTGTTTGATCTCGCGTGCCGCATCTACTCCGTTCATTATCGGCATCTCCAAATCGACGATGATCAGGTCCGGCTGGTGTTTGATGGATAACGCGATGGCTTCTACGCCGTTCTCCGCCTCGGCGCACAACTCAAAATCCTCTTGGACTTCAAATATCCGGCATAGCATCTTTCGGATAAGTGGATTGTCGTCCGCCACAAGGATTTTCTTAGCCATTCTGTCCTGCGCAATTTGCGGGCGCGGGCATACCGACCTTGGCGCTAGGACTTTTATAACCGTGTGAGTCGAAGCAAGCTATACGGTGAACGATGTAGCGGTCCTTACCCCGCAGGTCCGGTTGCGCGACACCCTTGCGACTTCATTTCCTCTCGATAGCCTCAATCGCAGCAAACTCACGGTTCAAATGTGGTTTTGAACGCAAAGCACCGGAGTGCAGCTCGCAAGGCTGTCCGATGGAAGCACCGCATGTAGGGCAAGGGACGGAGGATACCTGTTGAGGCGTGAGTTCTCTCCTCTTCATTCGAGCAAAAATACCTAACGCTCAGCCGTGAGTCTGTCCCATGTCGTACACTGGCGACGGCATTCAATAGCTTGTGCTCCGCCCGATCCCACCTTGACTCCAAGGAAATTGCGTCTGCTTTTGCTGCGGATCGCGTATATTTGCGACGTGCGGCAATCCCGGTTGAATAGAGATACAAAAATGCAAGACGAAGCGTGGATCAAGACACTCGAAGACGGCAGGAAAGTTAAGTTTATCTACCTAGAACTCCCGGACCAAGGAGCATTCATCACCGCTCAGCTCGCAGGTAATGAAGTCGTCTATTCAATCATATTGACGAAGGCAAGAATCCCGCTTAGCCGTGACGAGGTCGAGAGCCACTTCGAGGGCGAACTTTCAAAGAAGTAATACCACTGCCTTCTATCCGTCCGAACTAACGCGATTTGGCGCGAGTTTAACGGCAATTGCGAGGCAGAGTCTTGCCCAAAGTCAGGATTTCTTGCAGTCGGTTTCGACCAATGCCCGTTTGGATTCTTGCACGATCCGCTGAAGCTCATTCAGCAATGCCAACTTTTCTTCGGGCTTCTCCGTCGCCCTCAGGCGAGCAGAAGTTGCAAAGAATTCGTCTTGCAATTCTCGGAACCGCTTGCCGGACACCGAACGATTATGTCCTATGCGTTCGAGTTGATCGGTTCGGTACCGCACAGACGCCGTAACACAGGAATCTTTATAGTCGGGCCGTATTTGTAGGCGATGGCGCGGCGGCCGGCGTGGCAAAGAATAAAATCAAAGCATACTCGCCTAACGTCTTAGACTATCCCGGCAATATGTCCATGTGGGAAAAAGAGAGCCTCGCGGCAGAGGCCTATCTCGCTGCCGAGAGGAAAGGTAGGAAACCGTCGAAAAAGAATGCCACGCGCACTATCGAGGATGCTCCGCACAAACGTGTGACCTGAACTCCTTGTCGCGTTCTGCCTCGTATCCCCGCTTCATTTCTTCGATTGATTTGTCGTCAAGCCGTCCAGACCCTTTGAATACCCATGCACAAACGGAGCAAGCCCAACCGTGGAATTGTTCGCGCTCAACCCATAGCATTTCGCGGGCCAAGGAACACCTCCGCCAGGAGAAGGTGCGCAGAGCCGATATCATGCTGCTGGCGGGACACCGAGTCAAGCCAAGTAGTATTCCATTTTGGACAGCGCGGGTCGCCAGCTAAGCGGCTTTGCCTGTGACCGAGGTGTCAGCGCCGAACCGAGAGAAGACATAAAAGCGGGCATCGCAGTCCAAGCAACGGTAAGGCAGCACGCCAATAGCTCTCAAGAGGTATCGTTCAACACTCCCGTGCCTGTGCGAACGAGACGTCTCCAAGCTCCTACAGTGAGGACAGGCCTGCTTGTTAAGTGTATGCATTTTAATTTACCTCCGCTCTACACAGCCCCGAGCGTGGAACGAAGCTCGCAAATCGTGCGGGATTACCTTTTGACGATTCAAGAGCTCGTGGTCTCGCGATTCTGCGTCTAAGTACTCGCAAGGCTTCGTATGCTACGCACAACGTGCTCAGTTCTTCGCTAGGCGGATAGCAATCTTGCAGTTCTAGTTCCCGCTTAAACATGGCTAACTCGACTTTTGGCACAAGTTGAGCCAACTTTTCAGGGTCGGTTTCGTTCACGGTTTTCAGAAAGATTTCTTCCCATAATACAAGTTTGATGTCGCTCATGGGCTACAAGCATAAGCGGGCGGTCATTTTGGAACTGTTCCCTTTTAGACAGTCGCGCTGGCACTACTGAAGAGTGAAGGCTACTGCTCTATCCGCGGGATTCGGGAGGAAAGGCCGCCGTTACAAAACAGCGGCCCGAGGCCGGAGTAGCTCTTCGTTGGGTTCTCGGCTGCACTCAAAAGCGAGACGACTTGTACGGATCGAAACGGTTCGTGTTCACTGTCAGAGGCTTGGTCAGTTCCAGTTTCTTGCTCTTGTTCAGACGCTTTGCTGGCGCTTTACCAACTTTCTTTGATGCCATCGTTCTCTCCTCTAATCGGAGCGTTCCCGCGGACCGTCGTGATCAACGGTGAAATGCCCCTTTGAGTCTTCGAATTATTGGACAGCAGGCAGTAATTCCCGGTGTACGGTTAGAGACTTGGTGGGTTGCAGCTTTTTGGCCTTCTTGAGGGACTTCGTGCTCTTTTTCTTGGATGCCATGGTTTTTCTCCTAGTTTCGGATCGTCCCCACGGGCGGTCACGATGCTTATATGCAATTCCCGAGCCAATGTAAACAACTAGGCTCGCCGCCGCTATCCCATTTTGAATCTTCCATGATCCCCGTGAACGAAGCCCAGCCGAGCGATTTTCGCTTTGAAATATTCACCTTTGATTGAAATATTCAACCGGCTTGTTCTTTGAAATCGCCCATGAAATTTCAGCCACATGACTGGTCTTCGCATCGGAACATCCGCGTTTACCGCAGCGGGCTGGGAAGGCGCTTTCTATCCATCTGGAATGAAACCGGCCGAATTTCTGTCGTACTACGCTACAAAGTTTCCGAGTGTCAGCAATCAGGAGTTGGGCCGCAGGCGACCTTCGGGAAGGAGTTTTCCTGCGCTACTTTGGGTTTTTGCCTGAATTGCTTGCGCTTTGAGTAGATTCCTCGGACGTTAACTGGTTCCACCTTACGACTCCAACAATGCAGCCCGCTATGGACCAAATGACTAGGCTAATTACCAGATGAGCTATCTCATCTCTAACAATGTCGACCCTGTCAAACACTTTTTGAGCAGACCTATCCATTCACTTAAAAGAGTCTTTCTTCCGCTTCCTGGGAGATCTTTCCTGTCAGCCTTGACGACTTCGGCTCGCTCGTAATCTAGCGGTCGGTTTCAGTCCGACCCATACATCTCTGCGATCGTAAACTTCAGACCATGATTAGTTATTCGAACTCCCCCTCGCGAGGGAACGGGATGCCCATTCAAGTGCGCGGCGTTCTAATTCACGCCATGTCCGGTACCGAGCTGTCCCGCGTGCGAACCGAATTCCGGCTCCGTCTTCCCGAGCGTATCAACAAGAGCCCACTCGAGTCGAGGGGGCCGACATTGTTATGCAATCATGTCCGCAAAAACCCGTCTTTGCCCAAAATGCCTATCCCTTCGGGTAGTTGGAATCCATGAGAATTCCCTTGCTCAAAACTGCGCAGGAGCCCGCCTCAAAGAGAACTGTTTTTGGGCAACGGCCCTTGCATAGGACACCGATGCAGGTGATCGTGTCGGGTAAATTCCGTATTGTCCAGCTTTCGAATTGCTTGTAAGGAGTGTGCTGGGCACGAGGGTGTACATATGAGCACCGCAGGATCAAGACCGTATCCGGACCCGGCGCTCCTAGCCGAGCTAATCCAGAAAATTCGTGTTTTAAGACTGCTCCTGAGTAAAATTCTCGAGCAGAGCCGCAACTCGAAAGTCGATTCTCGTTTGATTATGGCATCTGGCCTTCTCGATGGTGCCATCGACGAATTGTCTAAAGCGGAGTCAGAGCAGAAAGATTAACTCATCGATGCGGACGGACGATTGGTGCGATTCTTCCCGTTTCGTCGCTCGGTACAAATGCTGACTTCGGATGCGGTGTCTACGAATTGACGATTAAAGCATGGTTCTAGTATTACTAAATCCACGGAGTACATCCTACATACGCTCGAAAGCTCCGCTCTAACGTTTGCAGACCTTAGACCGCTGCTTTCTCTTGGTTGACGTCCCGAGCGCTGATAGCAACTCAAGGCTACCGTCGCTCCCACCGATGGCGAGGTGAGGAGGCTGCTGATGCGAAGGGCTACAATCGTAAGGCATAGACCCGCGGTCCAGATCAACAATGATTTCCGCGTTGATCTCGTCGAAGACGCGTTACTCAGCGCAATTGCGGACCTCCGGTGTCGCGTAGAGCGAACGGGGACCCGACGCGAAGTCTCGCAAGTCGTACTTGCGGGCGCTCACATTGACGAAGCGGTTGGCGTCTTGAGGACAATTCAGGCTGGACCGAGCGCATACGAGTTAGACGTCCGCGGATCAACAGCGCCTCGGACTCGTCGCGTTCGTCGTTTACTGCTGCGAGCGGGACATCCACACCCGGTGCGCGCCGTCAGCGCCTAACTCGTTCCTTCCCATTCGCTGCGTCCGCCACTGCGGATGAGACCGTGCAGCCGCCGACGTCGTGCACTCAGGTTTCGACTCGCTAGAGCAACGATCCAACACCGACGCCGAGCATCGAAATGTCGGTGAAGCATGGCCACACTGTCCCCTCGATAGAAACCCTTGAAAAGTTTGCACGGGCATTCGGAGTTCCGATGTACGCACTCTTCTACGATCGTTAACAGCCTCCAGCCCGGGAACGTCCGAGGATGGGTGACGATGGTTGGGGCGGTTCTGGCCGTGACGCCCACACGCCAGGCGAGTTTCGCGAGCTACTATGGAAATTGAGTAGGGCCGATCAGAAGCTGCTTTTGTTCATGGTTCAGAAAATGTCGCAAAGGAAGATGCGGGCCGTCGATTAACGCCACAGTGGTCAGGTTGCGTATCATTTGGTTTGATCATGCGGTCAATACGAATAGCCGCGACTCGGCCGACCGGCTAAGACTCTCGAAAGTCGTCGGCGCAATAATGGCCACCGCGCCTGTGGCGCGCGCTCGTTCGGAGCCGAGTGACACGATAACGCACTTAAAGTAGCCAGAAGCGTATGGTCCGCGCTATCCTCTTGAACGCCGCGAACCCCGTCAGCATTCCAAAGCGAAACAAGTCTGTCCCAGCGAATGACCCCTTTGAACGATTGCCCATGCGGCGTATGATTCCCGCAAATGAGCTTACCAAGCGCCGCTTCATGGCATCCGATGCTCCCGGCCTCACAGAATCCGCCTCTACCCATAAGAAACCGATCGAATTCAGAACTCGCGTACAAATTCGGTGAATGGCTTGTTGCTCAAAGATTTTCTAGGAGCGCTTATGAGGCATACACGAAAGTAGCCTTTGCGTTCTGCCACTTCTTTGGCCAACGACACGTGAGCACAACAAATCACCTAGATGTGCGGTTTTTCTTGATCGATTTGATGAAGAGAGATCTCACGGTGGATGGCTATAACCGTCATCTCTACGCTCTTCGAAGGTTCTTCGACTTTCTGTACATGGGTGGCGTCGTAGACAGCGTCGCTCCTCGACTCGTCCGTGGCAGAAGACGGGACCGCCGATTACCCGCGGTCGTGTCAGTCAGGGATGTCGGTCGGCTCGTGAATGCGGCCGGGACACTCCGGAACCAAACCATGATCGAGCTTCTGTATGCAACGGGCTGTCGCGTCGGAGAACTGGTTCGGATTCGGGTGGAGGACGTGGATCAGGCACGGAGAACGATTCGTGTCGTGGGTAAGGGAAAGGAGCGAACGGTTTTCTTCGGCTCGCGCGCTGCCGGGCTGTTGAGGAATCACCTGAGAGGTCGGCGCAAAGGCCCGTTGTTTCTGCCCGAACTCCTAAAGCAGACCGGGTGCATTCATGCGCACAACGGGGTCTGGCGACTGCACTGGCGAGACTATTCGGGCGGGACCGTGCACGCACACAAGACTTCGACATATCTCGGAATCAACTTAACCTTGCGGCAAGCGAAGATGCGTGCCAGGCAGCTCGTGCCAAAATCAAAGTTCGTTTGTCCGCCTCAATACCGACACCTGCAAACTCAAGCTGTGGCAAGAGTGATTCGATATGCCGCGCTGCGGAGCGGACTCGCTAGGATCACACCGCACATGATTCGGCATTCCTTTGCAACGCATCTGCTCCAGGCGGGAGCGGATATTCGGCACATTCAGGGTCTACTGGGGCACACGTCCCTCACGACAACTCAGGTTTACACGCGCGTCGCTAACACTGAACTGGCAAAGGTTCACCGCCGCTTTCACCCAAGGAGTTAGCATGTCCCGGCACCGACCAAAAGTTCCCCTAGCTTCGAGGACCGGCCATCATCGATCCGCGGCAGCTGGAGACGAGGATATATTTCTGCAACCGTGGTATATGCCGAAACCTGTTTCATTGCAGATGCGCAAGATTCTGCCCAGCGTACATCTAGCAAAGATGCGCTACTACTTCGATGACCATGGGTGCTTGAGATGCGAAAGGCGAGACATTCTGTACGGCAGTAATGGCATGTGTGAAAACTGCTCCGTTATTGTGCGAGGCCGGCTCGCTAATTGCCTAAAAAAACGACTCAAGCATGTGGGAGTAATCGAGGACCTTTCTGCGGGTCTGGAAGATTGTGTGTCCAGCGCACGTCAGATCATCGGTGGGCGGCGGGTTCGGAAGCGCAACTAGGATGTTCGCAACAGCTCGTGCAACCGAACTCGCGTGCGCAAAATTGCCTTCGCGTACAATTGCGACACGCGTGATTCACCAATCCCCATTGCGTCACCGACTTTCTTCATCGTCAATTCTTCATAGTGATACAGAACAAGCACTTGTCGCTCTTGCTGTGGCAACTCACCGACCGCTTTGGTCATCAGGACGAATATCTCAGATTGAAGGGTCTGACGGAACGCATCGTTGTCCTGTCCAACTCGATCTGCCAGCACATCGGCGCTCAAACCGTCCAGGCTGCCAATCGTTTGCAAGCTTACTAACTCCAGAGCACGCAGGTCTCCGAGAAGGTGTTGCAAGATGTCCAGCGTGACGCCTAGTTCGGCGGCAATCTCCGACTCCGTGGGCTCGCGGCCGAATCGAATCTTGCACTCCGAAACCGCGCATTCGATTCGTCGCGCTTTACGGCGGAGGCCGCGCGTGCCCCAATCAACGGCTCGGAGGCTGTCGAGAATCGCGCCGCGAATGCGGAACGCGGCATAGTGGTGCAGCCGAACGTTCTTGTTGGGATCGTATTTATTCACGGCTTCGAGAAGCCCGAGAATCCCAGCATGCACCAGGTCTTCCAGAAGTACTTGGGGCGGCACGCGAGCGTGAATGCACCGTGCGATATAACGGACTTGCGGCAGCTGCTCCAGAATGACCTTCTCGCGCTGGGTTTCATCGAACGAAGTTGGCCCGCGACTCACGTGTTGACCCATTTCAATCCTTGCTCTCTACAAGTTGCGGACCGGGACAGTCAGCAACCGCGCGCATTTCATATCCAATTCCCCGCACGGTATGAATTAGCTTGCGGTCTAGAGGTCCATTGATCTTATTTCGCAGATAGTTCACGTAAACGTCTACCACGTTAGTTAGCGTGTCAAAAGGCAACTTCCACACTTGATTGAGAATCTGCGCTCGGGTAACGCGCTTTCCAGCATTACGCATGAAAAATTCTAGAAGTCCGAATTCCTTTGGCGTTAACTCGATCACGCGCCCGGCGCGCTTCACTGAGTGTTCTACGCGGTTCAACTCCAAATCGTCCAACCACAACACCGTGTCCGCGGAACCCGCGACCCTGCGCAGCAATGCGCGCACCCTCGCTGACAACTCTGAAAATAAGAACGGCTTCAAAAGCAAATCATCTGCACCGAGATCCAGAAGTTGAGCGCACTCTTCCGCACGATTCTGGCTGGATAGAATTAGGATGGGGAGCTGACTTCGTTTGGCCCGGACGAATCGCAGGACTTGCGTGCCCTGGCCTCGCTCGATATCTAAGTCAAGGATCGCCAGGTCGTAATGGCGCCGTTCGATCCAGTATTTCGCGTCGTCACCGTCGTCCGTAAGATCCACATCGTAGTGTTCACGGTCAAAACTTTCCTGCAGAAATGTCGCGAGGGCGGGATCGTTCTCGGCGACCAAAAGACGCATGAGTACTCCAGAGAAAGGGGGAGAACTGCGACAAACTTAGAAGGGAGCTAGACTCTAGAGAAAACAAGCGAACGTGTCAAAGCAAATCGCCACGACGGCTTAAAGTATTCTTGAAGGTTAACAGTACTGTGATGATTCGGAACGATTATCCTCAAACCGCTACGACTGTGTGCCGGTTAGCAACATCGGATGCCCGATTAGTCGTCGCGATTATGCATTCTTGGCATTCGCCCGTAGCGTCCGAGGCTGCACATGCTGGGTAGAAAGACGTGGATGTTTGTTCGCCCAATTCGGAAAGCACTGTGGTAACTCCGATCGACTCGTATACAGCAATGCTCTTACGTGATGGCGTCTCCGATTCAAGTCGTCTAGAAGGCAACGGAGCGCCTTCGCATCGCGCTGATACCATTCAGGAGGCAATTCATCCGCAAGATGATCGAGCAATTGTATGCCGGCGCCATTTTCAAGAATCTGAATCGAGGTCTCAAAAGCATCGATTCCCCGAACCGTTTCATAGGCAGATGGACGTGGGGAGAGCCCGCCTTTCGGGAGGTTCGGGAAGTTCCATTCGATGCCGTTGAAGCAGTACCCGTTGTCGATCATCGTAAGAGAATAGTCATCTGCGCTATTGGCGCGTGTGAACATGACTTGGCGACAGTCGCTATTGCCAGTCCATTTGTCGAACACAAGCATCGGGACAAATTCAGCGTTGTTTATGATCCGGTGGGGTGGACAATCCGGCAGAAAACTCTGGATTGCGACGGGAACGCGTATACCATATGGTCCGACTTCAGAAGGAAGACGAGAGCCAAAACAGGATCCCGGACTACAGGAAACATTTCCTCGCCCGATCTGGATTGTGAGATCGTCGGCATGCTTGGTGAGAAGTTCGGTCACGTCCACGATAGCGCTTCCACTGATCGGTAGACCTAAACGATTCGCCAGAACTGCTGCCAACAATTCGTTTGCAAGTATTCTCGTTCCTTGCGGATTGTTTTGAAATTTCACGACATAGTATTCTCCATCCGAACAGCGCAACAAATGCGCTTGAGAGCCGCCTCGCATGCGACGAACATACTCCACTGCTACAACCCTGGTAATCATAGGGCTCCTTTCCGAGCACACTCTTAGGCACGTTAAGTACCGGAAGAGCGGCACGGCTGCGTTACTTGTCGATTGAATCTAGGTGCGGAGGTGCGGACGGCGGAGGCAGTGGCTCCCGCTTGTGGACGACTTGTTTCTTGACCGACGTTTTCGGCGGGTCGTTGGGCCGTCGTCTGACGAGTAACGGAGGTCGAAGGAAGTTGCCTTGGTTCGGCTTCGTGCGATTGTTCAACTTCTTTCGCTGGCTCCCAGCTGGCGCTGGAACTTTAGCGACTAGTTTGTAATCTATATCGCGGGCTGGGTCAACACCAATATATACTGTTGGGTAACTACCAGTAGTGTTACGACGCCGAATGCGTATTCTTAGTAAGCCCACGCCAAGACTCGCTCGCTCCTGTTGCTAGGGTGTCTTGTACCAAAGCAAAACATTTCTGCGCGTTTTCATGCAAATCCTCTTTTTCCTTCCCGTATCGGCACACTGAGAATCCACATTGGAACGTTCCACCCCCAGAGAGTCTTAGTAAGCCCATTCTAATGTGCCGAACCGAATTGGTGTTTCAAGTGCATATGTCGGTCCTCGTCGCACAAAGAAAAACGGAGTTAACCAATGACGTAGATCGAACACACGCTGCCCACACAGATCGATCATCGTGACGACCCGCGAGCCGGTGGGTTCGACTGCGATCGGGCACATTATTTTTGAACTGACTGGTTGACGGACACGGAGGAATAAGAAAATGCGTACCGCACTGCAAGCCTCGTTGGTGATCTTGATGGCGATGAGTACCGCAAGGGTCGCACCGGCCCAAGCGATCCAGCGCACCCCGATAACCCATGCACAGCAATGGCCTGCGATCGACAGCCCAGGTGCACCACCCGCGACAATTCAGGAGGCGATAGACCGAATCATTGCACGTGAACAGCGCGAAGTTGAGGTCATCAACTCTTACCACCCGATCGTAGAATCCTACGTCCAGGTGTTTAATCCGAAGAAGACTGAGATTCCGATTCTAAAAGAGGATTATTACTATTTGGGGCAGGCAGATCTGTCGGGCGGCAAGCCCATGAGTTACCACTCGATGCTATCGCCGAGTGATCAGATTCCTAAGAAGGGGTTCACGGAGCAGAATTTCAGGCCGCTGGGTTTTATTCGGATGGCCTACATCGATCGAAAAGGTTTTGACCGGCAGCACTACAGCTTCAATTACGTGGGGCAAGAGTTCTTGGGCGAGATTCGATGTGTTGCCTTTGATGTGAAGCCTCTTCCAAACTCCGGTAATGGAAGATTCTTTGGCCGGATTTGGGCGGAGGATAAAACCTACGCCGTAGTGCGGTTCAATGGCATCTACCTTCCCGTTCACGAAAAAGCGGGCTGGGGCTCGCATTTTGACAGTTGGCGGCTGAATGTTCAGCCCGACCTTTGGCTTCCGGCGTACGCTTTCGCGGAAGAAACAGATCTCAAGATTCACAAGGTGGAAATCAAGTACCTCAATGACAACGAACGGCTCCGCTTCAAAGCGCAGACGCGATTTTGGGGATACAACCTCAAAGAATTCGGTCACGAACAAGTATTCAGCAGCCTGACGGTCGAAGGATCAACTGAAATAGACGACAAGACTGCGGAGGCCTTGGATCACGACCAATCTCCTTTGGGGGCACAGCGACAGTGGCAGAGCCAGGCTGAAAATAATGTCCTTACCGCACTTGAGCGCACGGGCATGCTCGCGCGAGTCGGAGAAGTGGACAAGACTCTTAATACCGTAGTCAACAATCTAGAGGTCACAAACAAACTCGACATAGAACCTCCGGTGCATTGCCGTGTGCTCACGACCGCAACGTTCGACATTTTCGTGATGGGGCACGTGATCCTGATCAGTCGCGGGTTGCTCGATGTTCTTCCCGACGAAGCCACACTTGCCACCTTGCTGGCGCAGGGTTTGGGGGAAATCATGGCGTCACTACCCTCTGCCGAACGATATGCGTTTTATGACATCGCACAACTGCCGCCCCTCGATGCCCTGAAGCGGTTCTCGTTCAAGATGGACAACCGAGAGCGCCAAGCAAGTAGCGAGAAGGCATTGGCTATCCTACAAAACTCGCCCTATAAAGATCGGCTGGCGAGCGCTGGGCTCTTCTTAAAACAGTTTGAACAGGATTCGCGGAATCTGCGTGCGTTGGTTTCTCCGCACCTTGGAGATCGCGTCTATGTCGCGTCGCAACTGACAAGCGCCGCACCGCCCTTACAACCCAAAAACGTGAATCAGATCGCCGCTCTTCCTCTGGGGACTCGTATCAAACTCAACCCTTGGACGGACGCGGTGGAACTGACTAGGACAACCACCTCGGCACTCGTGTCGGCACAGGAGAAGATGCCGTTCGAAGTGACACCGTTCGCGCCGTACTTGGTGCGCTACACAGCTCAGAATTCTTCCGAGCCCCCGCCAACGGTTGCCCATCAAGAAACCGGGTATCTATCACCCAACAAGTAGCCGCGGGCCGAAAGCGGACATCACCTTCGGCCTCAAATATCCACATTATCGGAACCCTCTGCTCAACGTACTGGACTGCGAAGCTTCACCCCTTCCTTCGCGGTTGCATGCGGGCTTCGACGAGCACGATTACTCGCTAAGGGGCCGTAAGCCGTCAGGAGGAGTTGATGAGATTCGATTTAGTTTCAAAGCTCATGCTGATCCTGTCGATGTGGGCGGCACCCGCCGTGGCCCAAGATGTGCAAGAACTAATTGCAAATACAAATCCTCCGCCGCGAATCTTTATAGACTCTGACATCGGGGTCCGCGCGCAACTGGGTTTCATACCGCCATCGAGGGACTTTGGGGCATCCTTTGAGTACCCTTTGTGGCAAAGGCTAGAGATCCAAGGTGCGGGCTCGTTTTCACCCGATCACAAACAAATTACACATGACGGCCATTCCTTCTCACTGACCGGTACGGCGATTGTGTGGCCTTCATGGCGCGTGGGGGTGCTCGGCGAGGTAGGCTGGGGTCGCTTATACACTTCACAGTTCACCGAAGAAGGCACCGCACCCACGATCGGCGTTGTGATCCGGACTCGCTATGAATATCCAGGAAGGTTGTACTTCCGCTATTCGTTCCCTACGGGTTGCGTATGGGCGACGCCTTCAAATCCTTGTCGGCTGCAATCTAAGCGACTGCAAGGCCCTACGATTCGGCAGGAATTCCAGGTTCTACCTCACGTTCGGTGGGGGGCAGAGGCGGGAATCTACCATTTTTGCGCTCAGAGCAATGAAGACCAACCATCGATCCCGCGCTCCTGTCACTGGGGAGCCACGGAAATGCTGTTCGTGCGATTCCAATTTCCGGCTGCGCAACGGGACGCAGCCTACTGATTGCATTGCCGGCGCCAAATGCAGCATCGAATAAGCACCGTTCGGATTGGATCCAGGAATCGTTGTTGAGGCCAATAAGATGCAGCATCTCGGCACTGTTTGCCGACGCCGCGACACCGAATTCTAGTCGGTCACATCACTCAATTTCTTCTATCACTCGTTGCGTGAAGCGCGGCAGTTCTTACTTTCAAAGGAGTCGCTTCGATGACGAATGATCTAAGACCCGGAGACGTGGTCCAACTGAAGTCGGGAGGTCCCAATATGAGCGTTGCCCGAATTGAGGATCAAGACGGTGTCTTGAGCGCAAAGTGCCACTGGCTCGAAGGCAATAAAAAACAAACGCGCATGTTTCCAATAGACCTGTTGACACACACCAACTGAACTCGCGAGGTTCTGGCTTTGCGCCGCTGTGGCGCAATAGGCCGCGTCGGGAGCAGCACGGATTGGCTGGCCAGTACACGATTGGCTCGAATGCGTAAGAATACGGATTGATTCGATAATGGAGCGCCCCCATGATTAGAGCAATGGTTAAGTGTGTACGACTATGATAATTCTGATAGTGAGTATCACGCATCGCCGCAGCATCTCGAGATGTCACGTATGATCCATCACAGAGAACCGTCACATCACTTTCGGGAGCCGTACTTGTCCGAATACTTGCTGGGACTGCCGAAGTCGCGTCCACAATTTCGGAGTTGGATCTTCGTCGCCATTGCTGCCGGGACTCTCCTCGCATTTGTGCTGTTTGCGATTTCGAATTTGATCTCTTGAAACGAAGCCGTCACGTCGGTCGAATCAGCTCGACTAGCGTTTAACAGACCTCTTTGATTTCCTCTTCTCGGATTCTATTGAGGAACGGCAATGCGTGTGCGCGAGATGCGTGGAACTCTGTCACGTGGAGAGCGGTTTTGCCGCGCTTGGACGGCCGACCAATGGGTTGGAGGTGAATCGGCGCAAAATATCTGCCCAAAGCGATCCGCGCCACTCATTTCATTGACGATTCAATCGCGGTGCGCTTGGTCGAAACCACTCATCTAGGCTTTAGGTTCGCCGAGGACGTCTGAAGCAGAGACAAAGCGCTGTCCCGAATGTCTCTTACGATCCTAGACAATTGGCGGCGTGCGACGTTCCATCTCCGAATGTCGTCATCCGTTGCTACTCGAAGGAAATCTCCTGTGACGTGGTCGAAGACTAAGGCGTTCTCGTCCTCATGAATTGATAGTCCAGTTGTGCGGGGCAATCGGAAACCGATATAAAAACTCAGGCTACTTTCAATGGAATATTGCAGTCTGCCAACAGCTTTGCGGCATGGAATGATCGTTTCATCCGGTTCGGGCGAATTCAGGCCCAGCTTGTAAGCGTGTGCGGTAAGTTGATAGGCAACTCGGGTTGTAGGCCGATTGTTTACGAAGTGGCAGCACCCCCAGACACAGAAGCGTAGATCATCCGGCATTGTATCTTTCTCCGCTGCAAAGACGCCCAAGCACGAATTGGTGAACGGAAGCCCGCGAATTGTGAGTGTTGGTAAGGCCTAAATCTTTTAATACAGCCGACGCTAATGGTCAATCCGTGTTAGTCCGGACCTGATGCGTAGTGATTCTACGTAGGCTCGGGAGCGACAGGAGATTCGCGGAACACTTAATCAGTTACTCAGTCTCTACGGATGATTGCGCGGAGTTGGAAACTGCGCACCCAGCCGCCCCATCAACTCGACGGCAATATCAATCGCATCGTGGAACGCGTTCTCACATGCGGCCGACGGTCGGCGATCCAGCCCCGCCAACCGCCCCACTAAGAACATTCCCGGGCAGCGGAAGAGTCACAAGTTGCCTCAGTTCGGCGCGAGTCCTGTGCCTTGTTCTTTTTTCGGCAATTTGACCCGCGTAAACCAGAAACCATTGAGACTTATTACCATCTGGTTCCAATCGTCCCAGGTCGCGGGTTT
>Ga0210385_10000676_pt1 | contig 22688 bp, 17 predicted proteins | sample IncBWH26OmetaG_FD_160107 | JGI IMG/M metagenome (GOLD analysis project Ga0210385, IMG submission 160107) | Forest soil microbial communities from Barre Woods Harvard Forest LTER site, Petersham, Massachusetts, United States - Inc-BW-H-26-O ...
ACCCGTCTGTCCCACAACCTGGGGAAGAGCAAGCGAGGTGTAGGTGACGATCGGCGTTTGCGCACCAGGAGTGACTGTGAAGACATAGCCGCTCTTCGTGCCAGTCGCCAGGACGTTGTCGATCAAACAAGCTGTGGCCGAGGTCGCCGTGGTCGCGCAACTGCTCGCCACCCCGCCAAGAGAGGCCAAGGTGGAGAACCCAACTGAAGGATAGTTAGTGGAATAGGTCACTTCCGCCGTGTTGATCGTGCGGAGAGAGCCGACTGCCGAAGATTGATTCGCCGCCATCTTCGAGCGCATCAAGTTCGGGATCGCGATGGCCGCGATGATCAGAATGATCGCCACGACGATCAGCAACTCGATAAGAGAAAAACCCTTCTGCTTCTTCATGAGATCTCCTTGAGAGAGTGTTTAGTGCCAGAGCACGCTACAGAGATGAGCAAGAGGTATGCCATCATACAAGCGGCTCGTTTTTGGCGTACCAGAAATCCGACAACGTGATAATAATGGGACACTTATCTTCACTTCAAAAAGGCGGAAACCCAGTACTATTTGGGCCGATTAGGGGGCTTTTTGGAGGGTATTGTGACGCTTTTTGTCGCGGCTAACGGACGAAAAGAGTCAACCTAACCCTGCTGTTCCACTCCATTATGGCACATATGTTGACACCTTGTCGCTGTCTTCAAAGGAAATTGCGCCCTGACCAACCTTTCCCTTTCAATTACAGGAGGAATGGCGCAGCGGAATTCGTGAACGTTTGCGCCATCGCGAAAAGGGGTTGGATAACGCCGAGTGTTCGTTGCATTTTCTAAGGGGCACTATGCCGACCGGGTGTTTGGTCGCGCCGCCTGGATTCCTTGATAATTTCGCTCTGAAGGGATGTTTACTTCCTGACAGCATCTTGTACGCCAGACCGGAAACCACGCGGCATCGTGATATTCTCGCCACATATGCGTGCGGAGCTATAAGTGGTAAACGGGAAGCGCATCGTCGTGGTGATGCCAGCGTACAACGCGGCAAGGACGCTGGAGATGACCGTTCACGAGCTTCCGGACACGGTCGACAAAACCATCCTGGTAGATGATCAAAGCAAAGATGACACGGTGCGGATCGCGGAGACGCTGGGCTTGCAAGTTTTTGTTCACGACAAAAACTACGGTTACGGCCGCAATCAGCAAACATGCTACCGCGAAGCGCTGGCAGCCGGCGCCGACATCGTGGTGATGGTTCATCCCGATTATCAATACACGCCCGGCCTGGTGACGGCGATGGCCAGCATGATCGCGTACGGCGTGTATGACGTGGTGCTCGGCTCGCGCATTCTGGGCGGAAGCACGCTGCGCGGGGGAATGCCACTCTACAAGTACGTTGCCAATCGCTTTTTGACGCTTTTTCAGAACATTTTCACGGGCGCCAAGTTATCCGAATATCACACCGGCTTCCGGGCATTCTCCAAGGAAGTCCTGACGACTCTGCCATTGCTGGAAAATTCCGACGATTTCGTGTTCGACAACGAGATGCTGGCGCAGTGCCTCTGCTTTGGATTTCGCATAGGGGAGCTCTCCTGTCCCACGCGATATTTCGGCGAAGCTTCGTCGATCAATTTCGCGCGTAGCGTAAAATATGGCTTCGGCGTGTTAGGAACCACCTTAAAGTGCTGGATGCAGCGCGCAGGGATCGCGCAGTTTCGCATGTTCAGCCCCGCTGGACGAAAGCTGCTGATGGATTACTATCTTTCTTCGCAGACAAGAGAGATGCAGGAAAGCGGCCGGAAAGCATAATCAACACACAATTCCGGGCAACAATGCCAGCTACGGGTGAGGCGTTGGCGCGCTTCGACCGCTCACCAGAGCAAGCACGTTTTGCGCCTGAGCGTTGCCCGGATCAAGACGCAAAGCCGTTTCCGCGTCAGAACGGGCAGCCGGCGTATCGCCTAGCTGGAATCGGACGGCAGCGCGGTTCGACCAGGCGCGCGCGTCGTCCGAAGACTTTGCGATTACGTCATCCAGGATCTTCTCTGCGGCGGCGTTCTGGCCAAGTTTGCTCAACTGCGCCGCCAAATTCACCTGTATCAACCCGTACTGGGAGTCATCTTTCGGCGTGATGGCCGATTGTTTCTGGAAAAGAAGCAGGGCTTCCTGGTCATTACCCAAGTGTGCTTCGGTTAGCCCCAGCAATCCGATAGCCTGCGGATAATCCGGAAAAATATGAAGGGCCATTTCGAGTTCTCTGCGTGCTTCTTGCAGTTGTCCGCGGATTAAATACTGGTCTCCGAGCCCAGCGTGCATTTTTGCGCTTCCGGGTACGGCTCGTTCACCCGCTGTAACAAGCGTGAAATTATCCCGCCAATCGCGATTGCGAACCACCGTGCGCGCGGCCAGCGCCAGCAGAACAATGCCAAGCACCGCCCAGGCCGCCGTTCGTTGCCGTTTCTCCAGCCAGATCCACATTAGCGCGACGCCCAGGCAAAAACCTGCCGAAGGAAGATAAGCGAGCCGCTCCGCCATGATTGTTCCCGTGGCCGTAAGCAGGTTTGAAGTAACGGAAAACGCGATCAGGTAAATCCCTCCGGCCAAAAACCATTCCTTCTTCTTGGTCCCGAACGCCCATATCCACAGGGCCAACACAAAAAGCGCGGCAATCACCCAGGGCGCGTTGCGCTGCCAGCTCCCATACAAGAGGATGGAATTGTAGGAGTAGTCGCAGGAAAGCGTCCCCGGATAAATCTCGAGGGCCACATACTTCCAGGCGATCCGGAAAGCATTCAGGATTCTCAAACCGGCAGGCAGGTGCGCGAGTGGATTATCGAGAAAGGTGATGCCATTCGGCCCGTAGTGCCCGCCTTGTATCCTTCGGAGCACGATCAGGTACACAGCTCCGACAACGGCGCTGCCGGCGTAGCGCTGAAGCGATTTTAGCTTTCCCCGCGCATGGTCGCCCGCAATCACCAGCGCTACAAACACCACCGCGGATTCCTTTGAAAGCAAAGCCAGCAGAAAGCAGAGCAGGGCAAGATAGGGCCGATCCTCCAGGTGCAGCAGCCACGCTCCAAGGAAAAACGCCGCAGCAAGCAACTCTGAGCGCCCCACCACGGAGGCCACAGCTTCGGTATGAATGGGGTGCAGCGCGAAGAGTAAGGCGGCGACCCAGGCCACCAGCTCGCCGTTCGCCACATTCTCCAGCAATTTTCGCAATACCAGATAGAGCAGTAACGCGACGATCGCGTTTAGGAAAACATTGACCAGGTGATAGCCAAACGGATGGTCGCCGCCGATGGCCCAGTTCAGCGCGAAGCTGCCGAAGGTGATGGGTCGAAAAAGATTGGTGACTTTGTCCGTTACCAGGAAGCCGTGCAAGGAAGGACTGGTGACGGCAGTGTTATGGACGATATACGGGTCATCGTCCATGGTGAAACCGTTAAACAGCGTGTTGGCGTACACCAGTATGGCCATGACCAACAACAGTGTTATGCGCTTCTTTTCATTCATGCCGGGGCATCCCCTGGGACTTCGCGCAAAGTGCCCTTCCCTGCTCGTGCGTTTGCACAGGTTCGGCGACTCGCTGACAGATTTGAAGGCACCTATAAGGCGAAAGCTCTACAGGTTGTGTTTCTTCGCATAGTGGCGGAAAGACCGGTAGCTGATCTTCAGCAGATCGGCGGCTTGCGTACGAACTCCGCCGGATTTCTCTAACGCCGATCGCAAATAGCGTTTCTCCGTCTCCGCGACTACCTGCTCAAAATTAATTCCTTCCGCGGGAATCTGCACGTTGGCGGATTCACCCATGGCAGGGCCAAACACGGAAGAAGAACCCGCGACGCGATCCGGAAGCACGGCCAGCGAAATGTCCGAGCCGCTTTCCAGCGCCACGGCACGCTCGATGGTGTTTTCCAGCTCGCGAACATTGCCGGGCCAGTCATAAGACTCCAGGCGGCGCATGGCTTCCGGCGAGATTCCGTCTATTTTCTTTCCCATGGAATTGCGGAAGGACTCGAGGAAATGCCGCGCCAGCAACGGAATGTCTTCGCGGCGGTCGCGCAGTGCAGAGACGTGCAACGGAATAACGCTCAAACGATAAAAAAGATCTTCCCGAAATTCTCCGGCGGCAATGGCTTTTTCCAGATCCTTATTGGTTGCGGCGATGACGCGAACGTCCACATCGATTTCTTCGGTACTTCCAAGCGGACGCACTTTTCCTTCCTGGAGCACGCGGTAGAGTTTCACCTGCATGGCCTGATTCATGTTGCCGATCTCATCCATGAAGAGCGTGCCGCCGTGCGCGGCTTGGAATAGCCCGCGGCGATTCTCATTGGCCCCTGTAAACGCGCCCTTGGTGTAACCGAACAGTTCGGACTCCAGAAGGGTTTCCGGAAACGCGCCGCAATTGATGGTGATGAAGGGAGTGCCGGACCGCGCGCTGTTTTCGTGGATTGCTCGCGCCACCAATTCCTTACCGGTTCCGCTTTCGCCGGTAATCAGCACGCGGCTATTCTGAGGCGCCACGGTTTGGATCAGATCAAAGATGGCCTTCATCTTCGAACTTTGGCCGATGATGTTGTCCAGGCCGGTCAGACGGCGCAGCTCGCGGCGAAGGTATCCAGCTTCCTTCTTCCACCGCATGCTCTCGGTAACTTCGCGCACGGCCACGCGCAGTTGTTCGACCAGGTCGTGGTCCTTGATAACGTAACGGTTGGCCCCTTCATTCGCCGCGGCGATGGCCGTCTCCAGCGAAGGGACGCCGGTGATCAGCACGAAATAGGAGTCGGGAGCGACCTCCCGCGCGAAGCGCAGCAATTCCACGCCGGTTTCGCCGGGCATGCGCACATCCGAAATGATGATGTCGTAAAGCGAGCCTTCCAGTTTGCGCTTGGCTCCTTCCACGCTGTGCGCCACTTCCACGCGGTGCCCTTCCTTGCGGAAGGTAATCTCCAAAAGCTCGCAAATGGACTTTTCGTCGTCGACGACCAGAATATGCGCCATCTCGCGGCCAGCATCTTTCGGAGCGGTTTTCGTTGCTTGCATAGCGCCTCATTCAATGCGCGGAAGCTCAATCACAAACTCCGCGCCTTTATTCTTTTCGCTGTATACGGTGATTCGTCCACTATGGGCCTGAACAATCTGGTAAACGATCGCGAGCCCCAGCCCTGTTCCACCCTCGAAATTCGATTGCAGGGGCTCGAAAATTTTTGCGCGTTGATCCGGCTCCAGGCCTACGCCCGTATCGCGGAACGAAATACGCAGCCAGTCCGGGACGCGCTCGATCCCGACCGTCAGGGTACCGCCTTGCGGCATAGCCCGCACGGCGTTGTCACAAAGGTTCCAGAACACTTGCCTGATCTTGCTGGAGTCCACACGCGCGAGAGACACTTCTCCGTTGAAGGCGCGCACCAGTTGCACGTTTTTCACTACGTCTGGCTTGCGCTCCATCAACATCAGGGTTTCCTCCAGCAGCGGGCGCACATCCTCTTGCTGGAAGGCGTAGCTCTTTTCCCGGGAATAGTTCAGGAAGTCAGTGATGATGTGATTCAGGCGCTCAGACTCCCGGCTGACGATGCTGACTAAATGCTTCTCATCTTCTTCCAGCGGCACCAGTCGCCCCAACTCCTTGACCGCACCGGCAATGGCCGTCAGCGGCTGCCGAATCTCGTGGGCAATCGCGGCCGACAGGCGTCCCACCGCGGCCATGCGCTCCTTGGTAGCCACTTCCTGTTCCAAGCGCCGCAGTTCGGTAAGATCCTGGAAGTTGAAGACGTACCCACTGCGAGCTGCTTCCCGCGTCCGAAGCGGCGAAACCGAAATACCCAGATAGCGTCTCTGCCCGCCCGGAATGCGCACCTCGATTTCGCGCCGAAGCGACAGCCTCCCCGGCAGCTCCGGCATTTCCCCGATCCAAAAATCCGGGCTTACTTCGCGCAAATTCTTGCCGCGCAACTCGCTGAAAGACCGCCCCAGAATTTCCTCTCCGGTGCGATTCAGTAGCACCACGATCCCTTCCATATCCGTGGTTACCAGGCCACCGCGCATGGAATGAATAATGTCCGCGGTGAACTCCTGCAACTCGCGCAACTCTTCCCTTTTCTGTTCTAGTTCCGAGCTTTTCTTGCGCAGAGAGACACCGAGCAGGCTGGATAAATACGCGACCGCCAGAAAGCCGAAGGTGTTCCACAGAAACCACAGACGTATGTTGTCGAACGTCGGCGCCGCGATCGATGTCCGGGGAATTTTGCCGCTGTAGACCAGCGCAGTCGTCAGCGCCAGAGACGAAAGGCAGAACAGCGCCGTCAGGAATGTCAGCTGGCGAGAGAACAGGATGCTGGCGACGAGGATAACCAGCAGATAGAGCGAAACGAAATTGCTGTCCTGCAGTCCGGTGGCGTAGACAATCGCGGTGATCATCCCCACATCGCAGGACACCTGCAACGCACCCAGCCACGACGCCGTTGGAAGCAGGCGCACCAGGATCAGGTGGAGGATGCCGATAGTGATCCACAGGATGATGATGGGCAGGAAATAGCGGGTGCTGCCGGTCGGCGGAGAATATTGTGGCCACACCACGCCTACGCCCAAAATCAGGGCGATCATGAGCAGCCTGACCTTGGTCAGCCACTCCAACCATTCCCGGCGCGTTAATGTTTGCTCCATGCGGTGGAAGCGCGGCATTGCTGCCAGCTTCCCTCCCCCAACCCTATCTTAAAAGAAATGGGAGGACAGTCTCCCTCCGCCTGCCCTCCCATTTCCGAAGTTTAACTATCCCGCTTAGTCTGCTTAGTGCGAGTTGCTGAGTTTTCCGATCAAAGAGAACAGCGGCAAGTACATGGAGATGACCACGCCGCCGACCACCAAGCCAAGGAAAACGATCATGATCGGTTCGAGGGCGGTCAGGAGGTCCTTGACCGCAACGTCCACTTCGTCCTCGTAAAAGTCCGCGATCTTCTGCAACATGGCATCCATGGCGCCGGTCTGTTCGCCCACCGCGATCATCTGCGTCACCATGCCCGGGAACACTTCAGATTCCTTCAACGGTTCGGTGAGGGATTTGCCTTCTTCCAGCGATTTGCGAACCTGGTTTAGCGCGCGCTCAACCACCGCGTTTCCGGAAGTCTTGGCGGTAATATCCAGGCCTTCGAGGATTGGTACGCCGCTGGCAATCAGCGTCCCAAGAGTGCGGGTGAATCGCGCGACCGCGATCTTCCTCATCAGGATGCCGAGCACGGGTAACTTCAAGACGATCGAGTCCAAGACGAACCTGCCGCCGGGAGTTCCATACCAGATCTTCAGACCAAAAACCGCAGCAAAGAGCCCCACGAAAATCAGGAGGCCAAAAATACTGCCCACAAAGTGGCTCAAGGCAATCACGATTTTTGTTGGCAGAGGCAAGTCTACGCCCAAGCCGGCAAACAGAGTTGCGAAAATCGGAACGACCTTCCATAACAGCAACGTAATGACGGCACCAGCGATAGTCAATACGCCGACTGGGTAGATCAAAGCAGACTTCACCGCAGCTTTGAGTTTGACGTTCTTTTCGATGTACGTCGAAAGCCGCTGGAGAATGGTGTCAAGGATACCGCCCGTCTCGCCGGCTTCCACCATGTTGCTGTAGAGCGGATCGAATACTTTGGGATACTGCTTCATGGCGGTGGAAAGGTTGCTGCCGCCTTCAACCGCGCTGCGCGTGCCGGTCAAGACCTTCTGAAAGGTCTTGTTCTCCTGCTGGCTGGCCAGGATTTCCAGACACTGTACCAGTGGCAAGCCGGCATCGATCATCACCGAGAACTGCCGCGTAAAGATGGCAAGTTCCTTGGCGTTGACGCCACCGCCGAACGTGGGCAGATTGAACTCCTTGCCCTTTTCGGACACACGTGTGGGCGTGATTTGCTGCCGCCTCAGCAGGCTCTGCAGCTCCGTCTTGCTGTTGGCGCTCATCTCGCCAGCAACAGAAGAGCCTGAGCGATTCGTTCCCTTATAAGTAAAGACCGGCATGGTATCTCCTCCTCAGCGGTCGAATGCCTTTTATCGAACTTTGCACTTCCCCGGGTCTATCCAAAATCATCAAAATTAGTGCCGCGCGCCCACGGGCGACTTGCCCACCGGGCTTTTGCCACCGCTTTGCATGTTAGAGACTCCGCGATTGATCATGTCCTGCAATTCGTCAGGGTTTGACGAACGAGACAGCGCCATATCCAGTGTTATCATTTTAGCAAAGTAGGCGGCAGCCAGTCCCTGGTTGAACGTCTGCATACCTGTCTGGCCAGTGCCCGTCTGCATCGCCGAATAAATCTGGTGAATCTTGTCTTCGCGGATCAGGTTGCGGATGGCCGGCGTCGGGATCAGAACTTCCATCACCATGGCGCGGCCACGTCCGTCGCCCTTTGGTAACAACGCTTGGCAAAGGATGCCTTCCAGCACCATGGACAGTTGCGCGCGAATCTGCGGCTGCTGGTGAGACGGGAAAACGTCAATGATACGGTTGATAGTGGACGCCGCGGAGTTCGTGTGCAGGGTCGCGAACGTCAAGTGGCCGGTTTCCGCGATACGCAGCGCAGATTCGATGGTTTCCAAGTCGCGCATTTCGCCGATCAGCACCACGTCGGGATCTTCGCGCAATGCAGCGCGCAGGGAGTTTGCGAACGAGTGCGTGTCCGCGTGGACTTCGCGCTGGTTCACCAGGCACTTCTTGTGGTTGTGTAGGAACTCGATCGGATCCTCGATGGTGATCATGTGCTCTTCGCGTTCGGCATTGATCTTGTCCAGCATCGCCGCAAGGGTGGTGGACTTGCCCGAACCGGTTGGCCCGGTAACCAGCACAAGACCGCGCGGCTTATCGCAAAGACCCTTCACAACAAGCGGTAGACCCAAAGCGTCAAAACCTTTAATTTCCCACGGAATGGTACGGAACACAGCTCCGACGGCGCCGCGCTGGTTGAACACGTTCCCGCGGAAACGCGCCAGGTTTTTCAAGCCGAAGGAAAAGTCCAGTTCCAGGTTTTCTTCGAAACGGTGCTTTTGTGCGTCCGTTAAGACGCTGTAGGCCAGCGATTTCGTGTCCGCGGCGGTAAGAGGCGGCATGTCAAGCGGGCGCAAGCGGCCGTGTACGCGCACGCGCGGCGCACTGTTGGTGGTGATATGGAGGTCGCTGCCCCCCATCTCGATCATTTTTTTCAACAGCTCGCTTAGTGTGATCCCAGCCATAATCGCTTGTTCTCCGTTCTATAAAACCGTTTCGCGGATAACTTCTTCCAATGTCGTGAATCCCAGGGCCGATTTGATCAATCCGCTGCGCCGCAATGTGATCATTCCCTGCTCGATGGCTTTTTTCTTCAGTTCCAGAGCCGAGGCGCCCACGAGAATCAGCTCGCGCAACTCATCATTGATTTCCATCACTTCGTACAAGCCGGTACGGCCTTTATACCCACGCTTGCCGCATGTGGAGCAACCCTTGCCGTGATAGACCTTCGTGGTCTTGGCCTCTTCCGGCGTGTAGCCCGCGTCGATCAAAGCCTGCTCCGGAATGTCCAGTTCTTCCTTGCAGTTGCCACAAACCCGACGAACCAGGCGCTGTGCGCAAATCAGGTTCACAGAGGTGGCGACCAGGAAAGGCTCAATTCCCATGTTCATCAAACGGCTGATCGTGGACGGGGCGTCGTTCGTGTGCAGCGTCGAAAGCACCAAGTGGCCGGTCAATGCCGCTTTCACCGCGATTTCAGCCGTTTCAAAGTCTCGAATCTCACCGACCAGAATGATGTTGGGGTCTTGCCGCAAGAAAGCGCGCAAGGCAGCGGCGAAGTTCAACCCAATCTGGTCCTTCATCTGTACCTGATTGATACCCTGCAATTGGAATTCCACAGGGTCTTCTGCGGTCATGATGTTGGTATCGACCTGATTGAGGCGAGAAACCGAAGAGTACAGCGTGTTCGTTTTACCGGAACCCGTCGGACCTGTGACCAGCACCATGCCATACGGCCGCAAAATGTTTCGTTCGAACTTCTTCAAGGATTCCGGTTCGAAACCGAGCTTGGTCATATCTAACCGCAGGTTTTCCTTGTCCAACAACCGGAGCACAATCTTTTCGCCGTACAGCGTAGGTACGGTGGATACGCGGAAGTCCAATTCCTTCTTCTTGCCCTCGGCCTTGTACTTGATCATGATGCGGCCGTCTTGCGGCAAACGCTTTTCGGCGATGTCCAGTTTGGCCATGATCTTCATACGGCTGGTAATGGCGTCCCGCAGCTTCAACGGCGGACTCATCACCGTTTGCAGTACACCGTCAACGCGGAAGCGCACGCGCATTTCGTTCTCGTAGGGCTCCACGTGAATATCGCTGGCGCCCCGCTTTACTGAGTCCGTCAGGATCAAGTTCACCAGCTTGATGATGGGCGCTTCTTCGGCGGCCTTCTCGAGCATGGCCGCGTCCATTTCCTGCTCTTCGGCGGCCAACTCCAGTTCCTGGTCTTCATCGACCAGGTCTTTCATCAAGGAGCTAAGTTCTTCATGGCTGGATGCGCTCCCGCCATAGAAACGGCTGATCGCTTCCCCAATGGCGGATTCCGAGGCCACCACCGGTTCCACGTTGAAACCAGTCATGAACTTGATGTCGTCCATCGCGAACACGTTCGTGGGGTCGGTCATGGCGATGGTCAGCACAGACCCGACGCGTGAAAGCGGAATCACCTGGTAGCGCAGCGCGGTATCCTGCGGAATCAGCTTGATGACGTTGGGATCGATTTCGTAATACTTGAGGTTTATGGAAGGAACGCCGTACTGCCGGGAAAGCACACCCGTAATGTCGTCATCCGTAATAAAGCCCATCTTCGTCAGGCAGCTTCCCAGCTTCCCGCCGTTGGAGCGCTGAAATTCGAGCGCTTTCTCCAACTGGTCCTGCGTGATCAGGCTTTCTTTCAGTAAAATCTCACCAAGACGGACAGACATCCGTAGGACTCCCTAAACACAGTGCACCCAACGCTCAACATAGCAAAGGGGCCGCGTTTGCGCCGTTCGATTTTGAACCATCGTTGTGAATTCGCTAATACCTGCCCAACGGAACAGGTTCTGGAGCGCTGGGCCAGTGTCTATTTCTTGACTTGCAACACCTGCGTCGCTATCTTGCGAAAGAGATGCTGGCTACCCGCATTTTGCCGACACAAAACGATTTTCGCAATCGCCTCGCGCGTGCTCCGCGGCGGCTGGGCGCTTCGCAAGAACCTGCGGCTTTGCCGGAACTAACCGTATATTATGATGCGTTGTTGAAGGCGTACGGCCCGCAGCACTGGTGGCCGGGACGCACGCGCTTTGAAGTGATCGTCGGAGCGATATTGACGCAGAGTACCAGTTGGTCGAACGTAGAGCTGGCGATTGTGGCGCTTCGTCGCGAAAAGCTTTTGTCGCCGCTTGCTCTCGAGCGCGTTTCGCTGGCACGGCTTTCTCGTTTGATCCGCTCGTCGGGCTACTTCCGGCAGAAGGCGCGCAAACTGAAAGCGTTTGTTCATTTCCTTCGCAAAGAGTATCGAGGCTCGCTGGATCGGATGTTCGCCACGCCCACGTCGAAGCTTCGCGAGCAGCTTCTGGGAGTCCACGGCATTGGCCCAGAGACCGCCGATTCCATTCTGCTGTATGCAGGCGATCATCCTGTGTTCGTGGTGGACGCATACACGCGGCGAATGTTGGAGCGGCATCAATTGGCTCACGGAAAGCAAAACTACGAAGAAATCCAGTGGCTGTTCGAGCAAAGCCTCCCTGCGAGGGCGCCGCTGTTCAATGAGTACCACGCGCTGATCGTACATACTGGCAAGCATTTCTGCCGCAAGAGCGTGCCGCGCTGCGAGGAATGCGCGTTGAAGCCGTTTCTTCCCGTTCCTGTGGAGGCGCGGCCATGAGCCCGGCCTCCACCAAGAATCGCGCAAGACTGGTGATTGGCGGTGTGCTGGTCACGCTGCTGCTCGCCGCGGTGTTCACCCTGGGTTCGCTGGACGTGCCGATTGAGCCGCGTTCGTGGCCAGACATCATGGTGCTGTATGCGGTGTCTTGTTTCATCGTCGCGGCGCTGTTGGTCTTCAGCCTGATCCTGATTCGCAGCTTCGTGCGCTTGCGCATGGAGAGCAGCAAGGCGCAATTAGGTGCGCGCTTCAAAACCAAGATGGTTCTGGGCGCCATGGCGGTTTCGCTGCTGCCTGTGATCTTCATGTTCTTCGTGAGCTATTCCCTGCTCAATCGCACGCTGGGCAGATGGTTCCCCCGGCCGCTGGAAATCGCCTCCGAGGAAACCCAGAAATTATTGAACGATTTCGGCCGCGGAACGCTTCCTCGACTGCACACCCTCGGCTATCAGGCGGCTTTGCATGCGGACGAAACGCCCGAGGCGTTCTTGCAGCACGCGTTGAGTCTGGGATTGGACGCGGCGTGGCTGTACGACGCGCACGGGACATTTCTGAAAGGCGGAGTGATTTGCGCCGACCAACCCGACGACAGGACCAAGGACCTGTGTACCGTTAGCGGCGTGCAAGGTTCATTGCAGAACACTTTGCCGAGCGGCGTGGAGATATGGGATGCCAAGAACAGCACCTATTTCACAGCACGCTTGCCCGTGAATTCGCGAGACTATCCCAACTCCACTCTCGTTGCGGGTTTTCGCACGAATCCAGACTTTTTGAAACGCTGGACCATCATCCGGGATCAGACCCAGCAATACGAAAACCTCAAGCAGAATTTGCGCGCGTTGAAACGCCAGATGTTGCTCATCCTTTTCTTTTTCACCGTGCTCGTGCTTTCCGCCGCCACGTGGGTCGCTCTCTTCCTCGCCAAGCAGGTGACTGTCCCCATCCAGGCTCTCGCCGAAGGTACGCGCGAAATTTCCGCCGGAAACTTCGAATACCAGGTTCCGGAGCAAGCACAGGATGAACTTGGCATTTTGGTCCGCTCCTTCAATTCGATGACCACGCAACTGCGAGACAATCGCGCACAGATCGATGAGTTCACACGCAATTTGCAGCAGGCCGTGCAGGAACTCGAACGCCGCCGCCAGTTGATGGAAACGGTGCTCGAGAATATTCCGGCCGGCGTGATTTACCTGGACTCGGTCGGCGCGGTGCAACGGACAAACAAAGCATTGGAGAGCATGTTCACCGGCGCGGCGAGAGAAGTGCACTCGCTTGAGGAGCTGGTTGGACTGGACGCGCACCGCACGCTGCAGCAACTGATGAGGCGAGCGCTGCGCATGGGCGTGGTCACGCGAGAAATTGAAGTTGTGGTGAGCGATCGCGTGATGCACCTGGCTGTAACCGTCAGCTCACTGGGGCCGCGGCGCGCGAACACCGGCTTCGTGATTGTATTCGACGACCTTACCGAAGTGCTGCGCGCGCAGAAATCTGCGGCATGGCAGGAGGTAGCCCGACGCATCGCCCACGAAATCAAGAATCCACTGACCCCGATCCAGCTTTCCGCGCAGCGCATTCTGCATCACCTGGAGCTCCGCGCCGGTAGTTCCGAAGCAAACGCCAAACCGGAGATCGCGCGTGTCGCTCAGGAGTGCTCCAAGCTCATCTTGCGAGAAGTGGCGACACTCTCGGCGTTGGTCAACGAATTTTCCCAGTTTGTGCGCTTTCCCACGGCGAAGTTGCAGCCGACGGACGCGAATACCACGGTCCACGAGGCCATTGAAGTTTTCTCTGGGCGGCTGGATGGCATTCGTTTGAGAACTTCGCTTGAGGGCAATCTACCCGCCGTTCGCGCAGACAGCCAACTGCTCCGCAGCGTCATCATCAACCTGATCGACAATGCCGCGGAAGCATTGGAAGACGCGACTGTTCGCGAAATCTCCATTGCCACGCATCTGCGGCCGGAATCGGATACGATTGAGATTGCCGTAGCCGACACCGGTCATGGGATATCTCCCGAGGACAAGGATAAACTGTTTCTGCCGCACTTCTCCACCAAGGATCGGGGCACGGGCCTGGGATTGGCGATCGCCGCCCGGATTATTTCCGAGCATGGCGGCTCTTTGCGAGTGGAAGATAACCGGCCTGTTGGCTCGCGCTTTCTAATTGAACTGCCCGTTGCGGAATTGTCCGCCACCGCCGGAACGGAACGATTTGGAGCGGACACCGATCGATGACCGTTCACCCGAGAATTTTGATTGTTGACGACGAAGAAGGCATCCGCGAATCGCTTGCCTCGATCCTGCGCGACGAACGCTACTCCGTGGATACTGTTGGCTCCGGTGAAGACGCGCTGGCTCTTATTGCCAAAAGCGATTTTCAAGTTGTGCTGCTGGACATCTGGCTGCCCGGCATGGACGGCATGGAGGCACTCACGCGCATTCAGGATTTGCCTCGCCCGCCCGCGGTCATCATGATTTCCGGGCACGGCAGCATTGAAACCGCGGTTCGCGCCACAAAATTGGGCGCATTTGATTTCATTGAGAAGCCCCTCTCGTTGGAAAAAGTGAATGTGCTAGTGCGGAATGCGGTGCAACAGCGCCGCCTGCAGGATGAGAACCAGACGCTGCGCAGCGAACTGATACATCGCTATCAAGTGATCGGCGACAGCGTGCCCATGAAAGCCCTGCGCCAGCAAATAGCCGTGACGGCTCCGACGAACGGCCGAGTGTTGATCTACGGCGAAAGCGGTACCGGCAAGGAACTCGTCGCGCGAGCGCTGCACGCGAACAGCCTGCGCAACAAAGGGCCGTTCGTGGAAGTCAGTTGCGCCGCGATTCCGGAGGATTTGATCGAATCGGAACTGTTTGGCCACGTCAAGGCGAGCTTCAGTAGCGCCACGGAAGACAAAACCGGAAAATTTCTGAAAGCCGACAGCGGCACATTATTTCTGGACGAAGTGGGAGACATGAGCCATCGCACGCAATCGAAGGTTTTGCGCGTGCTGGAAGAGCAGCGCGTTGAACCGATCGGCTCGAATCAGACATTGCGGGTGGATGTTCGTGTGATTGCGGCAACCAATAAAAACCTGGAACAGGAAATTGCGCGGGGCGCGTTTCGCCAGGACCTGTTTTACCGCTTGAATGTGATTCCCTTCCACGTTCCGCCGCTGCGCGATCGCAAGGAAGATATTCCGGTGTTGGCGCGATTCTTTCTGAACGAGTTCAGCACGGAGTATGGAAAGAAGACGCGCGAACTGAGCGACGGCGCATTGGAAATCCTCATGCGCTATCCATGGCCAGGAAATGTGCGCGAGCTGAAGAATCTCGTGGAGCGCCTGGTGATTGTCTGCCCCCAGGCGCGCATCGAGCCACATCACTTGCCGCCGGAGCTTTTCCGCGGCGTGGCCGAAAGCCCGCAGCATCCTTATTCCACGCTGCACGAAGCACGAAGCGCTTACGAACGCGAGTTCATCCTTCGCAAACTTCAGGAACATCGCTGGAACATGACGCAGACCGCGTCCGCGCTGGGCCTTGAGCGCTCTCACCTCTACCGCAAAATGAAGTCGTTGGGGATTGCCGCGCCAGAGTAGCCTATTCTTCTTTGTCGTACTTCGTAACCTGATTTTCCGCCAAAGCTTCGAGCTGCGTGTGCCAGTCCAGTTCGCGCACTTTTTGCGGATTTTCGCGCCAGTCGGGGACCACCTTCACGAACATGGCTAGAAAGATTTTCCTGCCCAGGAGTGTTTCCAATTCTTTTCGCGCGGCGGTGCCGATTTTTTTCAACATTTCGCCTTTGTGACCGATTAGGATTTTCTTCTGCGAATCGCGCTCGACGTGCAGCGTGGCGTGAATTCGCAACAGCTTCGGCGATTCCTCGAACTGATCGATCACCACGGCCAGCGCATGCGGTACTTCATGATAGGTCAGATCAATTGCCTTTTCGCGGATGATTTCACCGACCAGGAACCGCTCGGGCTGGTCGGTGATCTGATCTTCCGGAAAGAACGCCTCGCCCTCCGGCAGTTGCTTAAAAATCTCTGCCAGAAGATCCAGGCAACCGTTGCCCTTGCGGGCAGAAATCGGCACTAGCGCAGCAAAGGGGAATGCCTTGCTGAACACGGTGAGCAGAGGCAGCAGCTTCGGTTTGGGCACCAGGTCAATTTTGTTCAGCGCCAGAATGGTTTTGCCGCCGAACCGTTGCCCTTTATCGAGCAGCAGAGTATCCGCATGCGGCAACGTGCGGCTGGCGTCCACCATCATCAGCAGCACATCGATTCCTTCCAGAGCCGCGGCCACTTCACGCATCATCTGGCGATTCAGCGCTGTGGTCGCATCATGCAACCCCGGGGTATCCACGAAAACGATTTGGCCTTCCGGGCGCGTAACAATTCCCTGGATGCGATTACGCGTGGTCTGCGGCTTCGAAGTAACAATCGCGACCTTCTGGCCCACGAAGCGATTCAACAGTGTGGATTTCCCGGCATTCGGACGGCCAATGATGGTCACGAAGCCCGCCCGCTTCTTCTCCTGCTTTCCTGCTTTTTTCTCCGTCACATTAACCTCAAAGTTTTCCTGAAGAGCCCGCAGCGACCAATCGCCGCGCGCGCAAGCGCAATACCTTACGTTGATTCGATTCCAGCACTTCGAAACGATAACCTTCCAGATCGATTTTGTCTCCCGGCGCGGGCACTTTCCCCAGCGCGTGACTCATCAGTCCGGCCATCGTGGTGACAGTGTCATCGGAATGCTCGCCAAACTGCACGGACAATAATTTTTCAACGTCGGAGATAGACATGCTGCCGCGCAGCACCAGGGTGCCATCCGACTCTCGCACGGCATCGGGCGCCGGCTGCACGCTGCCTCTGGCGCTTTCTCCCACGATTTCTTCCACCAGATCTTCCACGGTCGCAATGCCCGCCACCGAACCGTGTTCGTCGATCACCACCACCATGGACTGGCCCTTCTGCCGCATCTCCCGCAACAGGTCGGAGCCGGCCTTTGTCTCTGGCACAAACAAGATCGGCTTCATCAACTCCCGCACTTTGCGTTTCGGCAAATCCGCATCGGCAACTTGCAATAAATCCTGCGCGTGCACCACGCCAACAATGTCGTCGGGCGATCGCTCGTACACCGGCATCTTCGCAAAGTTCGTCTCCACATACTTCGCGTGCATTTCTTCCAGTGATGCGTCGGCTTTGATGGAGACCACGTCCGGCCGCGGCGTCATCACTTCGCGCACGCGCTTGTCGCTGAACTCCACCACTTGCTCGATCAGGTCCGCCTGCTCCGGTTCGATGATGCCTTCCTCTTCCGCCACTTCCACCAGCGCTTCAATTCCCTCTTCGGTGCGCTGCTCCTCAGTGCGTTCCACTTCCTGCTCCGAAATGCGCGCCAGCGATTCCGCGCCTTCCAGGAAAATGCGGATGGGCCAGACCAGCCACATGCCCGCGCGAACCAGCGGCAACAACGGCAAGAGCCAGCGTCCCGTCGTGCGGTACAGCAGCATGTCCGGCACGAAGTGCATCAGGATTACGACTTCGAGCGACAGGAAAACCAGAAACTGCACGCCAGCTTCCCAGCGATTCGGAACCAGGTAAACCACCCCGCGCGTCGTTTCCAGCACCACAAACGCCAGCCAGAAATGCCCAAGAATGCGGAACGTGCGCCCGCCGCTCCGGCGATTGATATTCAGCTTCGGCTCGATTTCCGCTTCGAAAATTTCCAGGTGTTCGTGAACGCGCCCCGTGGTCATGCGCCCGAGTTCGCGGTAAATCAGCGTCAGGTAAGAAAAGATCGGCAGGCCCAGAGCCAAAACTAACAAGCTGCCGACGTAGGTCCACAGCAACATCAGCTCAGCCTCAATCGTATACGCAACGCGGCTTCCACTCGTTCCATCTCGCCGCGATCGGTCTCGTGATCATATCCCAGAAGGTGCAAAACCCCATGCAGCAGCAGGACGCAAATTTCTTCTGGCATGCTGCGGCCAAACACTTTCGCATTGCGCCCGGCTACCGTGGGTGAAATGGCGATGTCGCCCAGAAACGTCCCGCGCAGTTGCTTCGCGCGCATTCCCACACTCCGTGGCCGTGTACGATCCTCCGATGGAAACGAAAGCACGTCAGTGGTTTTCGGCTTCTTGCGAAACGTTGTATTCAAGCGCTTCATTTCCGCATCGGTGACAAACCGCACGAACGCCGCATCTTTGCGCAAGCCCAGCTCGCGATTCAACCGGCCCATGAAACGCTCCAATTCCGGCAGAGGCAATGGTATGCGCTTCTGTTGATTTTCGATGACATGGATCTTGCCTGGCACGCTGGAGGCCGTGAACTTACGCCGCTTACTGCCCATAGGGAATTACGATACCGGTTTCTCTGGAGCAGGCGGCTCTGTTACTGGCTCTTTCGCTGCCTCTCGAGCCGTGTCTCTCACTTGCCCGTGGCCGTTGCGCTGCGGGTGGGTGGCGTCGTGTTCCTCATACGCGCGAATAATCTGTTGCACCAGATTGTGGCGCACCACGTCCTTCTCGCCAAACTGGATCACACTGATTCCCGGTATCCGCCCGCAGATTTCCATGGCCTCCACGAGGCCGGATTTTTTCCCTGCGGGCAGGTCGATCTGCGTCACGTCTCCGGTGATGACCGCCTTGGAATTGAATCCCAGGCGCGTCAGGAACATTTTCATTTGTTCGCTGGTGGTATTTTGCGCTTCGTCAAGAATCACGAATGAATCATTCAACGTGCGACCGCGCATGAACGCCAGCGGCGCAACCTCGATGATGCCCTTCTCCAGGAAGCGCTCCAATTTGTCCGCGTCCAACATATCGTACAGCGCGTCGTAAAGCGGCCGCATATAAGGATCGATCTTTTGCTGCAAAGTGCCCGGCAAAAAGCCAAGCCGCTCTCCCGCCTCCACGGCTGGCCGCGCCAGAATGATGCGGTTGACTTGCTTCGTCAGCAACGCGCTCACCGCCATCGCTACCGCGAGATACGTTTTCCCCGTGCCGCCCGGGCCGATCCCAAACGTCATGTCATGGCTTTCAATCTCTTCCATGTAGCGGCGCTGGCTGGCGTTCTTCGGCGTGACCGTTTTCTTGCCGAACGAACGCGCGCGCACGTGTTCGAACATCCCGCGCGGTGAAGTGTGCGGCTCTTCCGTAGCCACGCGCATCAGGGATTTCACCTCCGCGCTGGAGAGCACGCGTCCGTGTCGCGTCAAATGGTTATATTCCTCAATGATGCGTACGGCCTGGTCGACGGATTCCTGCACGCCCTCGACGGTCAGACGGCTGTCGTTCAGATGCGTTCGCACCTGCAAAACATCCTCTAGCATGCGTATATTTTCGTCGAGAGTCCCGAAGAAGGGTTCCAGTTGCCCGGTGATATGTATCGTTCTCTTCATCCAATTGGAAGGTTGCGTTGCTTCCCGCAATGGGTGGCCGATGGGTTTCCTCCTGAATCTTTCCGGCTGCTCGACAGCCTCAATAAGGAGAAACTACATTCAACGTAGCGCACCCATCCGACAGGGTCAAGTTAGAGTATTGTGAAAGCCTTGTGCGCGACGTGCCTGACTCCGCGCAGGCCTTCGCGCTGATTTACTGTCAACATGCACTTCCGCCAACGCACATCACACTCGCGAACAACAGTAGCGTTCATTTTCATCGCGCGCACTTCGTGAATTCTTCACCTGTACCTTTTTAGCGAAAAGTCCAGCCACGGACAGTATCGCAAGAATTACTGTCCCTTTGGGACTTTGGGACTATAGACGCAAACCATCGCTTCCTCAAAAATGACAAACATACCGAGATGCACTCGTGGGAATTAGAAGCACTGAGGGAGGAAAGTATGGTTCGCATGGCTCCAAAACACTTGGTTCTGAGTTCGGCACTTCTGTTGGCCGCCCTTCCGGCGCTAGCCAACAATGGCAACAATGAAGAAGCGCGCAATGTGGCGCCATCCGCAGCGGCACCTACAGCGATCGTCAAGTGCCCCGGCGTCACCAGCATCCCCTTCACTTCCGACGCGGAACAAGCCTTGCCGTTGCGCGTCGTTGGCTCGCTAACCTGTGGCGAAACCGTCGCGATTCTCGCCGGTGGCGAAGGCTACACGTCCGAGATTCGCACGAAGGACGGCCAGGAAGGCTACGTCGCGCAGATGTATCTTGCCGCGACAGAGAACGCGCCCGCGAGGCAACAGAAGACTCAGCTGTCTTCGGCCAAGCCGGTTAACGGCGTAGTCCGCTGGTCGGCAGGCCAGCCGGGTTGCGATGAGTTCATCAGCCACGGACGTCACGTGGAATCCGTCACCGCCAATGGCATCACTGTGCAAGTTTCCGTGCAAGACAGCGGATGGAAGTACCGCGCAAACGTAGCCGTCTCTAACCAATCGGGCGAGCGCGTGGACGTGCTGCCCGGAATCGTGACGCTGGACGAGTTGGCGCCGAACATGAAGACGCTGTACGCGGTCAGCCCGGAGAAGCTGGAGCATACAACGACGCACCAGGTTCTGTGGACGCTGGTGGACGCGGTGCCTTCGCCGAGCGCCGTGGCAAATTATTCCAACGCCGATCGTTTGGCGAATCGCGCTTCCGAAGCGCCCGACTATCTCAGCCCGCATTTCGTACTGACTTCTTCCACGCATCACGTCGCGTTCGAGCGCACTGAACCGGTAGACGTGCAATCTATCGCTCTTAAGACGTCCGGCCTGCCTTCCGGGCAGATTACCGCCGGCGTGATGTGGTTTGAACGCGACAACAATGCCCACGAGCTTTCCATGCGCGTGCCCGTCGGAAACATGGTGTTCGACTTCCCGTTTTCCTTCGAACAGAAAAAATAACAACTCCCTCACGCAAAGGCCCGGCGCACCCCCACGCCGGGCCTTTTTTCTTTTTGTCCGAGCGTAAGCGGGATTCCTCACTTCGCAGACTCCGTTTGGAATGACGTGTTTTGGTGTGCAGCCGGGCCGCTCTTTCTATTAGGCGAGCCCACTGGTTTGACAAAGCGTAGGCACTGCCTTCAAACTAATGGTTTGAGAAATACGCACAAGGAGCAATAGATGGCGCAGGGTCAGTCTACGAAGATCAAGAAGAAGAAAAAGTCGGTATTAAAGCGCGCAGCGCAGTCCCGTGAGCGTTATGAAGTGAACCGGGCTAACCGCACGCGCGTCCGCAGCGTCATCAAGCGCCTGCGCACCGCGATCACCGCGGGAGACGCGACGACCGCCGGAAATCTTTTGAATCCAACGCTGTCGGCTATCGATGGCGCAATTGCCAAGGGCGTGTTGCACGAAAACACCGGCAATCGCTACAAGTCGCGCCTGGCGCTGGCTTACAACTCCCTCAAAGCGAAAGCCGCGAAGTAAGCACTCAACAAAGCAAATTCCTTGCGGGCAGCGCAACACGTTGCCCGCTTTTTGTTGTGCGCGGGCGCTTTTGACCGCCTAAAAGCTACTCAACCCGCCGCAACGGCGCGATCCCCGCTCAAACGCCACACCAGAAATTCCATGATGGCGCGCACATCTTTGGCGCCGCCCTTCAACCGGTTGTCCGCCTCTTGCAGCGCTTGCAAACCGTCCAACAATCGCCCCCGGGGAATCCTGCGGGCGCAGCGAATGGCCAGCTCCGCCTGTTCCGGGCGCATGGCCAAAGCCTTGGCGGCCTGCCAACCATTGGTCGCGCCACGCACTTCGCTGGCCTCCACCAATTTGCGGTACATCCACGCCATGCCGCCAACCATCAGCACCGGCTCTTCGCCCTCACGCAGCAACCGGTCAATAAACTCCAGCGCTTTGCGCGGCTGGTGCGAGGCCAATAATTCTGCCACTTCCCAGATGGTTGTCGTCTTTTCGGAAATCACCAGCAGGCTGACATCTTCCCGGCGGATTGCTTTCCGCTCACCGGCAAACGTTGCCAACTTGTCCACTTCGCTTTTCAGCCGCATCAGGTCGCCGTTGACAAATTCCGCCAAATCTTCCGCAGCGCCTTTTTCAAAGCTCACGCCTTGTTCGCTAGCCATTGTTTTCGCCAGGGCTTCCGCAGCGATGATCCGCTCGTCGGCGTTGTCGCCGAGTCCGACTTCCACCACCAGGGTGAGGTCCGCAAGTTTTTTCCCAAGCACCATGCGCATGTCCAGCTTTTCCGCCTCAATCACAAAAACGGTGAACGGCGCGGGATCCTGCAAGTACGCCACAATGCGTTCGGCGGATTCTTCCCTGGCCTTCTCTCCCAACTTCTCTATGGCTTCCGCATCTTCCAGAAATACGACCTGCTGTGAAGACAGCATCGGCAAGGATTGCGATTGGTCCAGAGCGGCTTGCGTCTCTCCTCGCCGCGCGGAAAAACGAGAAACAGCCCAGGTGCGGGCAGCTTCCGGTACAAAACGATCGATGAGCGCTGCGCGGCACGCGTCGCGCAGGTAAGGCTCGTCGCCCAGCAGCAGCAACGCCAGAACCGCCTTGCCCTTTTCCAGGCGCTCTTTCAATTGTTCAAAGCTCACGCGAGCCATCAATAGTTCTCGATCACGGCCGCCACCAACCGCGTAGCAAAATCCTGCGCCATGCGGTCGAAGGCGGGGTCGCTTTCCTGAAAAAATGTCTCCACGCTGGCACGGGAATCGCTGGTTGTTTGACCTGAGGTTGCGAGCTGGTATTCGTTTCGGAAGACGAAATTATCGGTGTGGTATAGGACTTTATCTTTGTCCGTCTCGGTCAAGGTAACCTCGCACTTCATGGTCACCATCATAGCCGTGGCTTGCTCGGTGGAGGTTGTTGCCGTGGGCGTCTGAAACAACAGCGGCAAAATTTCCAGGCTGAGCACCTTCCCTGTCA
>Ga0210385_10000678_pt1 | contig 22655 bp, 23 predicted proteins | sample IncBWH26OmetaG_FD_160107 | JGI IMG/M metagenome (GOLD analysis project Ga0210385, IMG submission 160107) | Forest soil microbial communities from Barre Woods Harvard Forest LTER site, Petersham, Massachusetts, United States - Inc-BW-H-26-O ...
ATCTAGCCGACCAGCCGGCGCAAATTCACATGGAATCGTCGTCCATGGCCGGGGCAAACCCAGGAATATTTTGCCCTTGCGGGGTGCGCTCGACCTTAATCCGTAACTGATGTTCGTCTTCGGCCCCAGACTTGCGAAGTACCACGATTGTGCTCAGGGCTTCGTTATAGACGCGGGTAACCAGGAAAGTGTCCCCACTCTCCAGGTTTTTCCATAATTGGCCTATCTGAATCTTTCTTGCGCTCATCGTCGTCAATGACTGTAGATATCCCGGCCAGAAGTGTCAACTGTCGCTTGACCGGAAGGCAATTTTGGCCATCCGGGCCTGGGCCGGGAGACAAAGGAAACCTTTGGAAAGGCGGCTACATCCTACGCATAGAATAAGGGGTTTTGTCGCTTGCAACGGGTGTATACTCCGATTGGTATGGGGGGAGGCAGTATGATCCTTAACTCTTCACGCTATGCCATGGGGCTAGTTTTATTCGGGAGCATGGCCGCTTGGCCTGCTCTTAGCTCGGCTCAAACCAGCGCCCCGCCCAATCCCGCCCCGGTCCAGGAGCAGCCGAAGAATCCCTGCGCGCCATCTCCGGCGCAAACCACGCAAGGTTCCCAGACAACACAAGGCTCATCGACTTCGCAGCAAACCTCGCAGCCAGCCGCCCAGAAACCCAATGACTGCCCGGACGACGGCTCCACAAAGCAGCCTGTGAATTCCGGCCAAGCGACGACTGGCGATCAACCGGTTCAGCAACAGCAGACGGTACACCCGAAAAATTCCAAGGATGATGTCGATGCGATCGGCAACCGCAACATCGGCAAAGGCGTGAACTTCTATTCGCTCGAACATGAAATTGCGCTCGGCAAACAATTGGCGCAACAGGTGGAGCGCAGTTCAAAGATGATCGATGACCCGGTGATCACCGAATACGTGAACCGCGTGGGACAAAACCTGGTGCGCAATTCGGACGCGCAAGTCCCCTTCACCATCAAGGTGATCGATTCCGACGAAGTGAACGCTTTCGCGCTTCCCGGCGGTTTCTTCTATGTGAACAGCGGCCTGATCCTGCGAGCGCAGGAAGAATCGGAACTCGCCGGGGTGATGGCGCATGAAATTTCCCATGTCACCGCTCGGCATGGCACGAAGCAGGCTACGAAGGCCGACATTATCCAGATCGGCGCGATGGCCGCCATGATTTTTGTTCCTTATGGCTGGGCCGGCTACGGCATTTACGAAGGCATGCAACTGGCAATTCCGCTGACGTTCCTGAAGTTCTCTCGCGACGCTGAACGCGAAGCCGATTACCTCGGCATTGAGTACATGTACAAAGCCGGGTACGATCCCAATTCCTACGTGACCTTCTTCGAACGCATCCAGGCAGACGAGAAACGCCGGCCGGGAACAGTGTCAAAGATGTTCTCTACGCACCCGCCAACACCGGACCGCATCGCCGCCGCCCAAAAAGAAATCGCGCGGATTTTGCCGGAAAAAGACGAATACATCGTCACCACATCCGAGTTTGATTCCGTGAAAGGCCGCCTGCGCAACGTGATGTTTGCGCGCAAGGTGCAAGACAGCGGTCCGGGCAAGCCCACGCTGCGCACGAAGACAGAGCAGACGAAACAAGGACAGACTCAGGGGCAAGGACAAGGAACGGCGCAGGGTCAAACCGATCCGAGCAGCGGCGATGACGATCGTCCAACGCTCAAGCGCCGGCCGGACGGAGATGACTCATCGAACCCGACGTCGTCACCTTCCTCGACGCCGCAACCATCGACAACGCCGTCGTCCACTTCGCCGTAATAGCGGCCTGATTGTAAGGATAATTATTAGAGTGCAGACGGGCGGCTCGTTGGGGCCGCCCTTTTTCTTGCTTAGCGGTGTCCGGCCTTCTGGTGCTCTTCGGGGGCTGCGGCAATTCCCTGGCGGCGAAGTTCTTCGGCGTAATATTTCCGGAAGAGCACGTCCCATTCCTCGCTGCCTTCCAGGATTTCTTTCTTCTGCGAGGTAATGCGCTTGCGCACCTCGACTTCAACTTTTTCTTCTTCTTTCAACACGTTGGTCATGGCCTGGACCACGTGCTGGCGGATGGTATCGCGGTCCTCGATGAACTCCACTTCGTTGATAGCCACCAGTAATTCGACAATCTGGTGAGAGATGCGCACAATTTTTTCGCGGCTCAATCGCATGGTTCGGTGTCGTCCCTGTTCCCTTCTCTACCGCAAGATAAGTTTGCGGTCGCGGGCAATCTGCCCTTTCACCTTCTTGAACATTTCCTGGTAAGAGACGCCGGTGCGGCGCATTTCGTCCTGATACTGCGTAAGGATAGTGCGAACTTCCTCGTTAACCTTGTCCTCAATGGTGATTTCTTCCAGCATGCGGTGGCGCACGCGCAGGATCACTGCTTCCTGGTCTTTTTCCTTGATGTCGACCTGCTCATCCTCCAGAAGCTTCTTGATTACTTCGGAGGCCATGTGGCCGACGTAGTCCCGGTTCAGCAACATATCTGTAGGGTCCTCGATGAAACTGTGAACTATTGAGTGTACTGGCCAAGCGCGAAATTCGCAAGAAAGGCGGCAAATTTTCGACGGGCGGCCTCCGCTCGCATGCTAAAATAAATGCGGACGGGCGGTTAGCTCAGTTGGTTAGAGCGCCTGCCTTACAAGCAGGAGGTCGCAGGTTCGAGCCCTGCACTGCCCACCAAAACACCAATAAAAACAAGGGTTTCTGCGGGCTACTGGGGAGGGGTATGTCTTCCGCTCGCCTTCGGGATCACTTCAGGACCACCTTTTGACCGAAAACAAAGAAACGGGGCGAGCCCACACTTGGAATATGGAACTCGCCCCCGGCCAAAGAGCATGGTCTAGATGCCGATGGTTAAGCGAAATCCTACTCGACACGAGAACAAAACGCTCGGACGGCGACGGGATCATCGGATGCTGGTCGGGGTTGCTGCCCTGCGTAGTACTGGCCGGAAGGGTCACCAAGGCGTCCGCCGGCCCTTATATACTCGCTCCGGAAGAGATGGGGACCGATTACCCGGATCGTTACTTTCGAAAATTCTCGCAGTGTTTCGCACGGCACATGCTTGGGTGGCTCTGCAGGTCAGTTTTTGATCGGTGTTGTATTTGCTTCAAGGACCATTCTCGTCTTCGACCTCTGATTAGCGCTTAACGTCAGACCCTTGTTGAGAGCCATTTTACGCAATTCTTCATAGGCTTTGGAGCCCGATTCACTCTCTGACTTTCTCGAAAGCTCCAAGATTTTACCCCTGGGCCATTCCCATAGTTCCAGTGCCAGTTTTTCAGACTGTGGACCGGATTTGATTTGCCAATCGGTCACCTCGATGTCAGCGACCCGTTTCACCTGATTCCAATCGACGACCACTCGTGCGACCTTCAGAAGTCTTAGTTGGCCCTTACTAAACGCCCGATAAATATCGTTACCGGTCTCCGGGATCTGCCGGCCAGCGAAACTATTGCGAACAGAATACGAAATACTGGTTTCATCGGCCGCCACGTCCACTTCACACTTGAACTTTTCTTCCCCGCTTGTAGGGTCCTTAAAGTTCTTGCTCTGGGGCAACCTTAACTTGAAGGTCAGGTCGCTGGTCGAACCACGCCTTAAACGTAGGATTACTCCTTGCGCCAGCAATTCCCGTTTTTCCGTGTCAAAAAAGTAGACCGCCCCAGAGGATTTCTTCTGGGCCTTGAGCGTTATAACTGTAGCTTGAATTTCTGCGGGCGACAGCAGGAGCTTTAGCTCAGTGTTGCATCGGTCCTGCCCCGCACAGGTACCACCAACAAATAGCATAGCGCTGATGTACAACGGGTGAACTATTGCAAAGATTTTTTTCAAGGTCGTGCCACACCGTGGCGTTGGTCCCTTAGCGCTGACGCCGATCGGAAGGAAAACCCTCGGGTCAGGGAACATAGACTAGGAACTCCGGCATGTCCGGAAGATCATCGATAAATGTTCCCTTCTTTTTACCGTCACGCGAAAAGCGCCGCACCCGCTGCTTCTTGCGCTCGGCCACGTAGAGATCGCCGTCCGGACCGATGCCGAAGCCGGAGGGCGCATCCAGCTTTCCATCGATCACCACGTGCGCCTTGAGCTTACCGCTCGGCGGAGTTCGTGGCAGATCGGATTTCAGGATGCTCCCGCTGCCAGAGGCGCCGATGTATAGCGTCTCGCCGTGCAACAGCAGGTGCACGGGCGCTTCGAGCGCGTGGTTCTTGATGCGGGCCACCAATTCCCCGGTCTTTACATTGAAAACCTTCACGGCGTTGGCGGCTTCGTCCGCCACGTACAGATGCTTCCGGTGCACTACGATGCCGCGCACGGAGTGGCGTGGCCTGCCGTGCTTGTCAAGCACCACCGCGAGGCCGAGGTGGGGCGGCACATCATTTGGGGTGTGTTTGCCGTATGCGGGAAGGCGTCCATGGCTGGACGCAACAAGCGTGCCGGGGAGGAATTTTCCTTTGGGATAGTGCTTGCGCAGGTGCGTGGCCACCGCCGCCGGCTTGCGGGTTGCCGCTACGAACGACAGCACAGTGTTGGTATCCTGGGAAGAGACGTAGATGCGACCATCATCTCCTAGGTCCACATCGAAGGGGTGCACCATCGCCGCGAAATGCCCGGTCTTGGCGAGCGTCTCCTTAAATCGAAAAGTATCGCCCTGCCGGTGGTAGCGCGCTATGTGGCTGTCTTTGCGCCACGCATTCGCGACGTAGAGGTCGTCGCCTGCCAGTGCGAAGCCGCGAGCGATGTGCAATGGATGCGCGGTCGGCGACGGATCAAGGACCAGCGGATGCCTCTTGCGCGGCGAACCATCATCCTCGAAGACGCCGATGTTGTCGATGCCATGCCTCGATTCACCTCGATAGCTTATCCACCACACGGTGCTGTCCTCCCGGAGACGATTCGCTGCCTCGCTGAACTCGGCACGGGACGCCTACCTGGCCCCTCAGGGAGGCTCACAACTTTTTAATTCTTGCACACTTTTCAAGCGTTTTGTAAAAAGCCCGCCACGCTCCCGGATACACAGAGTCGTGATCTCTGTGACTGTCAATTTCAGCAAGCGGCAACTGGTGGTGGGTTCGAACTAATCGACTCACGAATTTGTTTTTCGGGGCAAACTGGCGTTCAGTTTCGAAGGCGTGAACCCTGTTTCAGATGGACGTCGCTAAGCTGTATACCACGATCCGCGAGATAATGCCCTCGGAGTCCCATCGCTCCCGCCTGGGACAACTGCCGAATCGTTTCTGAATGGCAGGCGCAACATGTGTTGGATTCACGAGTGAGCGTCAACGTGTTGGTCATTTCCAGAACTGAGGCGCTGTGGTAGCGTATTCATCCTTCGCGAACTTTGAGCACGTGGGGGCGCCGAAATGTCGAAAGTTAGACCAACCACCGGAACCGACGGACTGCCACTCCCAATCCTGCCGCCTGAACGCGACGCGCGCGTTTGGGCGCGGTTAGTGCGGGTGATGTTCTACACGCCTGGATTCTTGGCCCTACTGCTAATCAAGGCAGGCGAACCGACGAGTTTTGGAATCACAGTTGAGCTACTAATGCTGTCCAGCACGGCGGCCATCGTAGGCGGCCTGTACATCGGAACGGAATCATCGGAAGCGGGCTCTGATCGTTCCTCGAAGATCGGCGTGTGGAGCGGTGCATTAGTCCTAGAGTTGTTGTCCGTTGTGCCTTTGCTGTGTGCGATGCCGACGCTGTTCCATGAACTGGCGAACAGTAGGCTGCTGCATGCGATGGCGCCCGGTGCGGTCGACGTCACGCTCGGTGCGTCCGAGCTGCTACCGGCGGTAGCGATAGTGCCGTTCATGCTTTATCAGCTCGCGGGTTTCGGCACCTTGCACTTCGTCGTGCGGAAGCCCGTCAACTGGGCCATCAACATCGGCATCCTGTGCTTGATCATCGCTAGCTATGTCGCCAACCGAGAGGGCGCGTACCACATCGAAAGGATGTCCTCCGGGCTCCTCGTAGTTGGTATGGCAATGACCGTATTTTACGGCGTGCTCAAACTGAGGCAGATGCAGTCCACCTACGACGCAAAGTGCCCGCCAAAGGCACCGAAGTAACCGTTTTAAGCTCTCCAGGGGTGCCGACTTACAGTTTAAAGTGCAAAGCCGACATGTCTCAGAGGTGCGCAAAGACCCAAAAGTTGAAATTCAGATTTCCAATTATCAAGAGATCTGAGCATGAGCGGCCAGCGAGTTTTTCTTGAACTCGCGAAATCGGAAACTTGGGTACCGGAACCCCGGCTGACGGATCAGCGTTTCCATCGCCCCCTTCCCCCGGCTGGACCGCTGGACAGGTGAACGTTCGAAAACTTCAGCTTCGAATCCCGCGACCTTCTCGCGACACCGCGCTATAACAGATAGTGGAGGCAATATGACCCTAGCTCAGGTCGAAGTTCGTGACGAGCGCCAGGAGAAAAGACTCGCTTTCGGTCCTACGGTCAGTCGACAGATCGCAACTTTCGAAGCTGTGCAATCTCGACAGCCTATTATCGACGAGCTGGTTGCGCGATTCGGGGTGTTCCTATTCTACGGAGCCCTATTCGGTGTAAGCGGTTGGAATCTCTTTCGCCTGATCATGGCCGTCGCGCACTGAAACGACTCATGCAACTTCACATCGGTTTGTTTTCGCCGAGACTGAAAAAGTTCGTAACGGACCATGTTCTATTTGAATATTTGGGGAGGTTGCTCTGGGTTCAAACGGGGCTGCATGTCGCCTTCCCTCAGGGCGGGGGAGAAACGGTGACAGCGGCCCTTATTCTTGCCACGACTCGACCGCTGGCGTATGTTGGTGCCATTTCCTCCTAGTCTCAAGGAGGCCCAATGGCCGCTCGATTCGTTCACACCCTTCTGTTTGCTTGCCCTGAATGCAATCTTCCCGTCGCAATAAGCCGAGTCAGCAAAGAAAAGAACTTTGAAGGAGTTGATGCCGAAAATCTGCGCATTAGGTGCAGCTACTGTGAAACGGTGTCAGACACTACAGCCGTGACGGCCAAGAAGCACTACGTTGAGGACTGGCCCTAAGGGTACTAAAGAGAATGATGTATTCAGCTACCCTTTGGATTTTCATTATAATGACGCTGGAGGCGGAATCTGGTGCGTGTCGTCATTGCAGATGACCAAGCGTTTATTCGCCGTGGCTTGCGAGCCGTGCTGTCCGATGAGGAGGACATCGAGGTCTGTGCCGAAGCTATTGATGGCAACGATGCACTCGCGAAATCATTGGAATTTAGACCCGATGTCATAATCATGGACCTAGTCATGCCGAGGATGGATGGGTTAGAGGCGACTCGGCTACTCCGTAAGGCATTGCCACGCGCAAAAGTTTTGACCCTAAGCCAGTACGACATCCCTGAAATGATAAGTGAAGCAGAAAAAGCGGGTGCCTCCGCTTTCGTTTCAAAATTATTGATCTGGGATAAATTGGTTTCGTCCTTAAGACGAGTGCATCACGGCGAAACATTCTTTTGCTAACAGTGGTATTTCACGCCCGATAGGCTAGGTCATTGCGAAAATACGTAAACTTCGTTAAGCAGTGAGGACACTCAAGCGATAGACCTTCGTTTGGGAAGTTCGGCCTCGCAGGGAGGTAGTAATTTTCAAGTGTATCTTCGATTTCAGCAAAGGTGAAGGAACGACCGCACTGTTCACATTTCAGTTCCCAGTTTGCCATGAGTCGTCGCCCTCAGACGGCAGTATGCGCTGCTTGGGCGAGTCCACAATAGGGCCGATTACCTACGCCAAGTACTAAGGCCTCGTTACTTAGAGATTCGCATGCGGAACAGCGAACTTCTGTATCGTCGGAATCAGGATGTCAGAAAGTTCCATCTTGTCCAACAACGTTACGGCACCGAAACTCTCGGCCAGTTGCTTGGTTTGCTCATCATTAAAGATTGAGATGGCCACGATCCGCGATGGAAACGTGCTCAATTTCGACTCGGCATCAGTGAAGTGTCGCCGTTGTTCCTGTCCATATAAACGTCCATCACGACCACGTGAGGCTTTAAGTCGTTCGTCATCTGAATCGTTTCCTCAAAGCCAGTCGCCTCACCCACCAGTTCGATCTCGGGATGTTCTTGGAAAAGTTGACGAATTGCGCGCCGCACGATGTCGCTATCGTCGGCCTCGAGCACCTTGATAGGCATACCGGGAGTTATCGCATGTTTTGCCGATTTGCTTCAGTAGGGTTCCCGACAAACGCCCTTCGGTGACAGTCCACACTTGACCCGCTTGACACTTTGGCGTATTGGTTTAAATCAATTGGTACATCCTTAGACTCTCGTGGGGGCTGCACCGGCCCTTAACGGTTGCGGCCCCACTATGATTCCTTCACCTTCCGAGGCGCGTGAAGTGGAATGGCATTTAATAGGACCGGCCCTTCGACGGTCACGATTTCATCAACCTGAATCTGTTCTTCGGGCCACAGCTTCACCTGTTCCTCATCTGACGGTTCATGGTCAAATACAGCCGTTAAGGCGCCGTGAGTGCCTGTGTTAAAAGTCGCAACCCATAACGGGCTACAGCGGCGCGGAGTTCTCCTGCCTATAATTCCATCCCCCCACAGGTGACTTGAAACGCTTATTTGCCAAATTTGCCAGTTCAGGAGGCCACGAAAACCCTAGGTGATTGCAATACCGTGCCTTAGGTTTAGATTTACATCGTTCGCAACGACGAGGTGGCAGGTTCGATCCCTGTCACGTCTACCAAAACCCCAAGAAAACAACAGTTTTTAGAGTCAGGAAGACGAGGTTTAAACGTGCATACCTGGCTCACCTTTCAAGACAATTTACTAAGTAATTTACTTGACGGGCGGGCAAAGCCAACGCGCCCAGCGTCTATGCCAGTGAGCTATATGCCACTGGGATTGCTTCTTGCTTAGTCGAGATCTTGGGACGCGGAGGACCTAAAGAAACCTGAATAGAACAGCCGGGGATTGCTGTCCCCGGTTCTCCACGGTTTCCAAATGTCAGTCTATAACTGTTCTGAGGTTGGTTGCGCCGGCATAGCTAACTCCGGGCGAGTTGCGTTGGCAAGCAGCTCAATTCCCAGGTTGCGGGCCGTTTCAGGATTTGAATTACTTTGGGGTTTTCGGGTCGCCGTAATACCACCTGCGAAAGGACCACAGAAAACGGCCTGCTGAATCTTTGTGGGCGGCGTGCTCGGTGGTTGGACCATCATTGCGATGACGCCAGCGGGACCAGAGGAAAAACAGAGACAGCCCTGCAATCAACCCGAATCGAATGGGCCAGAGGAGCCGGTCCATGGTTTTGGCAACTGAGGTGGCACTGAAAGCAAGCAAACTCAGGAAGGCGATAAAAATGATCCACGGGTAAACTCGCCTGATCATAGAACACCTTAGCTCAATGGCCCTTTGCCGGTCCGTTCCACTTCGACGATTTCGTCGGCTTGCGGAAACTTGGGTGCGCCCGGAGAATCATTCGGAGCGAAGCGCTTGCATAACGTCAACGCGGGCGGCGCGTGCCGCCGGGAGCATGGAAGCGACTACCGCCGCGCCTAACAGCACAAAAGCAGAAACGATCACGGGCAACGCGCCCGGCATTTTCAAGTCGCCGAAATAACTGCCTGCCACGCGCGCAACGAGGAGCCCGAACGCCGCGCCCGCCACAACGCCAACGGCAGCCATCACCGCGCCTTCCGCGACCACACTTCTGAGGAGATTTTTCGGCTGTGACCCGAGCGCCAAGCGGATGCCGAATTCGCGTGTCCGCGCGCTGACAGAAAACGCCAGCACGCCCGCGACGCCAACGACGGCTATCAGCAACGCGACCCCGGCGAACACGCCAAAGACCAGGGAGTTCAAGCGGTCTGGCGCAAGCACTTTTGCACGGATGTCTTCGAGAGTGGCGGCGTGCTCCACGGGTTCATCGGCGGACATCTGCCGAATAATTTGTGTTACCGGCGCTACAAGCGAATAAGGATTCGCGGTGGTGTGGATGAAGAGGTGACCGCCAAACATGAGAGAGTCCGCAAAGGTGCCATAAATGGTGGAAGTGGGTGCAGGGACGATGTGTTCGTCGTCCACATCGGCGGCAACCCCAATAATGCGGTGTGGCGCCGTAAATCGCGCTTTTTCGCTGTCAGTGCCGGGAAGGAACTCGAGCACGGGATCGGTCCAATAGACATGGCGATTGATCGGATCCTGACCAGGAAACATGCGTTGTGCGAGCGTGGCGCTGACGATCGCGACCGGCTCTTGACTCTTATCGTCGAGCGCGTTGAAATCGCGGCCGGCAATAATCGGAACCCTGAGCGCGGTGAAAAAGCCAGGAGAGATGGTTCGCCACTGCGCGCGCGGATCGTCTTTGCCGTGGGCGTGACCATCGCCAGAGAATTGCAAACCTACACCGACGACGTCGGCATCACGCCAGGGAGCGGTCACAGCGAAAGCCGTCTCGGTGACGCCGGGTAGCGCATCGATGCGACGTATCGATTCCTTGTAAAAATCCAGGACTTGCTGAGGCGTTTTTCCGTTGTACAGCGCTGGAACGTCAACGACGAGGACGTGACGCGTGTCGAGACCGGTCTGGGTTCTTTGCAACGCGATCAGCGTCGTGAGCAACATGCTTGCGCCCGCCAACAGCACGAAAGACGCGGCGATTTGCGTGACGGCGAAGATGCGCTGGCGGCGACTGGTGCTGCTGCTCATACGGACGCTGCCGCTCGCGAGGTTCATCCCATTCGAGGCGCTAGCGGAGGGCAGGCGCGGCACAAATGCCAGAATCACCGCCGCGACTACTGCCAGAGCCACTCCCACCCAGAGCATGCTGGAATCGACCGTCAAATCCAGCGCGCGGACGGAAAAACGCGAGGCGTATCGAGCCAGGATTGTGACCAATGGCTGCGCGATGATTACGCCGATTGCCGCGCCCGCGCCGCAGAGCAGAAGGCTTTCGGCTAACAACATGCGCCGCAGCGCGCCAGTGCTTGCGCCGAGAGCGGCGCGGATCGAGAGTTCGCCCTCGCGGCGAACCGTCCGCGCGAGAATCAGGTTGGCAACGTTCGAGCAGGCAATGATGAAGACGAGGCCCGAGGCAGCGAGAAGGACGAGGAGAACGGTGCGCGCACCGGAAGTAATCTGGTCCCGGAGCATCCTGGCATCAATGCGGTAGCCGCCGTTGTCTGGATACGCTTCGGGGTGGTCCTTCTCCATGGAGGCGTAGACGGTGCGCAACTCGTTGCGAGCCTGGTCGAGAGTGGCGCCGGGAGCAAGCTTGCCGAAGAGTTCGGTCATGCGATGAACGCGGCCCGTGACCATCGTGGCGGAAAGATGATGCGGGCTCGTGACCATGTTGCCGATGATCTCTGTATCCGCGGGATACGGGACAGAGGGTTCAAGGACGCCGACGACGGTGGCAGAGCGATCGCCAATGCTGCTGAGGCGAACTGTTTTGCCGATCACACCAGGATCTTTTTTGAAAACAGTGGACCAGAAGCGATACGTGAGCACGATGACGCCAGCCGCGTTGGGACCGTCGTCATGAGGTCCGATGAGGCGGCCGAGAACAGGACGCAGCCCCATGACTTCGAAGTAGGTGCCGCCCACGACCCCACCCTGAACTCCGCGAGGTTCACCGAGTCCGACCATCGTAAAGTTCATCGTTGAGAAATCGCCGAACTCGCTCACGGAGTGGACGCTGGCTTCAATGTCCTTGATTTCGGGCACGGAGAACGTTGTGTTGTCGTCTCCCATCCTGGGGGCGCTCTGGCGGATGTACATGAGCCGGTTCTCGTCCCGGTTGACGAGCGGCTTGAGCAGCACTCCCCGCACGAGCGTGAAGATGGCCGCGTTGGCGCCGATGCCGAGCGCCAGCGTGAGGATCACAATGGTCGCCAGCCCTTTGCTGCGCATCAGCGAGTGGAACGCAAATCTAAGATCGCGGAAAAATGACATGTATCTTCTCCCCTCGGGTTTATCGGCACCACTCGCGCGGATAGGATAACCCAAATTGTAAATCACTTACCATGGGCTCTCACTTCGCGGACTTCGTACGGAATGACGGTACTCCTTTGGGGAAGGTTGGCCGATCTAAAGTTCGGCCACTACATAACCCAGGAGACAGGCAGGAGCGCCTCGGAGGAAACGATCGCTGAACTTAGCCGTTTTAATTGGGGTAAGGCACGCGCAGCAGGGTGCCTGAAGTTGAGGGCAAAACGTAGCGAACGCCGGCGTAGACCATGCTGAGATGTGCATCCTTGGGTTCACCCGGACCCACATACCAGGGAGCGCGTGTGAGGTAGGAATACTGTGTGTAATACTGCAGCGCGCCATGTCTTTCGCTCTTCCAGAAAGTCAGCAGCCAATCAAACGTGATCTGCTGGATGGCGCGATTGTTTGTATTGGGTGAACCGGGACCGCCGTAACCGATAATCGCGCCGGGATTCGCAGTGTTCGTCGTGTCAGGGAAAAAATTGCGTCCGTAATAGTCTGCCCCGTAATAAACCGCGAATGCTTCCTTTTGGCTTGCTCTCCACTCGAGACCGGCAGAACCCGCTCCGGCATGCACCAGGGAAAGGTTGACGTCCGTACCAGCCAAGTTGGGGTGAACCACGAGTTCCGGTCCGGTTCCCACCAGGTAGTGAGCGCCACCGTCGCTCCAAAAGACGTTTGCGAGGAAAACGAGCTTATTGGGCAACAATTCGTAGTTCATGGCGAACTGCCCGCCACCACCGAATACTTTATGCAAGTTCAACGAAGTCGATCCACTGGGCATCACCGACGCGTGAGCACCGGTTAGAAAACCCGTAATTTCCGCATGAAAGTGCCTGCCGGAAGAATCTGTGTCGTACGTGGTTTTGGCGATGATTTCCGGCATAAGATTAGCCGCTCCCGCGTTGGCGTTGTTATCGAATTGCAAACCAATCGCGGTGAACTGTGCCGGGAGAGCGACATAGTTGCCGATGTATTGGTTGGGATTTTCAATACCGGCCCCGATTGCCCAATGGTCGTTCGGGTGGAAAGCGACGCGAAATTCGGCCGCCCTCGTGTAAGGCACTCCGACTCCGAGGTTCTGATCCTCATTGTAGGTGATGGCCAAATCGGAGGGCATTGGGCCGATGCCGTTACGGTTCGGCGTTAGCCAGCTCCATGTTTGTCCGCCTAAAATCTCCCAGTTGCCGCGCTTTGAATACCCAAAGTAAAGCCGCAACCGGTTCGTAAGACCATTCACGCTTTGATACACGGTGGGAGCGCTGTTTCCACTGAAATCGCCCTCGACATAGCCAATGAGCACATTGCCTCTGAAATTGTCTTCGAGTTTCAGGTTCAGGCGGGAGAATTGCGCCGTGGTGCGGAATTCAGTGACATGTCCTTGAGCCGTGTTGCTGTAGGGTATGCCAGCGAAGTCGGTGGCGATGTTACTCTGCGTGTTCGTGGTTCGAAATATATTCTCGAAGTCGACGAATCCACCGGGGGTCAGAATAGCGTCGCCGACTTTGATGGACCCTACTGGAGCTTGCTGTCCATCCTGCGGTGCCTGCCGATTCGCAGAAGCGCTCAAGGGCTTGGTACTGGCATTGTGGATGTCCGGCGAAAGGTCTGACGAATTCAGGTTGGCCGACGTCGGACTCGGCCGAACTAAGCCGGCAGTCGATACTGGTGCGCCATCACCGGTGCCAGGTTGGCCGCCTTTCAATTGCTCCTTCAGGTTTTGGATTTCCTGCTGTTGCGCCGCTACTTGCTGCTGAGTTTGCAAAAGTGCTTCGCGGAGGGCGTCCAGCTGACTCCCAACGTCTGAGGTGTTCGTAGAGGAATCGGCATGGTGCGCGGCGGCGTTCTGGCCATACACAAGGCCAGGTGCCAGCAAAAGGAAACACAAGCTTCGTAATAGAATGCGCATCGTAAACCTCAGTGTGATTCGGTGAGTGACGCTAGCTCGAAGTCGTCATCCCCCACCAATCCCGCAGTAATTGCAGACGGACGAAGGTTGCGTCGGCAAAGCCGGGCTCAGCTATCACGAATACCGGTTTACATCGACTCCAGTGCTTCGCCGGTATGCCGAATATTGCCCTCGATTGTGGCCACCACTTCCTCGATGTTCCCCGAGAGAACCATCTTTCCCATGGCCAGCGCGAAACCCACAGCTTGCGACCGGTCAGCATGAGAAGGTATCGAGAGAGCGTTTGGATCGGTCACTACATCGATGAGCGCGGGCCCTGGGTGCTGGAGCGCTTTCTTAAGACCCGAGGTCAAGTCAGCGGGGTTTTCGATTCGTACACCCATCATGCCGATGGCTTCAGCAAGCTTGGCGAAATTGGGATTCTTGAGGTCCGTTTGGAAGTCGGGAAATCCCCCGGTTTCCATTTCGAGTTTCACCATCCCTAGAGCACCGTTGTCGAACACAAGAACCTTAATTGGGAGGTTGTACTGCGTCACCGTCAACAAGTCCCCCAAAAGCATGGCTAGACCACCATCTCCCGACATCGAGATCACCTGCCTTCCGGGATAGGTACATTGAGCGCCGATGGCCTGGGGGAGCGCGTTTGCCATGGACCCGTGGTTAAAGGAACCGATGAGCCGCCGGTCCTTGGTCGCCTTGATATACCGGGCGGACCAGACGTTGCACATGCCCGTGTCCGCGGTAAAGATCGCGTCGGGTGCCGCAATTTCGCTCAGCGCCGCTGCCACGGGCTCCGGATGCATGGGCGTGCGTTTTCCCACATGATCAACGTACACATTCATTTTTCTAAGCTTCTCTTTGTGTTTACGGACCGTGGTATCCAGGAATTCTCGGTCTTCCTTGGCATCCAACATCGGAAGCAGCGCTTCCAGCGTCTCGCGCACATCGCCCCAAATTCCAAGATCGAGTCTGCTTCGTCGTCCCAAACGCTCAACGCGGATGTCGATTTGCGCAATCTTGGTCTTTGTTGGCAGGAATTTGTCGTACGGAAAATCAGTGCCCAGGAGCAGCAGAAGATCGCATTCGTGGATGGCCTCGTAAGCCATCCCGAAACCGATCATTCCGGTCATCCCCACGTCATAAGGATTGTCGTATTCCACGAAGGGCTTTCCTCGGTAGGAATGCGCAACCGGAGATTTCACTTTCTCCGCGAGAGCGACCACCTCATCGTGAGCGTTGTCGCATCCAATTCCGCAGAGGAGCGCAACCTTCTTACTGGAGTTGATCAGATCCGCCAAACGCGCCAGATCTTTTTGACCGGGACGCACGGTCGGCCTGCGACCGACCAGAGAACGGGGTGCGCCCTCGGGAGGTAAATCCGCACCAGCCAGGTCGCCGGGCAGTACGATCACGCCTACCCCGCCTTGTCCAAGCGCGCTCTGCATTGCGACGTGAAGGACACGCTCGAATTGCATCGGGTTCGAGATCATCTCGCAATAGTGGCTGCATTCCTGAAACAGGTTTTGTGGATGGGTTTCCTGAAAATACCCGGTGCCGATTTCACTGCTGGGAATATGCGATGCGATTGCCAACACTGGAGCATTGCTGCGATGGGCATCGAACAAGCCGTTGATCAAGTGAAGGTTGCCCGGGCCGCAACTGCCGCCGCAGACCGCGAGCTTGCCGGTGAGTTGCGCCTCCGCACCGGCCGCAAACGCGCCGGCTTCTTCGTTGCGCACATGGATCCATTTAACTTTGCTGTTGAGCCGCAGTGCATCAGTCACCGGATTCAGGCTGTCGCCCACTACACCGTAGATCCTCTCCACGCCCGCTTCGGCAAGCCTTCGAATTAATTCATCTGCAAGTCTATGTGGCATTTCTTTGGCCTCCTATTTGTCCCCGTACTGCTGAATCAAGACGAATCCGGCGTTCAGCGGCAAAGTCACCATCCGGCGGTACCGCATTTTGTAGCTATTTCGTTTGCACCTGCGGATGCGCTGCCGGTCCGGTCTCGCGGAGAAAGAAACTCACCACGATCGCGGCCGCACAGCAAGCAATCCAAAAAAATGCGCCCTTCTGAAAATGCAAATGCAGGTCCGACGCGGTCCCAATCCCTTTACCGATGTGCTTTGCGTAGACCGGCCCGAGGAATGCGGTAATCCCGAAGACGAGGAAATTAATCCCGCCAGTTGCGCTGCCCTTCACGTTGTCTGGATTGACTTCTTTGATGACGCTGTAAGGAATCATTGCCGCACCCGATGCGACACCGAATACGAACATCACCACGTGCACGGGAATTGGTATGGGTTTGAGCGCGAGCTCGGCGGCAGCCAAAACCATTACCGTCGCGCTGCCGATGATCACCGGCTTTCTTCTTCCTATGCGATCCGAAAGCCATCCAACCAGGGGACATCCGAAAACCCAACCAAGGGGAACCATCGAGGCGATAAGTACAGCGTTGTGATAAGGAAGTTGAAGATCTTTTTGAAATGAGGCTACGCCCCAAATCATATCCCCAATGGTGGTCGGTGCGAACAACAGTCCGGCAACTATTCCGCAGAGATACGATTGTGGATTCGAGAAAACAATCTTGTATGGCTTCAGTAGCGAGCCGATGCCTCCTTCTTGCGTGTGAGGTCCAAATTGCTCCTTAGGAGTCGCGAAGAACAAGCAGACGGCGACCGCCAGGATGATGACTCCCAAGCCGACCCAGATTACGTGCACGTCCAATCCACCTTCGATCATCGGTCCGACAACGGACTGGCCCGCGGAACCACCTAGCATTCCAACGCACTGCGTGGCTCCAATTGCCGTAGCAAGATAGCGCGCGGAGAATCCGTGGGCGGCGAGATAAACGGCACCCGTGAACGCGAAGGCTGAACCTGCCCCTTGGAGCAATCGTCCGATATCGCCTGACAACACGGAAGCTGCGCTGAAGAAAAGACATCCGATGCCCAAGATGGCAGCACCCACAGGTACAGTGCGCTTGGCTCCCAAATGATCGAGGGCCGCTCCCGCGATCAAGCTCATGGTGGAGTAGGTGTAGTAATATGCCCCCAGAATCGCGCTGAGGCCGAGCGCCGTTGTGTGAAACGAGGCTTCCAACTGTGGAATCATCACGGCTGGACTTGACCTCACCGCATATTCGAGAAAATAGAAAACCACCGTGAAAACCCAAGCGATTACAAATGCACGTGTCTGGGACCCGGTTGTCTGTTTTTGACCCAATGCGACTGTGGCCATGGTCCTGCAAAACCTCTCTCTGCCGGGAAATGAAAGGAATTGCCAACCAGCGGCGATTCCTTCGTCCTTCTCGGCTGCTTAGCCCTTGCGAAACTTAGACGGCACTGCGTGGCCATAAGGCATTTCGTCGCCCCATTTGAGCGCCCGATTAACCTGCTGAAATAAATTGACTTAGCTGCTGCCACGGAAATGCGAATGGACGCTGGTGTCAACTCGCTCACGCGTTGGTCGAGACATTGACAGCAGCCCGAGACCTTCTGTGGATGTTCGCGGGCACGCTATGATTCGAAGATCAGTTTCCGACGTCTTAAGCATTTGATACCTCACCCGAAAGCATGATTTCCGCTCTATTCCTGAAAAATCATCCGAAAGGATGACGACATCCGGCCCCCTTACGCCGCATCATCACTCATCCTCAGTCGCACCAGGAGCCTCACATGAAAAAAACCGTTCTCACCTTCGGCCTCATCGCCGGCCTCATCATCTCCGTCCTTATGGGCGGCTCGCTTCTCCTCGCCGACAAGATCGGCTCCGGCCACAGCATGGCTCTCGGCTACACCATCATGGTGGCGTCGTTCCTGCTGATCTACTTCGGCATCCGCAGCTACCGGGACAACACCCTCGCTGGCCAGATCTCCTTCGGCCGCGCCTTCGCCTGCGGCATCCTGATCGCCCTTCTCACCACCGTATGCTACGTCGCCATGTGGGAGGTCCTCTACTTCAACTTCATGCCCCACTTCATGGACAGCTACTTCGCCGCGCAGATTCACAAGGTTCAGTCCTCCGGACTTGACCCCGCCGACATCGCTGCGCAGGTCGCCGCCATACAGCGCTCTCAGCGGCTCTATCAAAACCCATTCGTCAACATGGCCTACACCACTCTAGAGCCCCTGCCCGTCGGCCTTATCATTACTCTTATCTCCGCTGCCATCCTTCGCCGCAAAGCCCCTGTCGAACCCGCCGCCGCGTCCGCGGTGATGACCACATAAATCAAAAGGCCGGGGCGTAGCCCCAACCTTTCAAACGTTAGGCTTGCAAAGCAGTTCAGGATTGTTTGTGGATCGCCGACAAAAAAAGAGGGAACGCTGTCACGTTCCCTCTTTGTGAATCACAACAACGTCAGCTGTAGCATTTGTTCTACCGTGAAATAACCGCGGCAACGATCACCGACTTTGTCTCCTCTTGGTTCTGGGCAACCTGTATTTCCGTGCGGCTTCTGGGCAGTTCGCGTCCGCTCGAATTACCTGCAACCCAGATCTGCTGCAAGAAATAATACCCGCCCATTTTTTGGAAAACGAGCTTGGTAGTCTCTGAGGGTCTGGCGCGTTCACATGATTGAGACAGCAGCATCTGCGTACCAGTTTGTCCGGCATTGTTAATCTGAAGGACCACACCGCTGTTAGTGAACGCATAGTCGCCGGCGGGGTAGGCGCGATCACCAACGACGAAGTTAAATGGAATGGTGGCGGAAACCTTTGTGTGTTGGGCCTGAGCGGCCGTAGCCATCGTCAATAGTGCAGCTATAACTGTGAGGATAAAACGTATATTTTTCATGGGGACTCCTTCGTTTCGAACTGAGGAAAGCGGCGGAAACGGACGGCTCACGATTTCAGAGCCATGTCGTTCCAGATCGTTTTGTCAGCACCGAGATGGTTACTTGCTTCCCGGTCTGGCTGCACCACCATGCAGCAGTCCTTGATTTCGATCAATGCACTGCGGATAACCTGTGAGTGGACTGCGAATAATCTAGTGGCCCCTTCTGATTCACTGAATCTCCGCCACTTCCACGCGCGGTGTTACATCTTGAAGATGCTTTCGAAAAACCCTCGAGTGGATAACAGCTCGGTTGCCAAATACCGATAAGTTTGAACGCGTCCGCTCAGATCGGGAGTTGCTCCGGCGGCGGATAACCATGCTGCTCTCGCCCAACTCTGCCATCGTATTTTTTTGTTGTTTTGAACAGCTCGAGATGGCCGTCACCCGAACAAGGCCTGCATCGTTCACGGAGCGCTTGCATCTCTTGAGACGACATCGGTTTGAAATCGCGCGCAATTCCTACGTTTTGACTCAATACTTCCATCGAGTCGATACCGCAAATTGTGGTCGCCACGGGCAGGCTCATCGCGTAGCGCAGCGCCTCGTCCGCCATCAAAACGCCGTATTGGATCGGTTGGCCGTCGCCCCCCAGACTCTTCATGCCGAGAGCCGCAATGCCGCGACGCTGAAGTTCCGGTAGCACCTGCCGCTCGAAGCTACGATAGGTCGCGTCAAAGCAATTGAGCGGCATTTGGACGGTATCGAACGGGTAATCGTGCGCCAGCATTTTCAGATGTATCGTCGGGCTCTTATGTCCGGTGAACCCGACAAAACGTACCTTGCCCTGCTTCTTCGCTTCATCCAGCGCTTCCACCACTCCACCCTTGGCAAAATGCAGGTCCGGGTCGTTCTCGTAGATGACCTCGTGAATCTGCCATAGGTCCAAATGGTCGGTGCCCAAGCGCTTGAGGGACTCCTCCAATTGTTGCATGGCGACCTGTTTATCCCGGCCGTGGGTGCAAACCTTGCTCATCAAGAAAACCTTATCGCGCCTTCCCTGTAATCCAAGCCCCATCCATTCTTCGCTGCGGTGGTCGTTGTATTCCCATGCGTTGTCGAAAAAGGTGACTCCAGCGTCCACTGCCTCCTGAACCAGGCGCACGGCAAGCTCGCGCGATTGCACCGTCCCCAGATGATATCCGCCAAGGCCGATGATGGAGACTTGCGCGCCCGTTTTTCCGAGCGGCCTGCGAGGAATCTGGTCAGCGCCGTTGTTTGTTATTTGCGGCGGAACTGCAGCCGATGCGTCTTGACTGTGCAAAACTGAATTTGCCAGCACCGTGCCTGCGGACGCTAGGCCTGCTTGTATGAAGCTCCGCCGTTCGATTCCGGGTGTCGCTTGCGATTGCTCGTTCTGTCGAAGTTGATCTGACATTACTTTATCTCCTCGACGTCTCCGGCGTAGTCTCTGGCACCAGCCAAGGACCGTCTGCCTTCTCCAACATTTCTGTGACTTCTCTTTGCGTGTGGTCGAAGGGAAACCCATGAGGCATTCGGGTCATGGGGTTGTCGTACCGCAGGGACACTTTGTACGGCTCGAAGCGGCCGTCGGCCGCCGTCGGCGCGCAGCGAACCCGCAAGGCCTCCATCTCGCTCTCCGTCATTGGCTTAAAGTTACTTGCCACGCGCAAGTTTTGGTGCAGCACGTCCAGTGAGTCCACACCGCAAATTGTGGTCGCGACAGGTAGACTCATCGCGTAGCGCAACATTTCCTCAGCCTGGACAACGCCCGCCTTTATCCCCCAAGCCGTACCGCCCATGCTCTTCATGCCCAGCGCGGCCATGCCCCGGCGATTGACCTCGGGCAGGACCTGCTTCTCAAAGCTGTGGAAGTTGGCGTCGAAGGGATTCAGCGGCATCTGCACGGAGTCAAACGGATAACCAAGTTCGAGCATCTTCAGGTGAAATTCTGGATCCTTATGACCAGTGAAGCCGACGAATCGGACCTTGCCTTCTTTTTTAGCTTGATCAAATGCTTCCAGGACGCCACCTTTCGCATAGGCCAACTCTGGGTCGTTGTCGTACACGATGCCATGGATCTGCCAGAGGTCCAGATGATCGGTTTGATATCGCCGCAGCGAGTCTTCGAGCATCTGCATCGCCAATTTGCCGCTTCGTCCATGGGTGCAGACTTTTGTCATCAGGAACACTTTGTCGCGGCGCCCGTCCCGCAGCGCCCTGCCCAAGATGGTCTCGGTCTTGCCGTTGTAATATTCCCAGGCGTTATCGAAGAAAGTGACGCCTGCGTCTATAGCCTCGTGAACGAGTTGCACCGCCTCATCCAAAGTCGGCACATCGCCGAGATGATGGCCACCCACGCCGATCGCGGAAATGTGCGCATCCGTGCTTCCAAATTTGCGATAAATCATTTCGCCCGTACCTCCCGCAGTTCTTGCTGCTGGTCCCCCGGATTCTGTAGAGAAGAAGGCCTGCTTCGAGTTTGCCGAGATTCCCGATGCGGCTAACGCACCCGCACCGGCATTGAGAAAGTTCCGCCGAGTCGTATTCATCTTGGGCCTCCGATTCCACCCATCGCCCGGAAATCCGCCTGGCACTTCCCTTCAGACCCATTCGATGCGCGTCGGCTGAAAAGGATGAGGTGATTTACAAATTGGCCATTGCGCCAGGGCAGAACAGGAGATTGATTCGTCGCCACCAAGGGTGATCTTGTTGGTTCTGAGTTAGAATCTGCTGGCGCGAAATTCTCAAGACACCTGCGGAGGAACCGTGAAGAAACTGTCCGGCTTAGTGATGATCGGCGTATTGATTACGCTCTCGAGCTTGCCTTGGCTACTGAGTGTTTCCGCTTCCGCATCGCTTTTGGCCCAGCAGAATGTTCAGGGTTCGGAAGACGAGTTAAAACACTTTGGCGCGCTCGATCCTATTGATACCCACACTCACGTCTTCCGGAACGATCCAGCGTTCCATGCGATGCTGAAGCAATTGCACCTGCACCTGGTGGACATCTGCGTTTTCACGGATCAAGAGCCTTCCTTCCCCACTTTGCAGGCCGAGATCGACGCCGCGTTGGCTGTGACCAACGCTTCCAAGGACCATGTGTCCTTTTGCACGACTTTCGATCCATTTAAATTTCGCTCTGCCACTTTTGCCCCGGACACCATCCGGCAGCTCGATCGAGATTCCAAAAACGGCGCCGTCGCCGTGAAAATCTGGAAAAACATCGGGATGGAGCTCAAAACTCCGGCCGGTAAATATGTGATGCCTGATGATGCCGCGTTTGCGCCCATTTACCGCGCCATCGCCGAACACAATATGACGCTGATCGCGCACGTCGCGGAGCCGAATTCCTGTTGGGAACCTCCCAACCCGGCCAGTCCCGACTATAGCTATTACAAAGAGCATCCGGAGTGGTACATGTACGGCAAGACCGATCGCCCTTCCAAAGAACAAATACTGGCGGCTCGCGACCACTTGCTCGCGGAGAATCCCAAGTTGCGTGTCGTCGGCGCGCATCTTGGCAGCATGGAAGTGAATGTGGACGAAATAGCGAAACGCTTCGATCGCTATCCCAACTTTGCCGTAGACACGGCCGCTCGCGTGGCCTATTTCGCACTGCAACCGCGCGACAAAGTGCGGACTTTCTTGCTGAAATACCAGGATCGCGTCCTCTATGGCACCGACTTGGAATTCGGAAGAAAAGCAGATTCAGATAGCCCGCAGGAGTGGGAATCAACCTACCTGCGGGATTGGAAGTTTTTTTCCACGAACGAAACGGTGGAGTTTCAAGGACGAAAGGTCCAAGGCCTGCAGTTGCCGGACTCTGTCCTGCTCAAGCTTTACCACGATAACGCCATCCATTGGATTCCAAGGATGACCAACCCGGCGCAAAAGTGATCGTGTTTCTTGACCGGTTACCTCAGAGAGTTTTCGATTCTCGCTTGATGCTGATGGCAATCCATTCGC
>Ga0210385_10000679_pt1 | contig 22651 bp, 18 predicted proteins | sample IncBWH26OmetaG_FD_160107 | JGI IMG/M metagenome (GOLD analysis project Ga0210385, IMG submission 160107) | Forest soil microbial communities from Barre Woods Harvard Forest LTER site, Petersham, Massachusetts, United States - Inc-BW-H-26-O ...
CGCTCGCAACTTCCGCGACCGCGATGGATGCCGCAATTTTCTCAACGCTTTGGCCTCAATCTGCCGGATGCGTTCGCGTGTGACCGCAAACGATTGTCCGACTTCTTCCAGCGTGTGCTCTGAACCGTCTTCCAGCCCAAAGCGCATCTTTATGACCTTCTCTTCGCGCGGTGTCAGCGTACGCAGCACCTGCGAAGTTTGGTCTTTGAGGTTGACGTTGATAACAGCTTCGGCCGGAGAAACCACTGCCCGGTCTTCGATGAAATCGCCCAAGTGCGAATCTTCCTCTTCGCCAATCGGCGTTTCAAGGGAGATCGGCTCTTGCGCAATCTTCAGCACTTTCCGAACCTTCGCCACCGGAATATCCATCCGCTTAGCGATTTCTTCCGAAGTAGGTTCGCGTCCCAGTTCCTGCACCAGCTGCCGCGACGTGCGGATCAGCTTGTTGATCGTTTCGATCATGTGTACGGGGATACGAATCGTACGCGCCTGATCAGCAATGGCACGAGTAATTGCCTGCCGAATCCACCACGTGGCATAAGTCGAAAACTTATACCCGCGGCGATATTCGAACTTGTCGACCGCTTTCATCAGGCCGATGTTGCCTTCCTGAATCAGGTCGAGGAACTGCAATCCGCGATTGGTATATTTTTTCGCAATCGAGACCACCAGCCTCAAGTTCGCTTCGATGAGTTCTCGCTTGGCGTGCTCCGCGTCCATGTCGCCCTGGATGATCTCGCGCTGTGTGCGCTTGAGCTCCTGGAACAACAGGCCCGCTTCCACTTCAAGCTTTTCGAGCTCTCCGCGGACCGCGCGCGACTGCTTCTTGTATTCTTTCTTCTGCTCTTCGCTGCGCGTCGCCTCGGCCCGTTTCTCCAGATTCTGGATCTGCCGGTCGAGCGAGCGCATCCCGTCAACCGTGCGATTTACACGGTCGATCAGGCGTTTGCGTTCGTTGTTGGTGAAGCCCAGCTTCCGCACCGCGATCGAAGTGCGCACAATCGCGTGTGCCAGCTGAAAGCGATACCGCCGATGATCGCGCGGCCTCTTCTTGAGGTTCACCGCCACCAGTTTTTCCTGGAGCGGAGCCACTTTCTTGTAAAGTTTGTCCAGCGCGTAGATCTTGTCAAGGAATGCTTTTAGACGCTTCTCGACAATCTCTTCCGTGATCTCCTCTTCGTCGAACGTCACCAGCTCTTTAATCGAGCGGACGCCCTTCTCGAGGTCCTCGCCCAAAGCGAGGAGTTCACGAATAACAATCGGCGACCGCGAGAGCGCCTTAAGCACGCGGTTTTGTCCTCGCTCGATCCTCTTGGCGATTTCAACTTCGCCTTCGCGGGTGAGCAACGGAACAGTTCCCATCTCGCGCAAATACATGCGGACGGGGTCGTTGGTTTTTTCCAGAGCGCCCGGGGTGAGGTCGAGTTCGACGTCCTCGGAGGCATCATCAACTTCCTCGAATTTTTTTTCCAGATCGGTCGTCGGCCCTTTCGAGCTTTCGAGTACATCGATTCCTTGGGTTCCGATCGTGGTTAGCAGATCTTCCAGGTCTTCAGGAGAGTGCACATCGTGCGGGATAAGGTCGTTGACCTGATCATAGGTCAGATATCCCTTCTCTTTGCCTGCGTCGATCAGCTTTTTTATGTCGTCGTACTTGTCATCTAATGCCAAGAAAGATTATCCTCGTGACGCCCGCCGGTTCGCGGACATCCACTGTTCTGCGGTGGGAGTATTTACGGAGTTTCCGCGCGAGGCGCACAAACCCTAAAAGTATAGCACGCCAAATCGTGTGCCGCCCGTATCTCTTTTTCCGCTTGACATTTAGATGACGCTACGGGCCATTTCGTTCCAACCGTTCTGCCGAATCCCCACTCCCATGTCATTGAATCCCTATTCCCTGTCATGCTGAGCGAGGATTGAGCTTCGCAGCGCCCAGCCCAACCACCCCTACCGCATCTCAACTCCTTAGCCCTAAGACGCTTTCTCGTTAGCCCTAAGACGCCTTCCCGTCCGCCTCTGCCCCGCTAGGGTCCCTCCTGGCCAGCTTCAACCGCACTTTTTCCTGCAAAAGCGCCTGTCTTTCCGCCATCGCAACCCCCGGACGCTGTAACGCCATCTGCACTTCCTCCAGCCGCCGCCGCAGATAAATCCTCCGCAGCGCCCGCACCGCGCCTTCCACCGTTTCTGCCGTCAACTCCTCTTGTTCATCCATCAGAATCGACGCCAACAGCCGCCGGTCTTCCTCGCTCGTCGCCACCGCCAGTACATCCGCTCCCGGCTCCGCCGTCAGTAGCTTTTCCATCAGCGATTGTGACGCCAGCCCTTCATATAAATGCTCCGCCTGCAATGCGTACTGCGCCTGCCTTGCCGGATCGAACTCCTCCTCCGCCCCGTCCCGCGCCGAAATCCGCGCACCGCCCGCCTGCATCTCCGTAGCTGAAGCCAGCGCTCGGATCAGCACCCGTTCCGCCCCCGTGATCTGGCTTTCCGCCGGAGTCTTGACCGCAACCGCCGACCGCGTCGTCGCCGCATGTTTCAGTTCCTGCCGCAGTACCGCCGAATCGATTCCCAGCTTCTGCCCAATCTCCAGCGCTAGTTGGTCGCGCACAATCCGGTTCGGCACCCGCTGAATGTGCGGCAACAGATGATTCACCGCCTTCACCTTGCTGTCTGCGTTCCGCGCCGGAAACATCGCCCGCGCCCGGTCAATCAGATAATCGAAATATTTCTGCGCATTCCGCAGCGCCGCGCCATAAGCGTCTTTGCCCTTGCGCCGGATGAACAGGTCCGGATCGAATCCCGTTTCCAGCGTGAGCACCCGGATATTGAATTCCTCTTCCACCAGCAATCCCAGTGTCCGCTCCGTCGCCCGCGCCCCTGCCGTATCGGGATCGAAGTTCACGATCACATTCTTTGAAAATCGCCCCAGCAATTTCGCCTGCAACTCGGTAAACGCCGTGCCCGAACTGGCAATCACGTTGTGGAAGCCGGCCGCATACACCGAAATGCAATCCATCTGCCCTTCAACCAGAATGGAATAATCCAGCTTGCGGATCCATTCCTTTGCATTGTCCAGATTGAACAACACCCGCGACTTCGAATAAATCGCCGTCTCCGGAGAATTCAAATACTTCGGTCCGGCTTTCTCATCCGCGGAAAGCGTCCGCCCCGTAAACGCAATCACCTTCCCTTGGTCATTACAGATCGGAAACATCACCCGATTCCGAAACTTGGAATAAATCGCCGCCGCCGTTCCTCCCCCGCCACCCGCCGATTTGCCTTCCCCTTCTTTGTTGTTATCCTCAGCGGAGCGAAGGATCTGCGGTTGCTTTTCCTGAGACCTGACACCTGCGACCTGAGACTTGTCCCCCTCTTTCCACGAAAACAGCCCGCTCTCCCGCAACAATTCCTCGCCAAATTCCCGTCGCAACGCATCCCGCAGCACAAATCCCGAGTCCGGAGCGTACCCAATCCGAAACCGCGCAATCGCCTCGTCGTCCAGTCCACGGCCCTTAAGGTATTGCCGCGCGTTCGCCCCCTCCGGCCGCCGCAAGCACTCCTGAAAAAATTCCGCCGCCCGCACATGCACATCCAGCAGTGCCATCCGGAGCTGCGCCTCCCGCGCCTCCGCCGGACTCGAAAAGCTGACCTTCGGCATCGGCACGCCCAGCTTCTGCGCAATCAGCCGCACCGCTTCCGGAAAGCTGATGTTCTCCGCCTTCTGCACGAAAGTGAAAACATCTCCCGACTCGCCACAACCAAAGCAATGAAAAAACTGCCGCGTCGCGTGCACCGAAAACGACGGCGTCTTCTCCGCATGAAACGGACAGAGCCCCGAGAAATTTTGCGCCCCCGCCTTCTTCAGGCGAACGTAGTCGCCCACAATGCGGACAATGTCCGCCTGCTGCTTCAGCGTCTCTTTGAAGTTGTCGGAAGAATTCATCGGCGGTGTGCCCGCTACTCTCAGCGATTATCAAGGTTCGAGCGCCTGAGGGGAAGCGCTCTCCACAATTCGAATATCACTTTGGCGCTGGCGCGAATTTCAGGTCCGCGAACGGAACCCATTTACCACCCTTGTCTTGTTGCTCCATCAGCCATTCCCACGTCGCCGTTTCCGGCAACCACCGGAAAGTTGTATGGAACGGTCCGTCCGGATACTCGAATACAAACCGTATTTCGTTACCACTGCGAACGCCATATCCCAGCGTTTCCGAATAGCGCCCGCCGAAAACATCGAGCAGGTGCAGTACGTAGTGCCCGCTCACCGTGTCATAGCCCAAAAACCAGATCGCTTCGTACTTGCTCTCCGAGGCAGGCGCACTGACCGAGGTCCGTTCATGCAACCTGACAAACTGGTGATCCAGCACCCACTCCCCGTCGACTTCGTGATGGGCGTCGTGGCCCATCACCTTTCCCTCGACCTTCCATTTTCCCGTCAAGTGGTCGGCGAAACTGTCGTGCCATTCGGCGGGACGCTGCGCCTGCAGCGGAATCGCCCCCAGCACTACGGCCAGAAATACCAGGAACACGCAACGTAACGGTGTGGTTTCCATTCGGCTTTTGAAACGGGTGGACATCAAAAACAAATGCGGCTCGGGCCAGCCACCCAAGCCGCATTGTTGTCGTGGATATTCCGGCCGCCGTCTTTCGCCTCAGCGAAAGCCCGTCCCGCGCTCGCACCTTTGACAGTGCCTCGCATCGACGTTCACCTCAGAGCTCGCGCCCCAAGTATGCAGTCCGGCATCTCATCCCTCCCGAAGGAAGAATGTTTTTAGGAGGCCGCGAAGCCCGGGCACCGGCACACTGGACATGCGCCGAATTTCCCCCAGTGACTCACTCTCGAAAATCACCGGCAATGCCAGACCTTTTTCGGAACAGCTTCAGAACATCTCACGCTTGACTGCAAGCACTGTGCGGCAGCATGGAAATTAACGCAATCGCAATCTTCGCCTCGCTTGTGTAAAAACTGTGGAGCCCTAAAACTTCCTGTGGAAACACACGGAAAACTGCGCACTATCTCCGCTCCCGCAATGCCCGGAGTCTCGCATTCTCGTTCGATCCGTTCCTTGGCGCTGACTTGGGAGGAACAAGTGACAAATATAGTGACAGTGACATCGTGGAGCTGCTCATAGCGCACAAGGCCGATGTGAATGCAGCAGACAAGCAGGGGTTGACGCCTTTGCACTATGCGCTCCTAGCCGACAACTAGGACGTGGCGATGGCGCTGCTGAATCACGGAGCCAATCCGAACGTCAAAGACAACAAGGCAGGCCACACTCCGCTGATCTTGGCGGCAGCAAAGGGCTACAAGCAGGTGACAGGACTGTTGTGCTCACCATCGGCTGCTGCCGCCTGATGCAAGGGAGTGCTTCCAGCGTTGTCCTTCGCGTTCACATCAGCCTTGCTGGTTAGCAGGAACTCGACCATGCTTTTGTAACCATTTGCCGCCGCTAAGTGAAGTGGGGTAAAGCCGTTCTCATCCCTGCTAGACACGAGACTCGGGTCGTTCTTGAGTAGCTGCCTGACCTCCGGAAGGTTGTTGTCTTTGACGGCCTTGTGAATCTGCTGACACATAGCTGATGTGCTCCAGATTGTTGCAAGAGCGAGCATTAGGATAGTCCCGGTACTGGAGAACTGAATAGAGCGCTTGAACATTCCTTCTCGTCACAACCTTTCGAGCCTGACTCACCTTCTTTTTTGGCAGTCGCTATACGTAGGTGCGGGAGGCGGCTCTACACCCATTCGTTTCAGGGCAGGTCTAATCGATGCTGCGGAAGTCAAGTCGCCCTGCATGCAATCGGCCTCAGGTAGCAGAGCTAAGAGCTTCGGCGCAGCAACCTTGGCCCTTCGTCCAAGATGTCCTAATGCAGCTGCAACCCAGCCGCGCACCGCGTCCTCCGGCATGTCCAAAAGAGAGGTAATATCCGAGACTGTTGCATCGCTCACAGATGACGGCGCAACCCCCTTAGTCAACTCTGCAAGATGTTGCGCCGATTTTATTTGCTCCATCGGGGACCCAGCCGACCTTACCGCCTGAACAGTTTGTTCCAGCTTTGAGTTGAGCATAGAGTTGGTTCCGGCATTAGCAATATTGGGCATTATCGCGAGCCAGACGGCAAAACAAATGCACCCGATCATCCGATCATTTTTTCTGCGCATATATGTTCCTCTCTATGGGACGAAATAGGTCGGGCTTAGTCTGAAAGCTGGAGCCAACCGCCTGCCGTACAATAATCCCCGTACAATAATTTCAAATGATCGCGCATCTCCGCGGAACACTGCTCGCCAAACATCCTAACCAGGCCATCGTCGAAACTCACGGGGTCGGTTACGATGTCGCTATCAGCGTTCCCACTTTTACCGAAATGCCGGCCGCCGGCCTCGAAGTCGCGCTTCACATTCACACCCATGTTCGCGAGGATGCTCTCAGCCTGTACGGATTCTTGCGCCTCGCCGAAAAACATCTTTTCGAAAAGCTGCTGGCGGTAAGCGGAATCGGCCCCACCCTGGCAATCAAGATCTTGAGCGGCATGCCCGCCGACGAAATGATTGCCGCCATTCGTGGAGGCGATCTCGTGCGCCTCACCTGCATTCCAGGAATCGGCCGAAAAACCGCCGAGCGCATGGTGTTGGAGCTTCGCGACAAACTCCCGCCCGCCACCGCACCCGAAATCACAGCTGCACCCGCAACCCCGGTAGAAGAAGATGTAATTTCTGCGCTCGTCAATCTCGGCTATCAGCGCGCCGCCGCGGATAAAGCGCTCCTGGCCGCGCGCAGCAGTAAGAGTCCTCACAGCTTTGACGTCCTGTTTCGCGAAGCTCTGGGATTCTTATCGAAGTAGATTTTGGATTCAGCGCTTAAAACGCCGCCGTCAGTGGAAGGAATAAGCTAAGCAGCTCAGAGGTAAGAGGCCAATTGCAGAAGTCAGAAGCGATGAGGTTTTTACCTCTTCAATCTGACCTCTAACCTCTGCCCAGGATGCCGTCAGCCAAGCAGTTCTTGCAATCGTTGGTGGAGGTTTTGTGTTCCGACGCTCCCTTCAATTCGCCGTCCTCATTCTCTGCATCGCCGCCGCGTGCTTCACTGAGATCCCGCGCTTTCTCGATCAGCATTTCAACAAATTAGTAAAGAAGTCGCCTTACTCCGCATCGGACCGCGCCTTCGACCTCCACAAACAACTCACCATCATCGACCTTCACGCCGATTCACTTCTCTGGGGCCGCGACCTGCTCGAGCGCGGCCAGGATGGCCAGGTCGACATTCCCCGTCTCTCCGACGGAAACGTGACCTTGCAAGTCTTCTCCTTGCCCACCAAAACTCCCCGCGGTCTAAACATCGAGAGCAACGACGATAAAACTGACTCGATCTACTGGCTGGCAATCGTCGACCGTTGGCCGCCCCGCACCTGGAACAGTCTCACCGAACGTGCCCTCTATCAGGCCAAGCGTCTGCACGACTTCGCGCGTGGTTCCGAGGGTGGCTTTACCGTGATTGAGACGTCGGCCGATCTCTTCAGCTACCTGCAACGCCGCCAGCGCAATAACCGCCTCACCGCCGGACTCCTCTCCATTGAGGGCGCACACGCCTTGGATGGCAAGCTCGAAAATCTCGACGTCCTCTACCACGCCGGATATCGCATGATGTCGCCCAGCCATTTCTTCGACAACGACATCGGAGGTTCCTCCGCCGGCGTCCACAAAACCGGGCTCACCGAAAAAGGTCGCGAGTGGGTGCGCCAAATGGAGGCCCGTCACATGATCATCGATCTCGCGCACGCCTCGCCCCAGACCATCGAAGACGTTCTCGCCATCGCCACTCGTCCCATCGTCGTTTCACACACTGGAGTTAAAGGCACCTGCAACAACAACCGCAACCTCTCTGACGATCAGATTCAAGCCATCGCCGCCAAAGGCGGCTTGATCGGCATCGGCTACTGGGACGTCGCAACCTGCGGCACCGATGCTCGCGCCATCGTCAAAGCCATGCGCTATGTTTCCGATCGCGTCGGAGTCGAGCACGTGGCCCTCGGCTCCGATTTCGACGGAGCCGTCACCGAACCCTTCGATACCACTGGATTGGTCCTGATCACCGACGCTATGCTCGAAGCGGGCTACAGCGAATCAGACATCCGCCTGATCATGGGAGAGAACGCGCTGAAGTTCCTTGAGTCCAACCTGCCCGAGAAATAGATCCTGTTGCGCTTGCGGTCGTCAGTTCCCCACAAATCGCAAGTACAAGTCGCGGTCCGTCTTGCAAGTCTCGGCCATCTGCTTCACTTTTTCCCAGCCCTCAAGCTGACTGTCATCGTGCACGCGATCTTTCGCGCGCTCCCATTCCCCGAGAAAAGCCTCCATCTGCAGATGGTTAAATACCGTCTTCCCAAACGGATCAATCCCACCCAGCAACGGGAAATCTCCCTCGCCCGGAGCGGGAACCACGCCATGCAGCATCACCCACTCGCTGCGCTCGCCCAGATCGTCTTCCAGCTTCACCACTAGAGACATCGCTGACCTCGCCGCATACCGAAGAACGAAGACCGAAGCGTACTGGCCGCAATGTAACAGTCCCCGAGCGCGTTGTCCAAACAGGCCGCCCCTCAAGAGTAACTGCTAAGTAATTACCTGGAGTCCGGAAATGCGAAGGTGTGAAATACAAAGCTGCGGGAATCAAAACTCGCGGGAATCTGGGGATAGGCGGGTGCCCCACTTCTCGCGCCGTTCGAGAAGTGGGCTCCTCAACGCTCTATGCTTCTCCCACCCGTGCGCCATGCTGAAAGTGATACTGCAGAATCTTCGCCGCCAATGCCGGAGTCACGCCCTGTCCCTCCGCCTCCACCGACCGCACGATTTCTCCGCGGCAAACCACTTCGGTCGACGCCAGCCCCGCAATTTCGCTCGGCAGCACCAGGCTGATCTCCAGTTGTGCATTCGGCAACAGCACTTCCTGCGCCTGAAACAGCAATCCCGAGCGGCTGATGTTCTCGGTCGTCCCTCGCCGCCAGCTTTTTTCTCCCAGCGGACGATAGCGCAGCGGCAAATGCAGATTGAATCGCCGCGCTCGAAACGGTGGGACCTTCTTTTCCACTACACCTGTGCCAGTTCGTGATGACATTGCAACCCCCAGGGGAATCACTTCTGAATCCAGCACCTCTCGCACCCGGTCTTTCAGTGCGGGAAGGCTGAACGGTTTTTGCAGCAGGTTGATCCCGGCATCAAGCGTGCCGTCGTGACCCACCGCGTTCTCTGTGTAACCCGACATGTGGAGCACGCGCACATTCGGAAGCAGCTGCGTCACCTGCTCCGCCAGTTCGCGCCCATTCATGCCCGGCATAATAATGTCGGTTAGCAGCAGGTCGATCCCGCTTGCGTATCCGTCTACAATCTGCAGCGCCGCGCCCCCGTCTTCCGCTTCAAGAATCTTGTATCCCTGCGTTTCTAGATATTGACGCGCCAGTCGCCGCAGATTGGTTTCATCCTCCACCAGCAGAATCGTCTCCTGCCCGCGGTCCGCTCGCGGCAGCCCGGTCGACTCCTGCACCACAGCCACCTCATCCCGCCCATCCACCCGAGGAAAGTACGCCCGAAATGCTGTCCCGCGTTGCGGCTGGCTGTCGACAAAAATAAATCCGCCGCTCTGCTTCACAATCCCATACACCGTCGACAATCCCAGCCCCGTGCCCTTCGCGCCTTTAGTCGTAAAGAACGGTTCAAAAATGCGAGACTGCGTTTCGCTGTCCATCCCCACGCCCGTGTCGCTGATCGCCAGCATCACGTATTCGCCCGGCGTCACTGGAGCATGCGTCCGCGCGAAGCTCTCGTCGAGCGCCACGTTGGCCGTCTCAATCGTAAGCTTGCCCCCTTGCGGCATCGCGTCGCGCGCGTTCACCGCCAGGTTCATGATGACCTGATCAATCTGCCCCGGATCGGCGCGCACCGCGCCCAGTCCCGGCCCCGGCACCATCACCAGATCGATGTCTTCCCCAATCATCCGCGTCAGCATTTTCAGGTTCTCGGCCACCATCTCATTCAGGTCGAGCACCTTCGGAGCCAGCATCTGCTTGCGGCTGAATGCCAGCAGTTGCCGCGTCAGCGAAGTCGCTCGCTGCGTGGCATTCGAGATTTCCTGCGCCGGTGCCCGCAGCCTCGGGTCCGGTCCCAGCCGCTCCAGCAGAAATTCCGAGTATCCCGAAATCACCATCAGCAGGTTATTGAAGTCGTGTGCGATCCCGCCGGCCAGCCGTCCAATCGCTTCCATCTTCTGCGCTTGCCGCAGTTGCAGTTCCAGCATCCGTGTCTCGGTAACGTCTTCCATGAAAATCTCGAAGCTGTTTCCCTCCGGCCCATTCGGAATCGAGCGCCCTGAAATCCTCGCCACAATGATCTCGCCATCCTTGCGCACGCAATCCGTCGTCAGGTCGTTGAACTCTTTGCGCGCGTGAAAATAATCCGCGGTTTGAAACCATTGCTGCGCGTCGGCGTAGAGGCTTCCCAAATGCCTGCCCTTCAACTCCTCCGCGACCCCATACCCGAACATCGCCACCATCGCCGGATTTGCATCCTGCAGTATTCCCAGCGCGTTGCACCGGCAAATCCCGTACGGCGCATTCATCACCAGTGACCGGAAGTTGCTCTCCGAACGCCGCAAGCTCTCCTGCGTCGCCCGCAGCGCGGCATTGAACCAGCAGATCAGCAGTGCCACCGCAAAAAACAGAGTCAGGTGCGCAATCGCCCGGTGATACTCGCTCGGGGTTTGCTCGCCGGTAAACGAATAGTAGGCGCTCACCGTGAGCGCAAAAGAAGTTGCCGCCAGTCCCGGTTTCCATCCCCCGTACCACGCGCTCACCATCACTGCGACCGCGAACACCACCAGTCGGCTCTCAGCCAGATCGGAGAAAAACAAGGTTGGAATCAGCGCCAGCAGCGTGCTGAGCAGCGCCACTCCGTAGCGCAGTATGGGTGCGCGCGCCGGAGCTACAACCAAACTGCGGATGAGGGGGAGTTTCATTCGCATGGCCTCATGCTATGCGCTTACTCCGCGCAGAGCGAGTTACGCCAGTCCACCGCTTTTTCCTGGCGGCACAGTGGCCAGAGGTACATCCGCAGGCACAACCTGGGGACAACGCCGGGACAACCAAATACCGTGCCCACAGCCTATTCTCATAGGATGCGTTTAGCAAAACTCGCTCGTGCAATAACGCGAATGAGGAACATAATTCCGCAACAGACTTGCCAGCACGCTCGCCAAAGACGAAACTAGCGGAGCATTGCAGCAAATCCCCGCGGAAATAACGGCAGGAAAATAACCGAATGAACATCGGCCTCTTCGGCGGCAGTTTCGACCCCATCCATCGCGGACACCTCACCCTCGCCCAAACCGCCGTCAGTCGCTACGCGCTCCGTCAGGTCCTCTTCGTGCCTGCCAACATTCCTCCCCACAAACAGAAATCTCCGCTCACGCCATTCCTCCATCGCTACACCATGATCGCCCTGGCCACACAAGACGAACGCGCCTTCGTCCCTTCGCTGCTCGAAGCCCCAGAGTTCGGGACAACGTTTGCAACAACGCCCGGGAGAAAGCCCGCGGCAACGGCCGCAACCGCTCGCGCGGAAACATCCCCGAACTACTCTATCGACACCGTCCGCCGCCTCAAGCGCACTCTCAAAAAGTCCGACCGTCTTTTCTTCCTCATCGGAATCGATGCCTTCCGCGATATCGCCAAATGGCGCGAGTCCCGCGCCCTTCTTGCCGAATGCGAATTCATCGTTGCCAGTCGCCCCGGATATTCTTTGCGCGACGTTGCCGAATCACTCCCCGAAGGCCTGCGTCCCCCATCCTCAGTCACGCGTCCATTTCACAAGCAGCCCGCCGCCGGAGACCTCGTCCTTCCCGGCCTCACCCTCCACCTGCTCGAAGGAGTCAACCAAAGCGTCTCCGCCACCACCATCCGCGCCGCCGCCGCTCAAGGCAAGCCGCTGGGAAGATGGCTCGACCCCAAAGTTGCCGACTACATAAAGAAGCAAAATCTCTACCGCACCACCCGAACCTTGGGATTGACACAACTCACGTAGGGGCAGGTGCCCCCACCTGCCCGCCGGGCAAATCTCGGCAGATTTTGTTTGGAGCGGCCCGCACCCGTCATCGTCACGCGCCGCGTTACAATCAATCATCTCGATATGAAGAAAAAGAACGACCTCCAACATCAGGTAAACGAAGCCATCCTCGCCTGCCAGGACAAGCAAGCCGACAACCTCACCGTCCTCGAACTGGAAAAAGATTCCGGCGCTTTCACCGACTACTTCGTCATGTGCAGCGGAACCAACTCCCGCCAGATCCAGGCCATCGCCGACGCCGTTGACGAACGCCTCGAAGCCCTCGGCCTCCGCGTCACTCACTCCGAAGGCTACAAACAGGCGGAATGGGTCTTGCTCGACTACGTCGATTTCGTCGTGCACATTTTTTCCGAGAAAGCCCGCCAGTTCTACGATCTCGAGCGCCTCTGGAAATCAGCCAAACGCCTGGACCCGGCAGAATTCCTCCCGAAACCCAAGCCGCGCAAGCTCGCCGTCGCGAAATCGACAACCGCCAAAACCGTGCCGCCAAAGCCGAAAAGAAAAAAGGCCTGACAAGAAAGCCGGACAAAGCAACATCGGCAGGGAAGGGCACTGCTTCAAGAGGCTGCGGAAAAAATCTGACTTGTCCCAGCTTTTGGGTGGCGCAGCGCTTCAGCGCTGCGATAAGGGCTTTGTTTTGAATCCGGTTTCAGCCGCTGAGGTCGTGCCGACGTTTTCGGTAGGAGTTTCTCCACAACCTCTTCATGCCTGCCCCCAAGGCCGTCAATCTCTCCGAGCTTTACCGCTTGAGGTATGCTTTTGCACACCCATGAAGCTCAAAGTCGTCTGGATCGGAAAAACCAAAGAACCCGCCATTCAGTCTTTGACCGACGAATATCTCAAGCGCATCTCCCGCTACTCCGACATCACCGGCCAAGCCGTCAAAGATGAAACCGCAATCCTGTCTCTCGCCAGCGGAGAGCGTCATCAGAAGAACCACCTCATTCTGCTCGACTCCCGCGGCAAGCAACTTTCCTCCGAAGAACTCGCCACCTTTCTCGACTCCCACCAGGCAATGCCATTGGTCTTCGCCATCGGAGGCAGTGACGGTTTCAGCGAAACCGCCTGTCATCAAGCCCGTTTCACCCTTTCACTCGGAAAACTGACCCTCCCTCACGAACTGGCCCGCGTCGTTCTCGTCGAGCAGCTCTATCGCGCTCTCACCATCCTCAACCATCACCCCTATCATTTAGGACATTAACTCATCAGTAAATGGTCAGCGGTCACCCGGCCTCGCTTTCACCTCGCGAAATTTCCCACTCCCATGCACCTCCGGCAGCTATCCCCCGCGCCCCATCTCGCTTACTCTGGTTTTGACAGGTGATCATCCCTGACTGGTAAGGATCCTCCCCCAATGAAAAACCCGTACGACGTCCTGAAAATGAAAGAGCAAGAACTCATCCGGGTCCGCAGAGAGATGGACGCTCTGCGGATCGCCGCTCATCTCCTCGCCGCCGAAGACCCCGACGCCTCCAAGCCCGAATCCCAGCCCAAGCGCCAGCGCCTCGTTGAAATGCCCTAATCGCAAGTTAGTCCGCAGGCTAGTCCGCAAGCTGGTGCGGCGAAACCTCCACCACAAGCCCCTGCCCTCTTGACACTCCCTCCGCAAAAAGGCATCATCATATCCCTGTATTAAACGCATTTAATACAGGCGATTCCCACCCCCGGCAGGAGGAAGTCCGTTGCCTTCCCACCACCTTTTCCACACGCGCCTTGTCTCGTTCGCCGCCATCCTGCTCGCACTTCTACCCGCCCACCAGGCCCAAGCCGCGTCCGACTATATCCGCGTCAGCCAGGTCGGTTACGAATCCGGAGAAACCCCATCTCGCGCTTACCTGATGTCCAAAAAACCAGAAACCGGATCCACCTTCAAAGTCATCAACTCCGCAGGTACCACCACCTACTCCGCCCACGTCGGCGCGCTTCTAGGCAAATGGAGCCACAGCAAAACCGTCACCTACAATGTCTATGCGTTAGACTTCAACGTTCCCGCCGGAGACCTCTACACCATCTCCGTCTACTCCGCATCCGGACGCGCCGTCGCCGTCTCTCCACAATTCGCCGTCGATGCGCCATCCACGCTCTACTCCGGCCTGCTCCTGAACACTCTCTTCTTCTATCAAACCGATCGCGATGGCCCCAACTTCATTCCCAACGCTCTCCGCACCGCCCCCGGACACCTCAAAGATCGCAACGCTAGCGTCTTTACCACGCCTCCCCTCGACACCAACGACTTCATCGACAACATTCCCCCCGCCCCTCCACTGGTCTCCGCCGATCTCCCCAACCTCAACGCCGCCGGCGGCTGGTGGGATGCCGGCGACTATATGAAATATGTAGAAACCGTCAGCTACGTCACCGCCCTCATGGAAATCGGCGTCCGCGATTTTCCCAATCAAATGGGCGCGTCCGCTCCCCTGAATCCTCCCGCGCCGCCCGCCTCAATCTCCTACGCCGGCAACAGCGGCCCCGGAGCGCCAGCCTCTTCCAACTTCACCGCCGAAGCCGCCTTCGGTATCGACTGGCTCCTCCAAATGTGGGACGCCAAATCTCAAACTCTCTACTACCAGGTCGATAACAGTCAGGATTGGGACTACTACGGCGAAGGTAATCCCAGTTCCGCCACCGGCAACTGCGGAGGCACCTATCAAATTCCCTATTGCCTCATCACCGAGTACGACATCTGGACCCTCCCTCAAGCCGCCGACAATTACGATCAGCCCGGAGACCCTCGTCCCTGCGATCCCTACACCACATTCTTCATCTGCCGCCGTCCTGTATTTCTCGCCGCTCCCGCCGGATCGCCCATCAGTCCCAATCTCGCCGGCCGTCTCACCGCCGACTTCGCCCTCTGCTACCAGCTCAACCGCGCGACCAACCCATCCCTCGCCAATCGCTGCCTCAAAAACGCCGAGGATATCTTCGCCCTGGCCGATCTCTCCTATCCCGACCCCGCTCCCACCGTCAATTCCGGCTCCTGTTCCAACTGCCTGCTCACCATCGCTCCCTTCGACGGCTATCCCGAAAACGTCTGGGACGATGACATGGAACTCGGCGCAACCGAACTCTACTTCGCCCTTCAGTCAGCCCAGCAAACCGGATCTCAGCTCCCCGCCGGACTCCCGCACACGAATCCCCTCGACTATCTGAGTCAAGCCGCGCAATTCGGCAAGAACTACATCACCAACATTTACGACACTGGCCAAACCGACACCCTCAACCTTTACGACCTTAGCGGCCTCGCCCATTTCGAACTCTATCGAGCGCTGCAGGTCGCCGGAAATCCTCCCGGCCTCGCGCTCTCCGCCTCCGCCATCCGCCGCCAATTCCTCCGTCAGGTTGATGACGCCATCGCCCAATCCGCGCAAGATGCTTGGGGTTTCGGCTATGTCTGGAGCTACGGCGACACCACATCGCACGGCGCAGGTTTATCCGTGATGGCCAGCGAAGCCTATTACCTCACCAACGCCAAGCGCTATGACACCTATTCGCAACGATGGCTGGCCAACATTCTCGGAGCCAATTCCTGGGGATCGTCCTTCATCGTCGGCGACGGCTCCACCTTCCCCAATTGCATCCAGCACCAGGTCGCCAATCTCGCTGGCTCTCTCAACGGAACTTCCGGCGGCATTCCCATTCTCTGGGGAGCATCAACCGAGGGTCCCGCCAATTACGCCACCACCGGCCTACTCGAAGGCATGAATCTCTGTCCCGCCAACGGAAAAGACACATTCAGGGAATTCAATGGCAATAACGGCCCGTTTAACCCTCAGGCAACCGCCGTCTATCGCGACAATGTTCAGTCCTACAGCACCACCGAACCCGGAATCGACCTCACCGCAACCTCCTTCCTGATGTGGTCCTGGAGAATGGCCCAACCTCCCATCTTCTGAACCAATTCGACCCACCACCAACACACCGCTCCCTGGCACGCCCCTCCCCATCCGCGTACAATCAAACATTCGCCCCGAATGTCCGACATCCGCCGCGGTCTCATCATCGTCAATACCGGTCCCGGAAAGGGCAAAACCACCGCTGCCATGGGAACCGCGCTCCGGGCCGTCGGCCAGGGAATGCGTGTCCTGATGCTCCAGTTCCTCAAAGGCTCCTGGCATTACGGAGAACTCGATGCCGTTCAGGCCTTTGGCGACAAATTCATCATGAAGCAAATGGGACGCGGCTTCGTAAAAGTTGGCGCTGAAAAGCCCGACCCCGAAGACGTTCGCATGGTTGAAGAAGCCTGGGCCGAGGCCGAAAAGGCGATCCAGTCCGGCGAGTGGGACCTGGTCGTCCTCGACGAAATCAACTACGCCATCAGCTACGGTATGCTCGATCCAGCGAAAGTGGCCGAATCGCTCAAACGCCGCCCGGAAATGGTCCACGTCATCTTGACCGGAAGAAACGCGCACCCGACAATAGTCGAGTTGGCCGACACCGTGACCGAAATGCGCCAAATAAAACACGCCTACGAAAAAGGCGTAATGGCCCAGAGAGGAATCGAATATTAGCCATCAGGTGTAAGTTTTCAGTAGGTACGAACTCGGCTTTTACTGAGAACTGACAACTGAGAACTGACAACTGCTTTCTATGACTTGGTTCAAGCGACAATCCGGCGAGCTCGACACCTCAGGCGAGAAGAAAGTCCGCACCGAAGGCCTGTGGGTGAAGTGTGACGGCTGCCGCCAGATCATCTGGAAAAAAGACCTCGAAGAGAATTTCAACGTCTGCCCCAAATGCAACAAGCACTTCCGCATCGACGCCCGCGCCCGCCTCGCCCAGCTTCTCGATCTCAATCAGGATGTCGGTGAAAACGGCGATCAATATGAAATTTTCGCCAGCGACCTGGCCTCCACCGACCCGCTCAAGTTTGTCGACCTCAAGGCCTACTCCTCACGCCTGAAGCAGGCAAAGAAAGATACCGGCCTGAAAGACGCCATCGTCAACGCTCGCGGCAAGCTCAACGGCCGCCCCGTCATCGTCAGCTCCATGGAATATTCCTTCATCGGCGGAAGCATGGGCGCGGTCGTCGGCGAAGCCATCACCCGGGCCATCGAAGAAGCGATTGCAACTCGCACCCCCATCATCATCGTTTCCGCTTCCGGCGGAGCCCGCATGATGGAAGGCGTCATCAGCCTCATGCAACTGGCCAAGATCTCCGCCGCCCTCGCTCGCCTCGACAAAGCCCGCGTCCCCTACATCTCGGTTCTCACCGATCCCACCACCGGAGGCGTCACCGCCTCCTTCGCCATGCTCGGCGATCTCAACATCGCCGAACCCGGAGCCCTCATCGGTTTCGCCGGCCCCCGAGTCATCGAACAGACCATCCGCCAAAAACTTCCCCCCGGTTTCCAACGCAGCGAATTCCTCCTCGAGCACGGAATGCTAGACGCCGTAGTCCAACGCAAAGACCTGAAATCCTACATAGCTCGCGCCCTCGATTTCATGGTCCAAGCCGCATAAAGGCGGTCGCTGGTCGTTAGTCGTTGGTCGCCGGCAAAAGTCGGCGTTGGTCGTTAGCAAGCCCCTCTTGGCGATCTACTCTGTGGACCTCCTGCTCAAGGCTCTTGGGATGCACTTTGACCTACAGCAGCATCCTTCTGATGAGACAGAGTCGAAAACGCCGGCCAGACTTGCTACCCTTACCCTGCGACTCCGGTGAGCCGCGAACGGTGAGCCGCGAACGACGAGCCGCGAACAACGAGCCGCGAACGACCAACGACCAGCGACCAACGACCTGATGTCCTACGAATCCGCAGTCGCGCAAATGTACGCCCTCGGCCACGAACTGGCGCAGACTCCATCGCACAAGTTCGACCTGGCCCACATGCGCGTGCTGCTCGCTGCGCTCGGCAATCCGGAGAAACGCTTCCCCACCGTGCTCGTCGCCGGAACCAACGGCAAGGGTTCTACTTCCGCAACCCTCGCGTCCATCCTTCGCGCTTCTGGACTCAAGACCGGTCTCTACACCTCGCCGCACCTGGTCTCCATCAACGAGCGCATTCGCCTCAACGGAGATCCCATCTCCGACGACCAATTCGCCGTGATCCACGACGTCGTCGACCGCACCGCTGAGCGCCTCGTCAGCGAAGGAGATCTTCCATGGCATCCCAGCTTCTTCGAGATGCTCACCGCCATGGCCTTCGAGTATTTCGCCCGCAGCCGTCCCGATATCGTCGTTCTCGAAGTCGGCATGGGGGGACGCCTCGACGCCACCAACGTAGTCGATCCCCGTCTCAGTGTCATCACTGACATTGCCCTCGATCACCAGAAATACTTGGGCGAAACCATCACCGAAATCGCCCGCGAAAAAGCCGGCATCATCCGCCCCAACGGCGTGGTCGTCACCCTCCCCCAATTGCCTGAAGCGAACGACGTCATTGGAAACGCCATCCTCGATGCCAATGCCCGCGCCATTAATGCCGTCGCCTTCGTGCCGCCGGTATCGCCCGGCAGCCCACCGCTACCCATGAGCGACGCCTCGCTCGGCCGACACGACGGCCGACACGACGACAAACGGCAGCGCTATCCGCTCGACATCCTCGGCACCCAGATCATGGTCGACTCGCCACTCGTCGGCCGCCATCAGCTCCGCAATCTGGCTCTGGCCATCGCCGCAGCCGTCGAATTACACGACCAGGGATTTAGCCAAATCACCCCTCGCTCCATCGAGCAGGGAATCCGCGAAACTCAATGGCCCGGCCGCTTTCAGGTGCTTCCTCCCGGCGAGAACCATCCCGAATATGTCCTCGACGTCGCCCACAATCCCGCCGGAGCTTGGTCTCTTCGCTCGACGCTCTCATCCGCCTATCCCGACCTGGGCAACGGCCGTTCACTAACGATGGTCTTCGGCGTCATGCGCGACAAAGCGGTTCAGGAAATGACCGAGATTCTATTTCCCATCGCCGACTCCGTGATCGCGACCCACGCCGACAACCCGCGCGCCGCCAGCCCGGCCGAAATTCGCCACGCCGCAGCCCGCATCTCCCGAGGCACTAATATAGAAGAAGCCGCGAATGTCGCCTCCGCTCTTGCCCAAGCTCGGCAGCTAGCCGGCCCGAGCGGCTTGATCGTAGTAACTGGCTCCATTTATGTAGTAGGAGAAGCGATGCGAATCCTGGGCGTTAGCATCTAACATGTATCGCGCATGTGTAGCGCGGGTACTCCTGCCCGCGAAAAATTGTACGAATAAGCAATCGTGAACAAGATCTCCACAACCGCCGATCCTGAAAAGGTTGATGCCGGGCTGAGTCCGCCCGAAACATCCACATCGACGGCCACCAGCTCAGCTTGGCTCGAACCACGGTTTACAACTCAGCCCAAACACCGCCACGGCTGGCTCAGTCGGCTGCGCTCGTATTTCATTCTCGATCCCCTCATCTGGGCTTACACCATCATCCTCGGCACGCTCTCCCTGCTGCTCTCCTTCTTCGACCGCAACGGACGCATCCAGCACAATTTCGCTCGCCTCTGGTCGTGGCTAACCATGAAGACGACGCTTTCGCCGGTAAAGGTCATCGGGAGAATAGACCAGCTCGACAACTCCAAACCCCGCGTCTACGCCGTCACTCACGCCTCGGCGCTCGATATTCCCATCCTCTACGTCTACCTGCCTTTTCAGTTTCGCATCGTTTTCAAAAGCGAATTGCTGGCCTATCCGTTTGTAGGCTGGCATCTCAAGCGTTCCGGACAAGTCTGCATCAACCAGCAAAACCCCGCCGTCTCTATCGGCGCCATCAAGTCGGCTGTCCGCAGCCTCCGTGGCGGAACGCCCGTCGTCATCTTTCCCGAAGGCGGCCGCACCCGCGACGGCCAGCTTCAACCCTTTCTCCCCGGAGCATTCTTCCTCGCCATCAAAGCCCAGGCCGACATCGTCCCCATAGCCTTAGTCGGCACCTTCGACCTGCTCCCCATGAACACCTACCACATCAAATGCCAACCCCTCGAAATGCGTGTAGGAGACCCCGTCTCCACCGCCGGACTCACTCTCCGCGATACCGAAACCGTCTCCGCCCAGGTCAAAGCATCCATCGAAGCGCTGCAATCCGCCCCAAGAACCTGGAAGAAAGTATCCCGTTAGAAAGTACCCTTTCATCAGACCTCAACCCCTGCCATGCTCGCGTAGGAACAGAAGCCCCGCTGGATTTCCCTCGTGAAGGCAAGGAACTTCCCGTGCAACATCCGGTGACTCCCACTTCGTCTTCTCAGAACGTCTACAGAAAGTCACCCAGGTGGAATTGGGGTTACCCTTTACCGCAGGCCCTCAAGACCATTTCCATGCCAACCTCCAGCGCCCCGGGCCGGTGAGGGCGTCTGCCCCTACACAAACAAATGATAAACTTAGCTCTTTCAGCACCCTGCAAGACGAACTCATGTCCAACCTCATCCACATCAAGCTCCCCGACGGCAGCACCAAAGAAGTTCCCCAAGGAACCACCGCCCTCGACGTCGCCAAGTCCATCAGCCCGCGTCTCGCCGACGCCGCCCTCTCCGCCCAATCAAACGGGGATCTCATCGATCTCACCCGTCCCCTTGAAAAAGACACCGACCTCCGCATCCTTACCGACAAAGATCCTGAGGCGCTCGAGGTCTATCGCCACTCCTCCGCCCACCTGCTCGCCGCCGCCGTCCTCGAACTCTTCCCCGAGACCAAACTCGGCCATGGCCCCGCGACTGAAAACGGATTCTTCTACGACTTCTACCGCCCCACTCCATTCACTCCCGAAGACCTCGAAAAGATCGAAAAGAAAATGCAGGAGCTCGTCCAGCAGAACCTGCCCTACGCCCGCGAATTCCTCCCACGCAACGAAGGACTCGATAAGTTCAAGCGTGAAGGCGACTTCATGAAGTGCCATTTCATCGAGCAGTTCACCAAGCCCGATGAAAAAATTTCCATCTACAAAACCGGCAAGTTTCTCGACTTCTGCCGCGGCCCGCACCTTCCCTCAACCGGCAAAATCAAAGCCTTCAAGCTGTTCAACATTGCCGGAGCCTACTGGCTCGGCGACGAAAAAAATCAGCAACTGCAACGCATCTACGGCACTTCCTTTTTCTCCAAGAAAGATCTCGACGCCTACCTCACCGGAATCGAAGAAGCCAAAAAGCGCGACCATCGCGTGCTCGGCAAACAACTCGACCTCTTTTCCATCCAGGAACTCGCCGGCCCCGGCCTCATCTTCTGGCATCCCAAAGGCGGCATCATCCGCAAAGAAATGGAAGACTGGATGCGCGATCAGTACGTCAAGCGCGGCTATTCGCTCGTCTACACGCCCCACGTCATGCGCAAGCAGCTCTGGCAGACCTCCGGACACGAAGGCTACTACGCGCAAAATATGTTCGACGCCATGGAGCTCGACGACGCCGAATATCGCCTCAAGCCGATGAACTGCCCCGGCCACATCCTGATCTACAAAGATTCCCTGCGCTCCTACCGCGATCTTCCCGTCCGCCTCGGCGAACTCGGCACCGTTTATCGCTACGAGCGCTCCGGCGTGATGCACGGCCTGCTTCGCGTCCGCGGTTTCACTCAGGATGACGCCCACATCTTCTGCACTCCCGAGCAGATCGAAAAAGAAATCGCCGATTGCGTTGAATTCGCTCGCGACGTTCTCAAGGATTTCGGCTTCGACAAATTCCAGACCGAGCTTTCCACCTGGGACCCGAACGACCGCAAGAACTTCGTCGGCAGTGAAGAACAATGGAATTCCGCCACTCACTCGCTCGAGAAAGTTCTCAAAGAATTGAATATCGAGTACAAGACGATCCCCGGCGAAGCCGCATTCTACGGCCCGAAAATCGATATCAAACTCGTCGATGCCATCGGCCGCCTCTGGCAGCTCTCTACCGTCCAGTTCGATTTCAATCTGCCGCAGCGCTTCGATCTTGAGTACGTTGCCGAAGACGGAACCCGCAAACAGCCCGTCATGGTCCACCGCGCCCTCTACGGATCGATCGAGCGTTTCTTCGGCGTCCTCATCGAACACTATGCCGGAGCCTTCCCCGTCTGGCTTTCGCCCGTTCAAGTCGCCATGATCCCCATCGCCGAGCGCCACGTCGACTATGCCGAAAAAGTTGCGGCGCAACTGCGCAACGCCGGCGTCCGCGTCGAGGTCGACGCCCGCAACGAAAAAATGAACGCCAAAATCCGCGAACACGCGATGCAGAAAGTTCCCTTCCTCTTAGTTGTGGGAGATAAAGAAGCAGAAGCGAACAAAGTCAACGTCCGCACCAGAGGAAAAGAAAAAACCGAAGACCTGCCCACCGCCGACTTCGTAGAAAAGATCAGGAAACTGATCGCAGATAAAAGCGCAACTCTGTAGCCGCCAAATTAAACCACGCCATCCATAAACACTTGGGGACACATGCTCTCGTCTGTCCAGCCGCGCTGCTCGTCTGCTTCACACCCTCCACTCATCCGGTCGCCAGTCCCGAATCGCCTTCTTGATCTCCGCCCCCGCCAGTTTCTCATTCAGCGCCCGCGTGGCCAGCGCCGGCAGTTCCGCATCCGACGCAAATCGCAATGCGATCAGCTGCGCTTCCGTCA
>Ga0210385_10000680_pt1 | contig 22611 bp, 18 predicted proteins | sample IncBWH26OmetaG_FD_160107 | JGI IMG/M metagenome (GOLD analysis project Ga0210385, IMG submission 160107) | Forest soil microbial communities from Barre Woods Harvard Forest LTER site, Petersham, Massachusetts, United States - Inc-BW-H-26-O ...
TCGCCGCATTCAATTCCGGCTTCAGGCTGGACAATGATGTCGAGTTCTACTCCTTCGGCACCTGGGGCCAGAAGGATGCCGAAGCTTTTGAGAATTACCGTCTGCCGCACATCGCCGCCTATACCCTTGCCGGCGGGGCTGCCCAGTATCTGTACCCTTATGGTTTCGATCCGATCGAGGCCATCCAGGAGACCGACTACGGCCTCACCGGTGGGCTGCGAGGGGTTCTCGCCGGCTGGAATTGGGATCTGTCCAGCACCTACGGCCGTGATTTCAGTGACTTCTACACCGAGGATTCCGCCAACACCGCCGAATATGCCGCCACCGGCTACACGCCGCTCAACTTCTACGACGGCTCATTCAAGGCCACCCAGTGGACCAACAATCTGGACCTGGACCATGAGTTCGAGGTCGGACTGGCCGGCCCCCTGAATGTCGCACTGGGCGCCGAGCAGCGGCGCGATACCTACGACATCAGCGCCGGCATTCCCCTGTCCTACCAGCTGGGCGGCGGCGCCTCCTTCGCCGGTTTCAGTCCGACCGATGCCGGGTTCCACTCCCGGACCAATGCCGCCGGCTACGTTGACCTGGCGGCCACAGTCATTGGCAACCTGCGCGTGGACATTGCCGGACGCTATGAGAACTACAGTGACTTCGGCGCCGCCAAGAGCGGCAAGCTGACGGCTCGCTACGACTTCACGCCGGCCTTCGCGCTGCGCGGAACGGTCAGCAACGGTTTCCGCGCCCCCACGGTCGCCGAGGAGTACTACACCAAGACCAGCACCTCGCCGACCTCCACCGGGGTGCAGCTGGGCTCGGACTCCCCAGCGGCCGCGCTGTTCGGCCTCGGGAATCTGAAACCCGAGACCTCGGTGAACTACAGCATCGGGGCGGTCTTCACGCCGGTCCAGGATCTCACCGGCACCCTGGACCTGTACCACATCAACCTCGACCACCGCATCGTCTCCACGCAGAGCTTCTATGCCTTGCTCAACGGCATAGCCCAGCCCAGCGACGTCCTGGTGACCAGCGCGCTCAACACCAATGGCAATCAGCTCAATCCGGCGATCACCACGACCTCGGTGAACTTCTTCACCAACGGCGTCGACACCTCGACCCAGGGGGCTGATCTGGTCCTGGATTACGCAACCGATTTTGACCGCCTTGGCCATGTGGATTGGTCGGCCAAGATCAATTACAACGACACCACCATCACCTCGGTGCGCCCGACACCGGCACCACTCACGGCCCAGGGCCTCACCGTTCTCAATGTCCAGTCGTTCACCGGTCTTACCAGCGCCCAGCCCAAGTACGACATCAACCTCGGCACGCTGTGGACCTACAGCAAGCTCACGGTGAATCTGCATGAGATCATCCATGACACCACCACCGTCGTCAGCAGTGATGATGGCGCCACGACGCCGGGCAAGATCACCTACTTCACCAGCCACTCGGGGATCATTCCCATCACCGACATCGACATCGGTTACGACTTCCTGAAATCCCTGAAGCTCAGCATCGGTGCCGTCGATGCCTTCAACCGCTACCCCGACAAACTGGCCCCGGGCCTGTTGGCGGCGTACCAGAAGGGTGGCTACTCCTTTGCCGCCACTCAGTACGCCACCAGTCCCATCGGCGCAAACGGCGGCTACTACTACGTGAAGGCCACGTATACCTTCTGAGTACTGCTGCACGCGAGGGGTAACAGAGCGGTTACAAAACGACGCTATGACTTTCGGCAATGAGTCCATGTCCAATTGGAAGCGTTTATGAGTTGTTGTCAGCGCTCAGGCGGCATAGATTTCCCAGTTATTGAAGCTCGAGTGTAGTTATGGATTTTCGCCGTGTGGCGACCGTTGTGTGGGGCTGCGCCATGTTGTGTGCCCTTGCCCGAGCATCAGTGCCCGAGCCGCGGTCGCCGGATGTTGCCGCATCGCCGTTCGCCACGGGCGCGACGCATGTGAAGCCGGTGAACCTGAAGGTACTGTCGCCGGACATCTCGACCGCCGAACTCGGCCACTTGATGAGGGGCTTCGAAAAAGATCTGGGTGTCACCTGCAGTCACTGTCACGTGGAGGATCCGGCCACGCGCCAATTCAACTATGCCTCGGATGAGAACCCGGCCAAGGCGCAGGCAAGAATGATGATCATCATGCTCAAGGACATCAACGACAAATATCTGGTGCAGCTGGGCGGCGACCGACGCTATGCCGTGCCGGTGACCTGCGGATCCTGCCATCAAGGACAGAGCAGTCCGCCGGCCTTCGAACCGCCAGAGGATCATCATGGGTAGCGCCGGCCCAGGTTTGCGGCGCCCGTGGCTTGCACTATGGGCGTTGGGCGCTGCCGCCGCCAGCTTGTGCGCGCAGGCGCAGATCGCGGTGCGCAATCAAGGCTACATGCCCTACTCGGATGAACCTATCAACTACCGCTCCGAGGATGTGAGCGATCCGGTGGCACAGCTGCAGAAGCAGCTCGATGCCGGGGCGACCAGCCTTAGCTGGGATGCGGACCAGGGTTACCTCAAGTCGGTACTCAAATTGCTGCACGTGCCGGTCGACTCGCAGACCCTGGTATTTTCCAAGACCAGTTTTCAGTATCCGAAGATCACGCCGGATCACCCCCGCGCCCTGTACTACAACGATGACGTGTACGTGGGAAAGGTGCACGACGGCAAGGCCATCGAACTGGTCTCCTTCGACGCGCGCCAAGGGGCCATCTTCTACCTGCTGGACGAACGCCGGGTCGACAAGCCCGTGTTTCAGCGCGCCGAACTTGATTGCACCCAGTGTCACATCGCCGCCGGTACGCGGGGCATTCCCGGAGTGCTGCTGCGTTCGGTCTATGCAACCGCCGATGGCACCTTGCTCCCGGGTACTTCCTCGTACATCACCGATCAGGACAGCCCGCTCGCTGAGCGCTGGGGTGGCTGGTATGTCAGCGGCAAGGCTGGAGATCCGGCGCTCACCATGGCCAATGCCCGCGTCGCCCAGGCGGACGTCGCGGCTGCGCGGGTCGCAACGGACGCGACTGCTCACAAGCTGGTGCCCTTCGATCCACCACCCTTTAAGGACTCCGACTATCTGTTTCCCGGCAGTGATGCCGTGGCACTGCTGGTGCTGGCGCACCAGACGCAGATGCACAACCTGATCACGCTGACGAACTACAAAACGCGCATTGCCCTTTACGACCTCGGCAAGCAGTTTGCGGATCCCGACGCCGTACGTCGGCAATTCGAACGTCCAGCCGAACAGCTATTGCGCTACCTGCTGTTCGCCAACGAGGCCCCCCTTGCCGGCCTGGGTGCGCAGCAGGCGTTGACGGCATCCCCGTTCGCCCGGGATTTTGCGGCCCGTGGCCGGCGCGATTCGCAGGGCCGCTCTCTACGTGACTTTGACCTCGTGCAGCGCATCTTCCGCTACCCGTGCAGCTACCTCATCTACTCGGATGCTTTCGATGCGATACCGGCACCGGCCAAGGACTACGTGTACCACCGTCTGCTGCAGATACTCACCGGTCAGGATCAGAGCGAGGACTTTGCGCGCCTTTCGGCACAGGACCGCAGGGCGGTGCTGCAGATCCTGCTGGAGACGAAGGCGGGGCTGCCCGCCGAATGGCAGGACTATGCCCATGCGAATCATCTACTTTCATACCGAGGAACGAAGTCATGAGAATGTTATTGAAGAGCGTCGGCCTTGCCGCCGTAATCCTCTCTGGGGGCGGTGCGGCCCTGGCAGACGGTGGAAACCCCATCGATGGACGCTGGGACGCCGCCCTTACCACCAAGGACGGCACCGTCATTCCTTTCCGTCTGGATCTGTCCGGATCGGACTCAACGCTCAAGGGGACGCTGTACGACGGATTCCACCCCTACGATGGCACCACCAGTGCCACTTTCAGGGATGGCACGCTGGTGCTGAACATCGAGCATTACCTCACCACCATCAATGCGCAGCTCAAGGACGGGCAACTCCTCGGCAATGTCACCAGTCAGGGCCGGGGACAGTTCCAGCAGTTTGGCTTCCATGCCGTGCATCACGTGGAGGCCGGCGATCCCTCGAGGTCCAGTTCCGCTCCCAAGGTCGCAGGCAGTTGGGTGGTGCCACTGCCTGCTCCTTCCGCCAAGGGTGAAAAGGCCTTCCGTTTCATCATCGAGCAGCACGGCGGCGAGATAGCGGCGTCCATCCTGCGCGTGGACGGTGATACCGGCTCCTACACTGGGGCGTTCAAGGACGGCAAATGGGTGCTGAGTCACTTCGACGGCAGCCGCCCCGGTGTGATCACGGTCGTTCCGAATGCCGATGGAACGCTGCAAATCGATCAACACGCCAATCGTGCGCCGGCGGCACAGCCGGTGAGCAACTCCGCCAGTGCCTATGGTACGGATGAGAACTCACCCAACGGGCGCAACGCGGCCACACTGGTCGCATACCGCGAGCCGGTCGCTGTGGCCAAAGGGCTGCCGCAGCCGGAGGACTATCAGACCCATACCACGGCGCGTGACGCTCATGAGCCATTCACGTTCAGCTTTCCGGATGACAGCGGCAAGCTGGTGACCAATGAGGACCCGCGCTTCAAGGGCAAGGTGGTACTGGCGATCGTGACCGGCACCTGGTGCCCGAACTGCCATGACGAGGCGCAGTACCTGGTGCAGCTGGACAAGAAGTACCGTGACCGGGGACTGGCCATTGTCGCGCTGGACTTCGAGGAGCCCGACCAGCAGGGCAGCCTCGAGCGCGAACATGCCTTCGTCAAACAATATGGCGTCAAATATACCTACCTGATTGCCGGGGCTCCGGAGGAGATGTGGGAAAAGGTTCCGCAGCTGGTCAACCTCAACACCTGGCCCGCCACCGTGTTCATCGGTCGTGACGGAACCATACGCGGCGTTCACTCCGGATTTGCCTCCCCCGCCAGCGGCGAGTTCAATGACCAGCTGAAAAAGGAATTCACGACCCAAATAGAAGCCTTGCTTTCAGAGAAGGGCATCAGCGCCAAGACCACCCCGGCCGACCACGCCCAAGCGCTCGAGGTGGCGCAGGCCAACTGACTCGTTGCCTATCCAAGCGCCCACGGGGACGCGAAGCCAACCTTCGCGTCCCCTCACTCCCGGTGGCCGACCATCGCCCCCAGGATGATGCAATCAAGACCCCGTGCTGAAATTGGCGAGGTTCTCCAGGTGAACGAACCAGCTGACTGCCATAAGGGCAGTCCGTCGATGAATCCGCGCAGCTCCTGCGCCGACATCGCGGCAGCGGCCGGCACCGTGGCGGTTGCGAAGGGCCCATGATCGGCGGCAAGCAGGCCCGCAAGCAATGGCCGTGACCGGGAATTCACCGGCCCGGGACTTCGCGCGCGCTCAGTCCAGCTCGTGTTCCTGCCACCAGGAATAAAAGTGCAGCAGTCCTGACACGGCGGCGCTCACCACCGCGAGACTGGTAATGCCGGCCGCGACCTTGACGATCAGCGGCTGGTGCGCAAGATGCAGCGAGACCGCAATCCCGCGCAGCCCATGCGGAGCCGCGCGCGCTGCAATCACACCGGCCAGAACCGACAATGCGCAGGTCAGCCCGGCGATGGCGGCCGTCATCTTGGCGAGTCGCTTCGGATGCAGGGGGCCCACCCGCGGCGCCTCGGATCCGGTAGCCATTGACATGATTGCACTCCCTGCCGCTTAAGCCGCACCCCCTCTCGACCCTCCGATCGGTGATGCGCTACACGGTCTGCGCACAGTATAGCCAAGCCTGGACCGGCGGCCGCGGCTCAAGGGATAATGGCATTTAAATCATTAAGTTACTTGATAGAGGTAAGGCGAAACTTTAGGGCTGCTTCAAGCCCTGCCGAGGCTTCAGAATTACGGCCAACGTGCGACAATCCGCGACCCGGCAGACGGACAACATAAACAGAGGTAGCACCATGTCAGATTCAGTCACCACTCCTTTGTATATCGGGGGCAAGGAACGCCAGACGGCCGAGAAGATGGCGATTGCCGATCCCGCCAAACCCGGAGTCGTGGTGGGTTATGCCGCCGCGGCCAGTGCCCAGGATGTCAGTGATGCCGTCGCCGCCGCCAAGGCCGCCTATCCGGCCTGGGCCGCCCTCTCGCCCCAGCAGCGCTCGGAGAAAATGCTGGCGGCGCTCGCGGGCATTGCCGAGAACCGCGATGCCGACGCCGCCATTCTCTCGCAGGAGAACGGCAAGGTGCGCTTTGAGGCCTGGGTCGATTCCCTGGTGCTGGAACTGCGCTGGAAGCTGGCTCTGCATCATACCGATGAGGTCAATGCCTCGAAGGTCCTGCCGCCCATTCACGGCGCCATCCCGGTGGCGACCACCGTGGCCTACCAGCCGCTGGGCGTGGTCAGCATCATCGTGCCGTTCAACTGGCCGGTGGCCATCCTGGGTGCGGCGCTGCCCCACGCGCTGCTGGCCGGCAACACTGTCATCGTCAAACCGCCCCTGACGGCGCCACTGGCGACGGCACGCATCGTCGAGCGTATCGCCAAACAGCTGCCCCCGGGCGTCCTCAATGTCGTCACGGGCGCCGATGCCAACATGAGCGCACTGATCCGCAATCCCGACGTCGCGAAGGTATGCTTTACGGGCTCGGTGAATGGCGGCAAGAAGATGATGGAGCTGGCCTCTCACAGTCTCACGCGCGTCACGCTGGAACTCGGCGGCAATGATGCAGCCATCGTCCTGAAGGATGCGATCCTCGACGATGTGCACCTGGATCGCATGTTCGCCGCGATCTACGACACCACCGGTCAGATCTGCATGAACGCCAAGCGCCTGTTCGTGCATCACTCGCGGGTGGATGAAGTGGTCAAGGGGCTCTCCGCGCGGCTTCAGAAGACCAAGCTCGGTTATGGGTTGGACAAGGACACGACCATGGGTCCTTTGCACTCTCCTGCGCAGAAAGCCTTCGTCGAGAGCCTGATCAAGGAAGCCAAGGAATCGGGAGCCAAGGTTCTGGAGTTCGGTGAACTGCCGGGCGGTGACATGAGGGGCGGCAACTTCGTGCGTCCCGCCATCGTCGTCAATCCGAAGCTCACACTGCGGGTCGTGACCGAGGAGCAGTTCGGCCCGGTGATTCCGGTCATTCCCTTCGAGACCGAGGATGAGGCCATCAAGTTGGCGAATGACAGCTGGGCTGGGCTCGCCGGCTCGGTGTGGACCGCGGATGTGAAAACCGCCAATCGCGTCGGCGGACAGATGGTCTGCGGCTATGTCTGGGTCAATGATCACGGCGCCACGCGCCTGGATCTGCGCGCGCCCTTCGGGGGCATGAAGGCCTCCGGTATCGGCCGTGAGCAGGGCATCGAAGGCATCCGTGCCTTCCAGGATACCCGCTCCATTGCCCATCTGGATGCAGCGGCGCTGGCCTCGATGGCGCACTAGCCGCAGCGTACGGCGCGATGGCCTAGTGCCAGGTGCCCAGATAGGCCACGACGTCGCGTACGTTGCGCTCATCCTGCGCGCTACGCGGCTCGGGGAAGATCTTCGGCATCTGGCCGGTCGGCGCGCGGATATAGGCTGCCAGAGCGTCGGCGGAGAGCTGCGCGCTCAGCGCCTTCAGGTCCTTGCCGGCAACGCGACTGCCGTCCGGGCCATGGCAACCGCTGCAGGCCTGGGTGTAGACCGCCGCGCCGCGGGCCGCATCCGGGTCCGCGGCGCTGGTCGAAGGCTGCGGTTTTCCAGGCAGCGACATCACCACGACACTGGGGCGTCCCACAGAGCCGAAGGACGCCGGCGAGACATTCCCGGAGGTGAAGGCCACATACTGCTTGCCCTCGCGCGCATAGGTCACGATGCCGCCCGCCAGGGCTCCGCCGCTGGGCCTCTGCAGCAGCAGCCGACCCGTGCCGCTGTCGAAGATCAGCAGGTCCCCGCCGTTGTCCCCTGCCAGCACAATGCCTCCGGCGGTCGGCGTGACGCCGCCAAGGACCGGCGTATCGGCATGGTATTTCCAACGCACCTGTCCGGTATCAGCGTCGACAGCAGTGAGCCAGCCCGAAGCAACGTCCTTGCCGGGCACCACACTGCCGCCCAGATTCAGTCCGCGCGGTACATACGCTGAGGCCGAGGTGCTCTTGAGGGTCATGCACAGATCATCCGCACCGACGAATATCGTCATGCGACGTGGATCGAAGGCCGGCCCGTTCCACAGCACGCCGCCGGCCGGGCCCGGACAGACGCGCAAGGGTTGCTCGGTCATCGGCCTGTGAACCGGATCCACCGTGGTCACGGGAACTTTGAAACGGACCTGATGGGAGGCGCGATCCACGATATGCAGCAGGCCATCCTTGCCGGCCGCGGCCATCATGTCCTCGTGCCGGGCATTGCGGAACAGCATCGGCGCGGCGGCCAGGTCGTAGTCGCGATCATCATTGGCCTGCAGCTGATACCACCAGCGCAGCTGGCCGGTGCGCGCATCCAGCACCACGGCGCTGTCGGTGAACAGGTTTGAACCTGGTCGGTCCTGGGGTGCGAGATCCGGTACGGGATTGCCGATCGGCGCGAAAAGCTCGGCGCTGGTGGGATCGATGGAAAAGGTCGACCAGCTGGCGCCGCCGCCATGGGCGGCCCACTTCGAGTTGCCCCAGGTCTGCGCGCCCTGCTCGCTTCCCTGGGGAATGGTATTGAAACGCCATACCTCACGGCCGCTCAATGCGTCATAGGCGAGGATGCGGCCGCGGATGCCGAACTCGCCGCCGGCTATGCCCACGATCACCAGACCGTTCCATGCCAGCGGCGCTCCGGAGATGTACTCGCCCAGCGTCGCATCGCCGGCAATGCTGGTCCAGATCTGCGCGCCCGTCAGCGCATCCAGGGCGAGGAGCCGCCCGTCATCGGTGCCGCGAAAAATCCGGCCGTTGAGATAGGCCACACCACGATTCACCGGCAGCCCCGGCGGCACACTGCGGTAATAGGCGGTACGCCATTTGATGTGGCAAGTCACCGGGTCAATCGAGAAGGTGTCGGCGGGCGTGGTGACGTACAGCGAATCGCCGATCACCACCGGTCCGGCCTGCAGTGACCCCAGCTCCGCTACTGGAACGCGGCACACTTCCGTGAGGGTCGCTGCATTGGCGACGTTGATTTCATCCAACGGCGAATAGCGTTGCCCTTCCGGAGTCTTGTTGTAACTCTCCCAGTCCGAACCCGGGACCGCCTCGGCGCCCCGACACACCGCCGCACCCCAGGACGCCACGACCAGTGCCATGGTGCAGGACATCGAGCGTGCGGAGATCTTCATTTACGGGGCCGCCATCTGTTGGTCGTAGAGCGCCTGGAATAGTTTGACCTTGTCCGGGCCCAACGAGTCGGCCACGACCGGACTCTCACTGATGTGCAGCACGGGTCCGGAGGCGAGGGTTCGGATCTGTGGCCATACCGGTAGCCCCGGGCCGTTCGGATCGCCTGATCTTGCGAAGTTGATCCAGTAGGAGGACATCAGCTTTGCGACCTTCTGGGCCGACGCGGAAGCCTGCGTCAGCTGTGGAGAACTGCTGTCGGGGTACAGGCGCAGCACTCCCAGGTTGTCGAAAACGAATGGCAGCTCACAGGTATGGCAAACGCCAAGATCATGCGCATCGGGCGCATAGCTCGGTTTGAACACGAAGTGATAGGCGTAGGCGTGCATGCCCCGCGCATGCTGCCGCTCGGCGAACAGGCGCATGAGCCATTCCATGTTGTCAGCGAACAGGCGCGTGTTGTCGAACGCCGCCTCGGCGTCGGTGGCGGCGGGATAGGCCTGCAGCCCGAGCTGCGACTGATCACCCCAGCGCTGAGCGGCGGTGCTGCGCCAGCGTTCCACGGTCATGGGCGGCCCGAAGCCCGCCGCAAACGATCCCTCATCGCGATTGGAGCCCGCGATGACATCCACCTCATTCTGGCGGCCGGCGGCAAAGGTGCGGGTAAGGTCCTCCGGAACGATCCAGCCATCGATGATCATTCCCTGCTTGGGGAGCTTGTTGGCGGCGTCCTCCGCAGACATCCCCCGCAATGCGGCCAGCGTGCTCATGCCCAGCTGCGCGGCCGCCTTGACGGTCTGCTGCTCAGCAGATTCTCGAGTGCGCATCGGCGCCAGGCTCAATCCCATCCAGATGCCGCTTTCAGAGATGGCGCGGCGAAACAGACCGGCCGCGGCCGGCGAGCCGACCAGGGCCGCCGACATCGATGCGCCCGCCGACTCCCCGAAGATCGTGACATTCCCGGGATCTCCGCCAAAGCCGGCGATGTTGCGCTGCACCCATTCCAGGGTTGCGATGGTATCGGACAGGGCATAGTTGCCGGAGGCCCGGTGCGGCGACTCGGCGGTCAGCTCCGGGTGCGCCAGAAATCCCAGCGACCCCAGCCGATAGTTGAAGGTCACGATGACGACGCCCTTCGCCGCCAGGCTATCTCCCTGGTTGTAGGGCGTTGAGCCGGCGCCTTCCAGATAGGCGCCGCCGTAAATCCACACCATTACGGGCAGCTTCGCATGGGCCGAGGCTGCGGGGGTCCAGACATTCAAATACAGACAGTCCTCGCTGATCGGCGGCGAGTCCGGCAGATCCACCGCACGGTTGTTGGGCACTCGCTGCCGCTGATGGGGTTGGATACAGGCGGCCCCAAAGTGGTCGCCGGCGCGCACACCCTGCCACGCCGGCATCCTCTGCGCCGCCTTCCAGCGCAGATCCCCGACCGGCGCGGCGGCAAAGGGGATGCCCTTGAATACCACGACGCCGGCGATGTTCCCGGGCACTCCCGACACCAGGCCCTCGGTGGTCCGCACCGGGCCCTTCAGCGTCGCCGCATGAACGGCCAGCATCATGCCCAGTCCCAGCACCACCGGCAGCAGTCGCGTACCCTTCATATCAACCCCCGCGTTTTCGTTTCTTGGCTTTCGGCTCGAGCGCATTCAGCAAACCCTGGGTATTGGCCTCAAGCTGGTCCAGAAACGCCTTGAGCTTCTTCTCGTCGACGTTCTTGAGCAGAAAGTCCTCGCTCCACTTCGCGTAGGGGCGTGACTCCTCGAGAATCTGCCGGCCCTTCCTGGTCAGTGACACGCGCTTGGCGCGAGAGTCCTTCGGATCCGACCGGCGCTCCACCAGGTCCTTCGATTCCAAGTCGTGCAGGGAACGGCTGACCCAGGCCTGATCCACCAGCGTCCGCCTGACGATCTCCACCATCGGCAACGAATCCTCATTTTCCAGGGCGCTCAGCAGTCGCAGGTCGGTGTTGCTGATGTCCCATAGTTTCTTGATCTGCCGTGAACTCGCCCGCAGCATCGCATCCGCGAGCCGACACAGGCGCGCCACGATATGGTCCCGCAGCTTCTGGCGCGCAGGGGAATCCGGCTGCTTGTTGCGTTTGTTTATTGCAATGTCCATAGCGAAGTCGACACACCCGTTAGGTCGTAAATCCGATCCAGCGTCCCAAGCCGATGACGCCGGACCACAGCAGGATGGAACTGATACCGGCGGTCCGTGCCGGCAATGGCGGATTGCCCGAATCCCAGGTCGCCACGCCACGAAAAGTCACCAGTTGAAAATACAGCATGTTGACGCCGGCCAGCAGCATCAGCAGCATCTTCCAGCGAAACGGCGCATTGTCGTAGTAACCGGTGGCGTTGGCGATGAACAACAGGGTCCCCGTCAGCACCGAGCAGCCGAATGCCCACCAGGTCCATGGCAGCAGGCGCTGCGACAGATAGGTGAATGCCAGGCTCCTGGAGGTCAGCCCCATGAGACGGGTATCGACGATGAAAATCGTGCCCGCGACCATCGCCATGGTAATCACATGCACTGACTCGACGAAGGGAAACCAGCGCTCGCTGATGGAGACGGCAAGTGCTGTGCCCTGCAGCCACTGGAGAGTTTCGACTATCAATGCCGTGACACCCTAGACCGAATAGGCGATGAGGCGGCCGGCCACGATCACACTGATCCACAGCAGCATATACGCACCAGCCAGTGCCGCATGCAGCCGCGTCGGGCGCCGCTCGCGCCGGCGCGCCAGAAAGGACAGCCAGAATGTGAACGCCACTGCGACCAACACCAGGCACATCTTGGTATAAAACACGCGATTGAAGATCGCCCGCCCCGGCTCGGCGACAATGAGCAGGGTGCCGGTCAGCAGCAGAATGGCCAGACAGATCCAGATTGCGGGAACGAACCGCCGGGCCAGACTCGAGGTCGGCTCCTGTGTCAGGCCGCGCCCCGCGATGCGCAAGGAAAGATTCAGTGCCAGGGCGAACAGGGTCGCCAGGGCCAGGATGTGCACCACCTGAATATCCGCAATGGCGCCGTGTGTGGTCTGTATCAGGTGACTGAGCGAGGTCGACTCCAGCCAGCGCCCGAACGCTCGCAAACTCATCACTGCTACCTTGATTCGACTCTGCACTCAAAGCTGCTGGCCACATCGGCTGATCCTGCTCCCTTGTATGAGGCTATCTGGGGGTAGGGGCACAGGGGCCGCGTGCGAATCACCGTACCATCGGCGCCGGGTTGGGTCGCAACGATTGCGCGCGGGGCCTCGCCTTTTTCAACCCATGCGACCAGCGGTGTCATGCCGTCAAACACGCTCGGCCCGGTTCCACCCACACAGTGAAACATTCCGGGAGCGAAAAAGGTGCGTATGAAGCTCTGCACCTTCGCGTCCCCGAGCTTGTCGGTGACACTGTTCAGGTAATCCAGAGTGTTGTAGGGAGACAATCCCGGATCGGCACCTCCGTGATACAGGATGAGCTTGCCGCCATGCCGCCGGAATGCATTGAGATCCGGATTGGTGGAGTTCAGATCCGGACCCAGCGTCCGCAGCACCGTCGGCATATCCTGATCCGGATCAAAGGTCGCGGGACTCCAGCGCGGCGCGTTTCCCGTCATGGCGGTCATCATGGCTGACAACGGATCCACGGTGGGCACGGGCGCGGCCGCCGGCTTCGCTGCCGGACCGCCGCTGAGGGAAAAAAATGCCGCCGTGCCCCAGGTTGGCCCCGGGTACAGTTTCAGTCCGCCTGGAGTGCTGTGCGGACCGTAAGTCAGGCGCGCGCGATCAACCTGAGCGGCTGTCAGACACTCCTCGGTCCGGCCGGCCTTGCACTGCAGCTGCGCCGGATCGAAGCGGCAGCCAAGAGGTGCGCTGATGAGTCCATCCTTCAGGCCATCCTCGGCGTCACATCGAGCCAGCGCTGCCTGCACCAGCAGTTTGGAGGCAGCCGCGTCGAGGTTGCCTTCGGGATGGGCATTTGCGGCCTGGGCCAACACCATGCCACGCACCGTGGCGCCCAGATAGTTGATCGCCGGGGCTCCAGCGAGGATTCCGTCATAGTCGGCCGGATAGCGCTGCGCCTCGGTGAGTCCCTGCCACCCGCCCGATGAACAACCGCTGAAATAGCTGCGGGCCGGGTGCTGGCCGTAGTACGCGGCAATCACTTCCTTGGCCCGCAGGGCCATCAGATGGTGGGCGCGATGTCCGAAATCGATGACACGCCGGGCGTGGCCGGCAATCCAGTCCGACTGAAACGGGTCACGCTCGGTGACATGCCCGGTATCGGTGGACGCGGTGGCAAAATGCCCGCGCAAGGCCGCGACCATCGACGGATAGTTCAAAGCTCCGGTAAGACCGGCGTTGCCGACACCCTCGAAACGGTGGTTCCAGTCATCAGGCAGCCACACCTCCACCTGGATCTCTGTCTCGATCGCCAGGCTTACGCGGCAGAACGGCACGGACACCGTCATACGTGGGCCGCCACCGAGGCGTGCGAACACACCATCTGGAATCTGCCAGGCCGGCGTGCCGGAGATGACCTCGGTCTTCTCGATCCGGGTGTCAGGCAATTTGAGCCCGCTGAGCCGGGCACACAGTACCGGATCGGCCGCGCGCACCGAAGCGGCCATGCCCATGCAGCTCCCAAGCGCCACCACCACCCAATAGGTCTTCATGGCCGCTACGGCTTGGCGGGCGCCGGCGCTGGGTTCGCGGCATCCGGCGCGCCCTTGTTCTCGTGCGCGCGCCGATAACGCGAGGTCGTGATGTAGTTGCGCACCGCCTCGTTGTCCTCGTGGCACGCGTACTCGTAGATCTGGTAGCTCTCATCGCGGGTCCAGGGAAGCTGCGCAGTCCAGGAAGCCGTCTGAGTCACCGGATCCGTCACCGTCACGGTGTAATTGATGTGGTTCGGGTCGGTGCGTGTCAGGCGCTCCACCAGCTTCATCTGCGGGCTGGAGGCGCGCGGATCCCGCGGGGAACCACGCGTTGGCACATCGGTCATGCTGGTCTGACCGTTGAAGTTGGTGGTCACGATGACCAGCGTATTGCCCTCCCAATGGCCACGCGAGGAGCCCAGCCACTGCCTGACCTCGCCGGACAGCGTTGGCATGTTACCGAGCGGTACGATTCGCGCTTCATGAATCATTTCAAGATTGATGACACCATAGCCGGGCGACTGGATGATCTGGATGCCGTTGTTGTAGGGATTGGGAAACATGCCCTCAGGCAGCCCGCGCGTGATGCAGCGGCCCCAGCTGCCGAAGTCGGCAACGCTGTCGAACACCTCACGGTTCCAGTCGCTGCCCATCTTGCTCGACAGTTCCTTGCCGGCGGCGGTCTGCGGCGGCAGCTGCCCATCCTGAGGATCGATGATCAGTGAGGTCTGAACCGGAACTTCAGTCTCCTCGACCCAGTGACCCATGCCCAGGGCGTGTTTTGATTCCTCGCTCCTGTAGCCCTGGTTCTGTTTTTCAGTCGCCGCGCGCTGCTGCGCAAGTTCCGCGGCGGTGAAATTGAGCCGGTTGCCGTATTGCGCCGGCCGTTGCAGCGGCACGCTCATCAGGCTGGAGATGGGCCAGGTGCCCTGAAGGTCAGGATCACCCCACGGCGTCCTGGGCTGTTGCCAGCCCGCAGCCTCGGCATACAACGGTACGAGCAGCGCGGCGCTGAGGGCCAATGCTGCGAGCGCGTCTCTCTTAGCCATATCTGCTCCGAAGGCCAGGGCCTGGCGCAGCAGCCTGCGCTTTCATTGATATCCTTGTCAAGACATGTATTATATTGCGCTGACATGCATAAGGCTTGACAAGGCAACAGCCTAAGGTCGTGACATGAAGATGCGTCCATTCCTGCTCCTGTTGACGCTTCTGGCAACGACGGCCACTGCGGCGGTGCCGGCGGATGTCGCGCGGCTTGCGGGCAAGCCGAACCTCAACGGCATCTGGCAGGCGATGAATTCGGCGAACTGGAACCTGGAGGCGCACTCGGCCGCGAAGCTTGACGCTCTGTGGTCAACCGGGGCCCTGTTCGCCATACCGGCCGGCAAGAGCGTGATTGTCGGCGGGCAGATCCCTTATCTGCCCGAGGCCCTGAAAATGCGCGATCAGATGCGCGCCCAGTGGCCGAAGTCCGATCCGGAGACGTTCTGTTACCTGCCCGGTATTCCGCGGGCCACCTACATGCCCTACCCTTTCCAGATCATCCAGGGCAATCACGACCTGCTGATGGTCTACAGCTACGCCACATCGAATCGCACCATTCACATGGGCAAGCACGAGGAACCGCCGGTCGACAGCTGGATGGGCCGCTCCGAAGGCCGCTGGGAAGGCAACACCCTGGTGGTGCAAACGAGCGGCTTCAACGGCCGCGCGCACCTGGACCGGGCCGGAAATTTCTTCAGTCCCGCGCTCAAGGTCACCGAGCGCTTCAGGCTGCAGAACGCAAACGTGCTGCTGTACGAGGCGACTCTTGAGGACCCCCAGACCTACAGTGCCCCCTGGACCATCCGCATGCCCTTGTACCGGCACGTCGAGGAAAACGCCGAATTGCTCGAGTTCAAATGCATACCCTTTGCCGAGGAACTGCTCTACAAGGATCTGGAGCTGCCGGCCACGCACTAGCTCCGTCTAAAGGACCGGGAGAACATAAATGTTGAGACACACCACGATTCTTGCGGCAGTCGCCGTCGCGGCCGCGCTGCCGCCAGCCGCACTGGCCCATCACTCCTTCGCGGCCGAGTTCGATTCCAGCAAGGTGGTGCACCTGGAAGGCACCGTGGTGCAGTTCGCCTGGGTGAACCCGCACTCCTGGATCTACATGGATGTGAAGAAGGCCGACGGCGGCATCGATCACTGGAAGATCGAGGGCGGCGCCCCGAGCCTGCTGCTGCGTCGCGGCTGGACCAAGAACTCCGTTCAGCCCGGCGTCAAGGTCGTCGTCAGTGCCTACCAGGCGCGTGATGGCGCGCTGCGCGCCAGCGCACGCGATGTCACCTTCCCGGATGGTCGTTCGCTGGATGCGGCTTCCTCCTACCAGCAGCAAGAGTCCAAGTAGTCCCGTGAGCAGTTCGAAGCGCCGCGCGGCGTTGCGGAGCCTGCGGCTGATTCTGCCGGCCCTGTGCTGCAGTGCCGTTGCCTGGAGCCAGGCTCCGCGCGGCCAGGATGCCTACGCCAAGGCGTGCGCCAACTGTCATGGGGCAACCCTGGATGGCACGCAGTTCGGCCCGGCGCTCAAGGGCGCCACGTTCGCCGCGCAGTGGCGCGACCAGCCGCGTGCGGCCTTCACCGAGAAGCTACGCACCACCATGCCGCCGGGAAAGCTGGGATCCATCCCCGCCGATACCTATGCCGACATCGAGGCCTACATCACCGCGGTCAACGCCGCCTCAGGTGCCAATTCGGAACGACAGGCCGGAGGAATGATGGGCCCCATGCAGCGCCGCGCCGACGATCCGCAGTACCTGGCGGCGCTCAAGACGCGCAAGAACGTGCTCGACTCGATGTCCACGATAACCGATGCCACCCTGCAACACCCGGCGCCTGGGGACTGGGTGATGTGGCGGCGTACCTACGACGCGTTGGGGTACAGCCCGCTGCACCAGATCGATCGCTCCAACATCAGGAATCTGCGCATGGCGTGGAGCTGGAGTCTGCCGCAAAGCTCCAATGAGCTCACCCCCCTGATCCATGATGGCGTGCTGTTCGTTGCCAGCGGCGGCGCGGTTCAGGCTCTGGATGCGGCTTCAGGGGATCTGCTGTGGCAGTACCAGCGATCCATTCCCGCAGGGGCCGGCTTTGGCGCCTCGCACGGGAAGTCGCTGGCCATCTACGGGGATCTGCTGTTCGCGATCAGCGCCGACGCCCATGTCGTCGCACTCGATATCCGCACCGGTCATCTGGTGTGGGATCAGGAAGTGGTGCCCGCCGGCGCAGCCGGCGGCGGACTGGGCTTGAACAGCGCTCCCATGGTCGTCAAAGGTACGGTCATCGTCGGCGTGAGCACCGGTATCGCCTATGCGGGAGGTTGCTTCATCGTCGGCCTGGACGCCAAGACCGGCAAGGAGCAGTGGCGGTTCCACACCGTTGCCCGCCCCGGTCAACCCGGCGGCGACAGCTGGAATGGGGCACCCGTGGAGGAACGCTTCGGGGGCGGCGTGTGGATGGGCGGAAGCTATGATCCGCAGCTGGATCTGGTCTATTTCGGCATCGGCAATACCTATGACACCGCCACGCTGCTGCAGCCGCGTCCCGGCGCCACGGGGCTCAGCGCCAATGACGGGCTGTATACCGATTCCTCCGTTGCACTGCACCCGCAAAGCGGTTCCCTGGCCTGGTACTACCAGCACCAGAAGCGCGATATCTGGGATCTTGACTGGGTGTTCGAGCAGTCACTCCTTACGCTTCCGGTCAATGGCCAACCCCGCGAGGTGATTGTTACCGGCGGCAAGACGGCCCTCTTTGATGTCCTGGACGCCAGGACCGGCGCTTTTGTCTTTGCCAAAGATCTGGGCGTACAGAATGTCGTCAGCGGGGTGGATCCGCGGTCCGGCGAGAAGACCATCAATCCTGCCGTCCAACCCGAAGCCGGCAAGACCAAGATCATCTGCCCGAACAGCATCGGGGCCCGCAACTGGCAAGCCACCGCCATCAACCCGGATTCGGGTGTGCTTTACGTTCCCATTCTCGAGAACTGTGCCGACTTCACCTATACGCCCAGCAGCGCCGCCCAAACGGCCAAGGGCGGAATCGACATCCACTTCAGCGCGCGTACCCCATCCGACCACGACGGCAATTTCGGGCGTCTCGTGGCCCTGAACTTGAAAACTCATGAGATACTCTGGACCCATCGTCAGCGCATGCCCCTTGCCAGCGCCGTATTGGCCACTGCCGGAGGTCTACTGTTTGTCGCGGATGTGGACCGCAACTTCTACGCCTATGATCAAGCCAATGGAACCATCCTGTGGCGCACGCGCCTGAACGCCGCGGGCGAGTCCTTTCCGGTGACCTACTCCGTCAACGGCCGGCAGTACATTGCCGTGATCGCCGGCAGCGGCAGCCCGATGGGAGCCGCCAGCCGCGCCTTCGTTCCCGAGGTCGCCGCATCCGCCGCCGGCGTGACACTTACTGTATTTGAGATGCCCTAGCCCCTACCCGTTTTCCCCAACAGCTTCTGGAGACTTCAATGAGAACGCTTGCCCTTGCTTTGGCTTTCCTGCTGGCCAGCGCCGTGGCCTTCGCTGGCGATCTGGATGGCAAGTGGAGTGGTTCGATCACTACTGACCAGGGTGCCTTCCCGGTCGAATACGTGTTCAAAACCGACGGCGCCACGCTGACCGGGACTTCCACCGGTCCGGATGGCAGCGCGGTCATGATCAAGAACGGCAAGATCAATGGCGACAAGATCAGCTTCGACCTCTCATTCGATATGCAAGGCACCGCCATGACATTCAGCTACACCGGCGTGGTGTCCGGCGGCGAGATCAAGCTGCATACGGAATTCATGGGCATGCCCTTCGACTATTCCGTCAAGAAAGCGTCCTGAGCCATGGCGGAGGAGTCGCGGGCACAGCAGGCGCAGCGCAACAAACAGTTGATTGCCGAATACTATGAGCTCGCGATCAACCGCAAGGACTTCGCTGCCGCTCGCGCCTATATCGGTCCGTACTATCGCCAGCACAGCACTTATGGGGCGGATGGACCGGAGGGTCTGGCGGAATTCATTGAAGTGGCGAAAACCGCCTTCCCCAACCTCAAAGTCGACTTCGTGCGCATGATCGCCGACGGCGACTACGTCCTGATGCACAATCGCGGCGCCAACAGCCCCGGTACCAAGGCGGTGGTGGACATTTTCCGTCTGGAGAACGGCAAGGTCGTTGAACACTGGGACGTCCTGCAGGACGTCCCGGAGACGGCCCGCAATACCAATACCATGTTCTGAGGGGCGCGCCGCCAGGAGCTAACGCCATGCCAAGCCATCTGTGTGTCAGCCCCGAATCGGCCTACACCGAACAGGAGCGGCGCAACCGCGACGTGGTGCTGGACTTCTACGAGAACGGCGTCAATCGCCGCGACTACGACGCCGCCTTCCGACATCTGGGCCCCCGCTATGTCCAGCACAATCCGGCCGCCAGCGATGGGCCCGAGGGGTTTCGCGAGTTCTTTACCCGTCTGGAGAAGAGCTATCCGGACTTCCGCGTAGAGATCCGTCGCGTCTTCATCGAAGGCGACCTGGTGGCGGTCCATGTGCGCTCCTTCAATGGTCCCACCCAGAACGGGGAGGCCGGCGTCGACATTTTCCGCCTCGAGGATGGCAAGATCGTCGAGCACTGGGATGTCATCCAACCCATCCCGGACCGCATGCCGCATTCCAATACCATGTTCTGAACAGCGCCGCGCCGCTCAGGCCGGCCCCGCCTCAGCCGGGTCGGATGCCAGAATGGCCTCCAGAGCCTCCGCCGACACCGGCTTGACCAGATGGTCGTTGAAGCCGGCGGCGTAGGAGCGTTCGACATCTTCCTGCTGCCCATAACCGGTCAGCGCGATCAGCCGCAGCGGTGTCGCACAATCCTGCTTGCGAAGCCGGCGCGCCACCTCATACCCATCCATCTCCGGCAGACCGATATCCAGGAACACCATTTGCGGCCGCCAGCGCTGGACAGCCTCGATGGCCGCCGCGCCGCCATAGGCCGCCTCCACCTCATGTCCGTCAAGCTGCAGCAGCATGACCAATGAGTCGGCCGCATCGACGTTGTCATCCACGACCAGAATGCGCCGTCGGATCGGAAGTACCTGCCGCGCAACTGGCGGGTCCACCACCGGTGCTGCGATGCGTGGCAGGCGGACGGCGAAGGTCGCACCCTGGCCGGGGCCGGAACTGGCCACGGTGACGGAGCCACCGTGCATGCCGATCAGGCGCTTGACCACCGATAGTCCGATGCCCAGGCCTCCCTGGGAACGATCCAGGGTGCGCTCGCTCTGGACGAACAGATCGAATACATGCGGCAGCAGGTCAGCGGTGATTCCCACGCCATTGTCGCGCACTTCCACCAGCACATCATCATCCACATCGAACATCGCCAGACGTATCTCACCGCCGGCATCGGTGTATTTGGCCGCATTGTGCAGCAGGTTCGAGAACGACTGCACCAGGCGTGACAGATCACCGCGGACATACAGCGGAATGTGATGCTTGACCGTGATCACGCGATGGGATTTCTCCTGCATGATGGGCTGCACGCTTTCGATGGCCTGGTCGATGACGGCGCCCAGTTCCAGCGGGCGCTGGTCAAGGGTAATGCGCCCGCGGGCGATGCGCGAGATATCCAGCAGATCATCGACCAGACGTGTGAGCTGTCGGGTCTGGCGCTTCAGAAGCATCAGCGGCATCTCAGTGTCGGGTCCGGCATGGGTCAGACGCGTGAGAATCTCCCCTGCATTGCCGATCGAGGCCAGCGGATTTCTCAGTTCATGCGCCAGCATCGCCAAAAACTCGTCCTTCTGCTGGTCCGCTTCGCGCAGTTCCACGTTCTGCTGCTCTATCAGCTTCTCGACACGTCGCTCCTCGGTAATATCCTTGCTATAGACCGCGATGCCCCCGTCCGGGGTGGGATAGGCCTTGTTGCGGTACCAGCGCTCCCAGGGCGCAAAATACAGCTCGTATTCGACCGTACTGCGCTTGTGCATGGCACGACTCAACTGCACATGGCTTTCGCTGCCGACCGCCTCGGGAACGGCATCCCAGATGCGCATGCCCAGAAGCTGCTCGCGGCTCCTGCCCATGCGCGTCGCAATGGTGGAATTCACAAAGGAAAAGCGCATGGCCGGATCCAGGACGTAAAACCCGTCGGTCAGGCTGTCCATGTAGGCCAGCAGCCGCTCCTCCCCGGCGCGCCGTATCCGTGACATGGTCAGAAGCGAATCGACGCGCGACAGCAACTCGCGAGCGAAGAACGGCTTGACCAGGTAGTCATCGGCGTGCGCATCCAGCCCTTCGACCCGCGCCGCCTCACCGGCACGGGCCGAGAGCAGCACGAATGGGGTCGCATGCAGGAACGGGTCGCCACGCACCGCCTTGAGCAGCCCGAAGCCATCCAGACGCGGCATCATCACATCGGAGATCACCAGGTCCGCAGGTTCGCGCCGCAGGGCTGCCAAAGCCGCTTCGCCATCGGCGACGGCTTCCACCATATAGTCACGGGAGAGCAGCTCGCCCACGTACAGGCGCATGTCGGTGTTGTCATCCGCGAGCAGGATGCGCGCCGAGGGTTTGCGGTCCTGCTGTGCCGGTGTCGAAAGTTCCAGCGGCGCCGCCAACGGCAAAAAAGTGTCCGGGGCATCCTGCGGCAACCAGCGCAGAGCCTCCTGAACATACACCTCGGCCCTGGGGCCGACGGCAGTGGCTGCCTGTGCGGTCCTGATGCGCTCGGCCGGCAGGTGAGCGCTGCCGAAGGGAAGCCGTACCCGAAAAGTCGTACCGCGCTGCAGCTGGCTGTCGACCTCGACCGAACCCCCGTGGAGTGTGACCAGTTCCCGTACCAGCGCCAGGCCGATCCCGGATCCCTCCTGGGTGCGCCCGGCACTGCCCTCGATGCGGTGGAAACGCTCGAAAATCCGCGATAGCTCCTCGGCGGCGATTCCGACTCCGGTATCTTCGATCTCCAGCACCGCCTGGCCCTGCGCGGCGCGCAGCCGCACCGCTATGCATCCCCTGAAGGTGAATTTGAAGGCATTGGAGAGCAGATTCAGGACGATCTTCTCCCACATTTCCCGGTCCACGTACACCGGCGCCATGGCCTCGCACTGCACCCGAAACTCAAGTCCCGCGCCTTCGATTGCGGCCCTGAAGGCGCTCGCCAGATCTATGGTCAGCGCACCGATATCAACCGGTTCAAAGGATGACTGCACCCGCCCGGCTTCGATCCTGGAGAAATCCAGCAAGCTGTTGACCAGCTTGAGCAGCCGCAGTGAATTGCGATGCGCCAGCTGCAGCTGGGAGCGCAGCGCATCGGGTACCTGCGGATTGTTGGCCGCCTCGGCCACCGGACCCAGCATCAAGGTCAGGGGCGTGCGGAACTCATGACTGACGTTGGAGAAGAACTGGGTCTTGGCGCGATCGATTTCGGCAAGCGCCTCGGCGCGGCGCCGTTCGTCCTCATAGGCCTGGGCATCGGCGATTGCCGCGGTGAAGTGCCCGGCCACCAGATCGAAGAAGCCCCGATAGCCATCATCCAGGGCGCGGCGCGTGGAAACACCCGCCACCAGTATCGCTGCGCAGCGCGAGGAGCCATGGCCCAGTACCGGCAGCACGATGGCCCGTACAATGCGGTCTTCGGGCCAGAACGGCGCCGGAATCACGAATTGG
>Ga0210385_10000681_pt1 | contig 22590 bp, 19 predicted proteins | sample IncBWH26OmetaG_FD_160107 | JGI IMG/M metagenome (GOLD analysis project Ga0210385, IMG submission 160107) | Forest soil microbial communities from Barre Woods Harvard Forest LTER site, Petersham, Massachusetts, United States - Inc-BW-H-26-O ...
GATCTCGATATGCGTATCGAGAGAACCAAGGCCGGGAGGATTGGAGACGATGGACGCGCGCGTGACGCCGGGAATGGCAGTGAGGCGCGGGAGAAGCTGGTCGTAGAAGCGCTGGCGGGCGTCCACGTCCTTATAGCGGTCCTGGGGGAGCTCGATGCGGGCGACCATGAGCTGGTCGGCGGGAATGGATTTGTTGGTGGCGAGGGCTTTGAGGAGGCTGTGGACGAAGATGCCGGCTCCGGTGAGGAGCACGAGGGTGAGCGCGAACTGGAAGACGATGAGGCCGGCAGCGAGCCAGCCTCCGCGATGGCGGCCGATGCTGCGCGCGCCTTCCTGCAGGACCTGATTGAGGTCGGGGCGCGAGGCGCGCAGAGCGGGCGCGACGCCGAAGAGCAGGCCGCTGCAGATGCAGAGGGCGGCGAAGTAGCCGAAGACCGCGTAGTCCATGGTGAACTGCACCCAGTAGGGTTTGCCGACGTTCGAGGTGGCGAGTGCGAACCAGTGGACGCCAAAGGCAGCGAGGCCGAGGCCGAGAGCTCCACCGAGGACGCTGAGCACGACACTTTCGATCAGGAGCTGGCGGATGACGCGCCAGCGAGAGGCACCAAGCGCGGCGCGGATGGACATCTCACGCTGGCGGGCGACGGCGCGGCTCAGCATCATGTTGGCGACGTTGGCGCAGGCAATGAGGAGAACGAATCCAACGGAGGCCAGCATGAGAAGGAAGATCATTTTGATGTTGCCGCCGTTGTAGCGCTCGTGGAAGGACAGAACGAGGGCGGTGGTGTTTTTGTCCGTGGTTGAATATTGCGCAGCCAGGCGCTGAGCGATGCCGTCGAGCTCGGTTTGAGCGGCGGCCCTGTTGACGCCGGGCTGCAGGAGACCAAAGACCTGGAGCTGGCGCTTGTCACGTTTGAGGTCGTTGGGCGTGGGCGCGATGGGCATCCACATGTCGACGGTGGTGGGAAAGGCGAAACCTTTAGGCATGACGCCGATGATGGTGGCGGGCTTTTCGTTGACGCGGACCGAGCGTCCGATGACGGAGAGCGAACCGGCGTAGCGTTCCTGCCAGACGGTGTAGCCGATCATGAGCACCTGGGCGGCGTTGGGCAGCGCGTCGGAGGGAAGGAAGTCGCGGCCGAGGACGGGATGGATGTGGAGCATGGAAAAGATGCCGGTGGTGGCGCGCTCGAGGTGATACGACTGCGGCGGAATCCCGGGCTCGCCGAGGACGCCTTCCTGATCGCTGGCGCCCTCGAGGGCTTCGAAGGAGTGCGCCTGGGCGCGGTAGTCGAGCAGGGCGGGGTACGACATGCGCTCGTCGCGATCGCCGGGGGTGCGGGTGGACACGGCGACCAGGCGCGCTCCGCCGGGAACGGGCACGGGCTTGTAGAGCGCCGCATTGATGATGGTGAAGACCATGGTGTTGAGCCCGATGCCCAGGGCGAGGGTGACGATGACGGCCAGGGAGAACCAGCCATGGGCGCGGATCATGCGCAGAGCGAAGCGGAGATCGTAAGCCATAGAAGGGGGTACGGCTGCCGTGCGTGGGTGGTTCCTGGGAGCGGAAAATTTGTGACGAGATTTATGTCGGGTTCCACACAACGGGAATGTGGGGTCCGCTAGCGGGCGAGGTCGAGGACCTGGATTGCGTACGGGGGAACGGTGTGGTGGAAGCTGGCGGCGGCGTTGGCGGCGTGGCTGACGATGGGGACGATGTGTTGGGGATCCGTGATCGAGTTGGTGTCTTTGGTGGTTGCGCCGCGGAGGGTGGTGATGGTCATGGCCGCGCGGATGCGCGCGCCGCCGGAGATGTTGAGGTCGATGGGCTGCGGGAGGTTCGAGGCGTTGACGAGCTTGATGAACAGGCGGCCGGATTTTGAATCGGAGGTAACGGATGCGAAGAGGCGCGGGTTGGTGGCGCTGAGGGTGGAAGCGAGGACCTGGTCGCCGAGGTGGTTGCTGAACATGATTTGCGCGTAGTAGCTGGGCGATCCATAGCTGGAGAGCGCGTCGAAGCCGATGAGGTCGGCTTCCCACTGCATGGCGAAGGGGCTGACATTGACGAAGAGCGGCGCGTAGGAGGCCATGACGACGAGGTCGGAGTTGCGTTCGAGGCCGGTCATCCAGGCCGCGTCGCCGAGGGCGGCGCCGAGGTTCGTGGTGGGCGTTCCTTCGCGGGTGGCCCACTCGCCGACAAGGATTTTCGGGCCGCTGCGGTCGTAGGTGTCGTAGCGGTGGACGTCGTCGAAGAACTGCTGCGCGGTTCGGTAGAAGTGCCGGCCTGCCTGATGGTCGTTGTCGTCGATGATATCGGGACGAACGGAGGTGACCGGGGCGGAGGCGATGATTTGTAACTGCGGGTGATCTTTTTTGATGGCGTTGTAGAACTGCGCGAAGCGGGCGTCGTAGGTGCCGGAGGGGTCGTGATACTCCTCATTGCCGATTTCGATGGTGTGCAGGGGGAACGGGGCGGGATGGCCGTCGCGGGCGCGTTCGGCGCCCCAGCGGGTTGACGCGTCGCCGGTGACGTATTGGATTTCGTCGAGGGCATCCTGAACGTACGGTTCGAGGTTGGGGCCGGGGTTGATGTGCGTGTGGTCGAGCGCGTAGCCGGAGAAGACGGCGAGCAGCGGCTCCATGTGGAGGTCTTCGCACCAGGTGAGGAATTCCAGCAGGCCCATGCCATCGGAGGAGCGATACTTCCAGGGCGTTTGATGGCCGGGACGGTCGACGAGAGGACCGATGGTCTTCTTCCAGTCGAAATGATCCGGGAGGTGTTCGCCTTCGAGGTAGTTGCCGCCGGGAAAGCGGAGGAATTTCGGATGCAGAGCGGCGAGCTTCTCCATGAGGCCGGGGCGGAAGCCGTTGGGCTGGTCGTGCCAGGTGGGCGGGAAGAGCGAGAGCAGCGTGAACCAGGCGGTGCCAGGGTGAGCGACGAGAAATTCGATGCGATTGTCGGCTGAGGTGGGGACGGCGCCGGTTTTGAGTGTGAACGTGTAGCGCTGCCAGGAGGAATCGAGAGCCGGAACTGTGGTCGAGGCGGCGACGGCGTTGGTCTGATTGTTGACGAGGCGGATAGTGATGGGTCCGAAGGCGGGATTTGCAGCTTTCGCATAGAAGGAGCCGTGATACGTCGTCGATGGCCGGACGGCGATGCCCCAGTAGCCGGTGTTGAAGAAGCCGGCGGTGGCGTGGGGGTCGGCGGAGGTGACGTCGAGCTTGAGGCTGGCGGGAAGGGCGGTGCTGGGACCGGCGGCCGGGTCGATAGAGAGCGCTGCCTGGGAAGCACCGTTTTCGATGAGGATCCAGTGGTCCGGGCGATGATGGCGGTTGTCCTCGAAGGTGCGCGGACCGATGAGTTCGGCGTAGAGGCCGCCGTCGTACGAGTGGTTGATTTCCTCGCTCATGATGCCGTAGAGGGTGGGGCTGACGGCGTGGAGAGGCTGGGCGGCATCGATGGAGAGGGTGGCTGCGTTTTGGGCGGGACAGGTGAGGGCAGTGAGGGCCAGGAGAGCGGCAGCGAAGGCGATGCGCATGGGGGAATCGATCGGGACGCGGGTTTGAGATAACGTTTACTGAGTGTGCCCTCCACGTTAGCCTGACGGAGAATCGAGGTCAAATGGGCGGGCTGCATTTTGGATTACGCCCTGCGCCTGGACGGCGAGGGTCGAGGCCGGGCCGCGCGCGGCGGGATGTAGTGGAAGCGAACCAGATAGATATTCTGCCCGCGTCCGTGCTGCGCCACTTTGAGCAAATCGAGAACACCGAGAAAGCCGGAGGCGCGGGCCAGCGCAGGAGTGATGTCGGGCAGGCCGATGGGTTCGATGGAGTCAATCTCGATCTCCCCTTCTTCCATGCGATAGCGCGCCCCGACACGCACGTGGGGGCGCATCCAGATGCGGACCGAGGAGGTGATGGAGCCGTTGCGAACTCCTTCGCGCAGACGTTGGGTGAAGAGCATGGAAGCAGGATAATTCCTGGCGAAAAGAATGCCCTGAGCGGCTGGCGCGACTTGGCTCCGCATCCGCCTGTTGATCAAAAACATCCCATCACCAACAGGTGGGATGTTCCTGGTTTGTTGTGCGGTGGAAGAATCCGCATCTTGGTTTTAGTCGGGCCAGGCTGGTCGTGATTGATGTCACATCCGATCCCGCAAAACGGATCGAGACTGGTGCGGGACCGATCAGGCAATTCAGGAGTATGCTCATTCGGTTCTACCGCCCTGCATGGCTGGCATAGGCCGATGCAAGGCGCTGCAGTCGAGGCCGTCCCCGTCCGACGGCCGAAGGAGGACAACGTGCGATCCTCGAGTCCACTCATGGGAGCAGTTTTGTTGGCTGGGCTGCGCAGAACCGCGGCTCTGCTGGCGGCCTTTGCAGCGATTGCGGTCGCGAGCGCGGCGATGGCGCATGGGCAGGCCATGCCAACCCAGGCGAACACGATGTCGCCCGATCTTCCCGCAGAGAGTCCGGCCGCGGCACAAATTCGCGATGAGTTGCGCCGCGCCGGCAATTACCTGGTGGGCAAAGATGGGCCGAGGGATCCGGTGCAGGCTGCTTACTGGTTCAAAAAGGCAGCGGACCAGGGGGATCCCGGCGCGCAGAACGAGCTGGGCTACCTCTATATCTGGGGGCTTGGCGTTCCGCGCGATGAGGAGCAGGCCTTTCGGTGGTTTGCGCGCGCGGCGGGGAGCGGGTGGGAGCAGGCGAAGCTCAACATGGCGGTGATGTATCTGCGCGGCATGGGTGTGGCACGCGATCCCCGGTTTGGGCGGGACCTGCTGGCGCAGCTGGCGGAGAAGAAGAATGCGCGCGCGGAAGACTATCTCGGCGTGATGTATCTGGACGGGTACGGTGTTCAGCAGGACAGCCGCGCAGCGGAGGAGTGGTTTAGCCGGTCGGCGAAGGGCAAGAACCCGGAAGGCGAGTACGCGATGGGGCAACTCTATTCCGTCGGCGAAGGGCACGCGCATGACCTGGAAAAGGCTGCGAAGTTTCTCCGGGAGTCGGCGCGCGCGGGCTACGTGCCGGCCATGTACACGCTGGGTATTTTGCTGGTGAGCCGTCCTGAAATCGAGCGGAAGGGATCGGGGGAGGCAATCGGGTGGCTGGAACGCGCGGCGGAAGCGGGGACATGGCAATCGTCGGCGATGCTGGGCACGCTGGCTCTCGACGGCCGGGGCCTGCAGCAGAGCGCGGGCGAAGCCTTCCGCTGGTTCACGATCGCGGCCAGGCAGGGAGGCGCGGAAGCGGAAGTGCATACCCGCGCGAATTTGGCGCAGTGTCGCGCGGCGCTGGGTTCAGGGGAACAGGATGAAGAGCTGCACGCTGCGCAGGCGTGGCTCGACCAGCATCCGCATGCGGATCTTTTTGTCTTTGACGATATGCGGGCCGCCTTCCCGGTTGGAGAAGTGTACGCGATGCGGGCCAGCGGACCGTAGCAGGTTCTGGAAATGCGGCAGGAGGTTTCGGTTAGCATCGGCGGCATGAAGAAGAAGAGCGGGACGGGCCGGTCGCCGGCGAAAAAGCGCGACACGCGCGCAAAGAGTGCCGCGGGCGCGCCAACCATTGCGGAGTATGTTGCGGGGATTCCGGAAAGCAGCCGGAAGACCTTTGATGCGCTGCGCGCAGCGGTTCGGCAGGCCGTGCCCAGGGACGCAGAGGAAATCATCAGCTATGGGATTCCGGCGTACCGGAAGGAGCGCGTCCTGGTGTGGTATGCGGCGTTCACGAAGCACTGCAGTTTGTTCCCGACCGCATCGGTGCTGGCCGCATTCAAAGAGGATCTGAAAGGTCTGGTGGTATCGAAGGGGACAGTGCAGTTTCCGCTGGATCGGCCGCTGCCGGCGGGGCTGGTGAAGAAGCTGGTGCGGGCTCGGGTAGCGGAAGCGCGCGGGAAGCGGAAGTGAGGCCGCTTCGCCGCAGCGATCGGTTCTCTAGGGTTTCTGGGTGGGCCGGAGGAGAACTTCGCTGATGAAAGACTGCGGCGCCTGGGTGACGATCGATGCGACCACCGCGGCGACGTCGCCGGGTTGCAGCATCTTGTTGGGGTCCTTGCCGGAATGGGCGTCGAAGTGCGTGTTGATGGAGCCGGGCGCGATGACGCTGACGCGGATGTTGTGCGGGCGCAGCTCTTCGGCAACGGAGTAGGTGAGCCCGTTCAGGCCCCACTTGGTGGCGGCGTACGGCGCATTGTTAGGGAGCGGACTGTGGCCGGCCAGCGACGAAATATTGACGATGTGGCCGGAGCGGGCGGCGATCATCAGCGGCACGACAGCTCGCATCATTAAATAGGGCGCACGGAGATTGGTGGCGAAGAGCCTGTCCCATTCTTCTGGATCCACTTCGCGGAGGGGTTTGCCCGAACCCCCGATCGCGGCGTTATTCACGAGGATGTCGCAGCGGTGAAAGTCGCGAGCGACGTGTTCCCCGAGGCGCGCGATGGCGGAGGGATCGGTGAGGTCGCAGGGGAGGACGGTCGCCTCGCCGCCGGCTTTTTGGATCTGGTCTCGGACTGCACGGAGGCGCTGCTCATCGCGAGCGACGATCAGGACGTGCGCGCCGAGGGAGGCGAGGCGCAGGGCGATAGCTTCGCCGACTCCGCGCGCGGCGCCGGTGACAAGGGCAATTTGGGATTCAAGCGCAGGCATCTTTCTATTTTCGATGCGGAGCCCAGCGAATGTCTGCCGATCAGTGGACGAAATTGATGGCGATCGCGGGCGTGATGCTGTCGGAGGTGTTGTGGCCTGCGGGAAAGAGGCGGACGCCGAGGAGCACGCCGAGATACGGCTTCCAGCTGTATTCGACCGCGGGGGCAAGACCCCAGGCGTCACTCCAGCCGGAGTTGAGGCGGACGCTGGACGGACCCTGCAGGTAAGAGCCGGTGACGCGCGTGTTGGCAGTGTTGCGATACGTGATGTCGGTGGCGAGAACCCAGCTGCGCGTGGCGCTGTATTCCCAGGAATTATCGAGGTAGAAGGAACTGCCGGGATGCGCGGTGCCGCGGAATCCCTTAGAAGTGCCGTAGACGCTGGCGTCCTGCACGGGGACCGAATGCGAGAAGGCGTCGGAGAGATCGAGGCGCGTCCGCACAATGCGGCGGTTGGGGAGCCAGAAGTACATCTGGGAGAGGAACTCGGGATTGGTGGTGTACGCTCCGGCGCCGTTGGCGTTGGTGGGGCGGCTGAGGCGATCGTACTCGCCGGTGGGGAGGGTCTCTTCGACTGCAACGGAGAAGATGGGCATCCAGCGGCACGCCTGGAAGGTCGTGAGCCGGCGCTGCAGGAGCAGGGTGAGATCGCCGATGCCGGGACCGGCGCTGCTGGGTTCACTGGCAGCGGTGTTGTAGCCGGCGGTAGGGATGAGGCCGAAGCCGGTTTTGTTGGAGAGACCGTAGATCAGGTAGGTGAGAGTGCCGTAGCCATTCGCATGCGGGGCGCTTTGGCGCGTGCCGCTGGGCGAATAGCTGCCCTGGGTGGTCACGTCGTAGACGTAAGTCTCGATCAGCGCGTGGCCGCGCGGCGCAGTGGCCGGGGTATTGGCGAGCATGGGGCCGGTCCACCACGCGTCGTTCATAGGGTGGCGCTGGTCGCAGGTGGGGGGCTGCTGGATCTGGACTGCGTCGCCGCGGGCAAGCCAAGGATGAGCGAGCGCGACGATGAGCACGCCGCCCAGGACGCGCGCGAGATTCGGCGGCATCAGTCCCCTTCCTTCTGGCTGACGCGCGTGGCGATGTTGATCCAGTTCGTCTCCCAGGTTTGGCCGCCGTCGTCGGAGAAGGCCTGCTCGGAGCGCACTTCGTTCGCGGAGACGGACCAGATGGAGAAACGAACCAGGATGTTGCGGCCGTGGTAGAGCTCCGCATCATAGAACTCGCCGCGGCCATCGTTGAATGTGCCGACCGAGGGTGTGCCGAGGACGGCGGAGTCGCTGGTAGCGAAGCTGATGTTCCACTGGTGGGCGCGCGGATCGTAGAGGCGCAGGGAGAGCAGTTCGAGGTGGCCGGTGGGCCCGTCGGCCTCGACGGTGGCGAGGTTGGCGCGGCCGTTCCAAATCCTATTCGTGACGGTGGTGCCCTCCATCGTGGTCCATTCGCTGGAGCCGGTGAGCGGATGAAGCAGGCGACGGATGTGCATCTTCCAGGTGCCGAAGTCGAAGTCGAAATCGTGCTCGGCGGGGGAGGGGGGCGGCAGGGGCTCGGTTCCGGGCGGTGGGGTGCGGGGGCGGCCGGGTTGGGGCTGACCCCAGACGGCTTCGCTGGTGCGGGTCTGATTGGTGATCCAGTTCACCTCCCAGGTTTTGCCGCCATCCGGAGAAAACGCCTGCTCGAAGTGCGGCGTGCCGGAGGCCATGCGGGTCCAGTCAAAGCGGATGAGGGTGGTTTTTCCGTTGATGGCGTCGGTGGTGTAGAAGTCGCCGTGGCCGTCACGGAAGTCGCCGACCTGGGGCGGGTCGAGACGACCGACGCGGCTGTTGGCCCAGTAGAGCCGCCACTGGCGCGCCTCGCGGTCATAGAGACGCAGCGTGAGGCCTTCCATGTGGGCGCCGTTCGCGCTGTCGAGCTCGACCGTGTCGAGGTTGGCGCGGCCATCCCACACTTTGTAGCAGGCGCCGGTACCCGTCATGTCGGTCCAGTCGGGGGTGCTGGTGAGGGGATGGAGCATGTAGTGCAGCTGAAAAGTGAAGTTGCCGAGGAGGGGATCGAAGTCGTGCGCGCCATCGTGAAGCGCCGGGAGGAGTGGGGCAGGCGCGGTGGACTGCGCGAAGCCGGGTGCGGCGAGGAACAACCAGGCCGCGAGCAGGAGATGAGGGTGAAGATGCCGCTGGGAATGCATGCACTTCCTCGAAATCGAAATGGTGTGCGGGAGTCCTTGCATACGTCCAGATTGACGCGCAGCGTGGTAGTTTAGTAGGACCACTTTTTATGCAATTCGCGATACCACTTTTCCGAGGCAGAGAGCCGCTTTTCCGGCAGGTCTATCGGGGGATGCGGCAGGCCATTCTCAGCGGAGCGCTGCGGGCGGGCGAGCGGCTGCCGTCAACGCGCGACCTGGCGGAGCAGCTGGGGATTTCGCGCACCGTGGTGCTGCTGGCGTATGAGCAATTGCTGGCGGAGGGATTTGTCAACGGACGCGGTGGATCGGGCACCTACGCGTCGGAAGGGCTGGCGCGTAATGCTGCGTCTGCCACGCGCAAACAGGCGCGGGTGAGGCTGTCGCGATTTGGCAACGCGGTGACGGATTCGATGGGGACCGTGGATACACCGCTGCCGCGGCCGGTCGCACCTCGCTACAACTTCATCTACGGGCGCAGCGATCTCGATACATTTCCGTTTGCGCTCTGGCGCCGCTTGCTGCTGCGGCAAGCGAGGAAGGGATCGACGCGGCAGTTCGACTATGGCTCGGCGCTGGGGAATACGGATCTGCGGGCGGCGATCTGTGCACATCTGCGGCGATCGCGCGCGGTGGTGTGCGATCCGTCGGAGGTGATTGTGGTGAACGGATCGCAGCAGGCGCTGGACCTGGTGATGCGGGTGCTGGTGGATCCGGGCGATCCGGTGGCCATTGAGGATCCGCACTACGATGGCATTTGCGAAGCGCTGCGTGCGGCGGGAGCGCGGCTGCGGCCGGTACCGGTGGATCGGGAGGGACTGAATCCGGCGCGGTTGCCGGAGGACGCAAGGATGGTGTTCGTGACGCCATCGCATCAGTATCCGACCGGCGCGATTTTGCCGCTGGAGCGGCGGATGGCGCTGCTGAAGTGGGCACGACGGCGCAACGCGGTGATTGTGGAGGACGATTACGACGGCGAATTTCAGTACGATGGGCGACCGCTGGAATCGTTGCAGGGGCTGGATCGCGAAGGGCGGATCGTGTACATCGGGACGTTCTCGCAGACGGTGTTTCCGGCACTGCGCATCGGGTACCTGATCGCGCCGGCGTCGCTCGTGCCGGCGTTCACAGCAGCGAAGTGGCTGAGCGATCTGCACTCGGCCACTTTGGAGCAACAGACGCTGGCAGAGTTCATTTCCGGCGGGATGTACGAGCGGCATCTGCGGCGGCTGCGACGGAGAAACACGGCGCGACGCGCGGCGCTGCTGGAGGCGGTGAAGAGATATCTCGGCGATCGCGTCGAACTGACCGGCGAGGGAGCGGGGGCGCAGGTGGTGCTGTGGCCACGGAAGCGCGTTGCGGAGGAGGCTGTGGTCGCGGCAGCGGCGAAGAAGGGCGTGGGGATCTACGGAATCGCGCACTGCTTTTTGCGGAAGGGATCCCGGCCAGGATTCCTGCTGGGGTATGCGCGGCTGACCGAGCGCGAGATTCGGGAAGGCATCCGGTTGCTGGGTGAGGTGTTGTGAGGGTACGGGAGAACGAGACGTTGGAAAGGAAGGCGCGATGACAGGCGGATCGAAACGGCGGTGCTCGTGGGCAGAAAGCGATGCGCTGATGCGGGCGTATCACGATGAGGAGTGGGGCGTGCCGCAGTTCGACAGCAGGGTGCTGTGGGAGATCCTGATGCTGGAGGGATTTCAGGCCGGGCTGGCGTGGATCATCGTGCTGCGCAAGCGCGAGGCTTTTCGCAAGGCGTTTCGCGGGTTCGATCCGCGCAAGGTGGCGCGGATGAGCGAGAGAGACATCGTGCGGCTGCTCGCGAATCCGGGGATCATCCGCTCGCGGGCGAAGATCGAGGCGACGATCGGCGGGGCGAAAGCGTTTCTCGCGATGGAGAAGCGGGGCCAGGATTTTTCGCGATGGGTTTGGGAGATGGCGGGCGGGCAGCCGATTCAGAACACGGGGCCGCTGCAGGCGAGTTCACCGCTGGCGGAGAATTTTTCGAAGGAACTGAAGCGGCTTGGGTTCAGGTTTGTCGGGCCGGTGATTGTGTATGCCTGGATGCAGGCAGCAGGGATCGTGAATGATCACGCGGAGGAGTGTTTTCGCCGGGGCTTCTGCGCACGAATCAGGCGGAAGGTTTGAGCCGCCGTATACTCGGATGTTCGCAAGGAGATCGAGATGAGTGCTGGTGCGGTTGGTTATGCGAAGGAAAATGCGGGGCGGTTTCTGGAGGAGCTGAAGACGCTGTTGCGGATTCCGTCGGTGTCGACGACGCCGGAGCACAAGGGCGATGTGGAGAAGGCTGCGGAGTGGGTCGCTGCGGAGCTGAAGCGCATTGGCATGGAGCATATGGAGATCCTTCGCGCGGCTGACTCGGAACGCGGAGGCCATCCCCTGGTGTATGCGGACTGGCTGCATGCGGCAGGCAGGCCGACGGTGCTTTGCTACGCGCACTACGATGTGCAGCCGCCCGATCCGCTGGAGGAGTGGGTGTCGCCGCCGTTTGAGCCTACGGAGCGGAATGGGAATCTCTACGCGCGCGGGGCGGTCGATGACAAGGGGCAGCTGGTCACGCAACTGAAGGCGCTCGAGGCGCTGATGAAGAAGGATGGGAAGCTGCCGATCAATGTGCGGGTGATTTATGAGGGTGAGGAGGAGGTGGGTGGCGAGCGGATCGCGGCGTTCGTGCGCGAGCATCCGGAGCGGCTGAAGGCGGACTTCGCGCTGATTTCGGACACGGAGATGTTTGCGCCGGAGCTGCCCACGCTGTGTGTCGGGTTGCGCGGGATGATCTACACCGAGCTGGAGGTGCGCGGCGCGAAGACCGATCTGCATTCAGGGATGTACGGCGGCGCGGCGCCGAATCCGTTCGTGGCCCTGGCGCAGATCATCGCGGGGCTGAAGGATCGCGAGGGGAAGATTCTGATCCCTGGCTTCTACGACGATGTGGCGAAGCCGAGCGCGGATGAGCTTGCGGCGTGGAAGAAACTTCCCTTCGACGAAGAGGAATATCGCGACAAGGAAGTGGGGGCAACGAAGCTGGTTGGGGAAAAGGGCTACTCGACGCTGGAGCGGACGTGGGCGAGACCGACGCTCGATGTCCATGGCATTGTCGGCGGATTCATCGGCGCGGGAGCCAAGACGGTGATCCCGGCGAAGGCGACGGCGAAGGTCTCGATGAGGCTCGTGCCCGACATGACGCCGGAGAAGGCGTTCGCGCAATACAAGGAATACGTGGAGAAGATTAAGCCGGAGGGGGTCAGCGTCGCGGTGCGGCTGATCCACCAGGGTGAGCCGATCGTGATCGGCACGGACAATCCTTACGTGAAAGCGGCGACGAAGGCGCTGAAAAAAGTGTGGGGGAAGGACACGGTGTTCATCCGGTCGGGCGGATCGATCCCGATCGTGGGCGACTTTGAAAAGTTCTTGAAGATTCCGTCGGTGATGATGGGGTTCGGGCTGCCGGACGATGGGCTGCACGCGCCCAACGAGAAGTTCCACATCGCGAATTTCCATCGCGGGATTGAGTCGCTGATTGAGTTTTTCGACGAGGTGGGGAAGTAGCGAGTTGGCAAGTCAGTTTCCGCATGCGCCAAAAAAATAGGGAAGCGGTCGTGGAGGAGCTGTCACCCCAGCGAGAAATGCGCTCGCTGAGGGCCCCGGTTGGGGAAGACCGCTTCCCGGCGAAGTGAACTGGAAGCCTGATGCCTGCGCGAATCCGGCGAGTGGCCTTCCCACCAAAGGTCTGAGCGTCGGGTACTACGCTCCTCGCCGGGATCGCGTCCCTTCAGGAAGCCTTCGTCGGCTTCACGATGTCCGCCAGTCGTGGATCCTTCCAGAGCGGCGTAAAGGCGGGATCGTCCCAGACGCTGGCGAGGTTTTTGAAGTTGTCCTGTTTGGCCCGCCGCAGGTAGTCGAGCGCGCCTTCGAGGTTGCCGCGTTTGACGTAGGCTTTGGCGATCATGAAGTCGACCATCGCCTTTTGTTCGGGTGTCTGGATCTGGGCGAAGACACCCTCGTTATCCGCGCTGTTCAGGATGTCGGCATCGAGTTCGAGGGCGCGGGCATACTCCGTCATGGCGCGGTTGATCTGCTTCTGGCCCATCCAGGCCTCGGCGAGGTTCAAATGGGTCACCGCTTTCGTCTCATCCAGTGCCAGAGCCTGCTTCAGATAACGAGCCGCCGGCCTGAACTTGCGCTGGAGGCAGTAGACGGCACCGAGGTTATTGAGGGCGTCGACGTTCGAGGGTTCAATCTTGACGGCCTGGCCAAAGTCGTGGCGCGCCTGCTCCATCTCGCCGACCTTCATCTCGGCAATGCCGAGCTTGTTGAACAGGGCAACGTCGTGGTCGTTATAACGGACCGCGAGCAGATACCAGTTGACGGCGGAGCCGTACTGATTGCGGGCACGGGCAATATCGCCCTTCAGTTCATAGTTTTTGGAGAGCTGTGCGCGGGTGTCGGCGACGACCGTGTCCGACAGCAGCGACTGCGCAGCTGCCTGAACTCCGGCGGGGAGGGCCAGGGCGGCCGCCGTTGCCAGCATCAGAAATGTGGTTCTCATAGCATCACCTCCTGCGGGAGGGCTGTGTGGGCAGTTGGGGAGCACTTCCGCATTCCTGCTGAGTACATACCCCCGGGGAAGCCGGCACAACGCTATAGCAGCTACCTGGCCGTCGATTGGGGTTAATAGCCGTGGTCATGGCGCGCGCCCGCTCCATCGATGAGACTTACCGGCGGAGTGACATCCGGCATCCTGACCGGGAGCCGCGGTGGGCCGGGAGGTTACATCCCGTTACAAGCCGGGTTCCGGGCAGTGTGTGACCGTTAAGGGGCACCGCGGCCAGGTTACAAGCGTATGTATAAAGAAGGCGGCAAGAGCGGATACCGGCACTCGGGGACCCAGACCATGGCGGCGATCGGACACGCGGAGCCAATGGAAATGGAGGCGTGGCGCGAGGAGCTACGCACGGTACTCGACGCGCGTGCATTTCGCCAGGCCCCCACCCTGTCGCATCTTCTGCGCTACCTGTGCGAGAAGCTGTTCGCCGGCGAGGCGAACCAGATCAAGGAGTACTCGATTGCGGTGGAGCTGTTCCGCCGCGGGGATGCCTTCGATCAGGAGACCGATTCCGTAGTGCGGGTCGAGGTGAGCCGGCTGCGCAAGCGGCTGGCGGAGTACTACGCGGGCGAGGGGGCAACGCACAAGCTGCAGATCGTGATTCCGGTGGGGCAGTATGTGCCAAACTTCGTGCGCCTGGCGCCGGAGCCGGAGCCCGAGGCAGAGACGAAGCCGGCGACGCTCCCGCTGGATGGACCCGCGTGGTGGAAGCGGCGATGGGTTTGGGCGGGCGCCGTTTCTGGCGCTGTTGTCGTCGCAGGGGCGGTCTGGTTGGGGACGCGTCATGCGCAGCCACGACCCCAGGTGGTGGTGACCCCTGCTCCGGCGCAGATGGGTTCTGAAGCGTTGGTGGGACCACCGCCAGGCGATGAGGTGCGGATCCTCGCCGGGGCGACGCGCAGCTATGCGGACCACGCGGACAAGCTGTGGAGCGCGGATGCGTGGTTCACAGGCGGGACGGCGGTGAAGAATGACGCCCGCTATATCGCGCGTACGCAGGATCCGAGTTTTTATCGCGCCAGCCGCGAGGGGCAGTTCCGCTACGACATTCCTTTGAAGGCAGGGGTGTATGAACTGCATTTGTACTTTGCCGAAACGGAGTACGGTCCGGAGAACACGGGCGTGGGCGGCGAAGGCAGCCGACTGATGACGGTGAGTGCGAACGGCCAACCGCTGCTGAGCCATTTCGATGTGATGGCGGATGCAGGGGGAGACCGGATCGCGGACGATCGCGTCTTTCCCGGGCTCGCGCCGGCAAAAGATGGGCGGCTGCATCTGGAGTTCGCAGGAGAAAACGGCGCGAACGCGACGCTGTCGGCGATCGAGATTCTTCCCGGGCTGGGTCCGCGCATGCGCCCCGTTCGGCTGCTGACGCGGCAGACACCGTACTACTCGAACGACAGCCACTGGTGGGGGCCGGACAACGACTTCGACGGAGGACAACTCGCCTCGTATACGGAGCCGGTGAGCGGAACCGACGATCCCGAGCTATACGAAACGGAGCGATGGGGCACCTTCTCGTATGCCATTCCCGCATCGCCGGGAAAGTACACGGTGACGCTGCATTTCGCAGCGCGTCACAGGGGATGGAACCAGCCGCTGGAGCCGGGCCAGGCGGCGCACGTGGAGCACATCTTCAATGTCTTCTGCAACGGCAAGACGATCCTGGAGAACTTCGACCTGGCGAAGGAAGCGCGCGGCGCGGATGTGGTGGTGCGGAAGGTTGCAGGACTTGAACCGAACACGCAGGGCAAGCTGCTGCTGAACTTTGTTCCCGTGAAGGGCTATGCGTCGCTGACGGGGATTGAAGTGGTGCCGGAGTGATGGGAGGCCACAGGCCGCGAGCGTCCAGGGATCAGCGAAGTTGGACGCGGGTGTGATGCCCTTCATGAAGCATGTTCAGCTCACTTGTCGTAGAGGTCTTCTTCTGACACGACTGGGGTGACCGCCTCGCGCGACGAGCGTTGCGATGCAGTGAACATCGATCCCCGCGCAGCCACAATCGGGGCGAAGCTCGTGAAGCCGATCTTCGGCGCAATGTCGTCGTAGATGGCTTCCATGCCGCCGCGGAGCATGTAGGTTTCGTGCCAGAAGCCGGTGCCGCCGGAGTCGCGGAGAAAGTTCTTCCACCAGAGGCGATGCGGATCGGAGCGGGTCCATTGGAGAAGCGAGTCCATGTCGCGCCAGTACTGGCGCATGCCCGCATGCATAGGGAACAACGAGAAGACGAAGTTTTCGTGGCGGAGCAGGCCGTCGGGCTGCGCGGAGACAGAGTTGGCGATCTTCGGGCCGAATCCGATGAGGGTCTTCAGGCCGGTGATGCGATTGACGCGCATGCCGAGATAAACGACGACCAGGTCGGGGTACTGGCTGAGGTCGACCGTGCGGCGGTTGACGGGCGTGGGCATGAGTCAGGAGCAGCGTACAGCGTATAGCGTACAGCGTTTCAGAAACCCGGGGCCGGGCCGATTCGCAGATGGGCTGCAGAGCGTGGAGCCGCGGGCGACAGGGTGAGCCTGGTTTGGTGCGGGGGTGAAGTTGTTATAACCGCGTCGTTGGCGGGGGGTCGCGCATCTGGTAATGTGGAAGGTCCGGCGGTGGAAACGAGGGGCCGGGAGGCGAAGAAAGAGAGAATGATGGCAAAGGCGGTCTGGAACGGAAAAGTCCTCGCAGAAAGTGACACTTACGAGACCGTGGAGGGGAATGTTTACTTCCCGGAGAGCGCGGTGAAAAGAGAATACCTGCGGCCCAGTTCGACCACGTCGACATGTCCGTGGAAGGGTCAGGCGCGGTATTACAGCCTGCTGGTGGATGGGCAGGAGAACCAGGATGCTGCCTGGTATTATCCAAATCCAAATCCCGCGGCGCGCAACATCAAGAATCATATTGCCTTCTGGCGCGGCGTCGAGGTGGAGAAGTAAGCAGGAAAAGCGAGGCGAGCGGGGAGGCGAGTCAGAATCGCGTGTTTTGACGTCGCCTTTTGTTCGCTTTCCCACTGTTTTTCGCCTGTGAATTCGGGACCTCATGAGTACCGGATCTGCTGCCAGGCCCAGGCGCTCTCGATAATCTCATCCAGGCTGGAGTGGCGGGGTTTCCAGCCCAATTCCCGGGCAATCTTCTCGGAACTGGCAATCAGGATGGCGGGGTCGCCCGCGCGGCGCGGCACGATTTCCACAGGAATTGGTCGCCCCGTGACACGACGCGCCGACTCGATGACCGCAAGCACCGAAAATCCGGCCCCATTTCCCAGGTTGTAGATCAGGGGGGCCCGGGTAGCAAGTGCCTCGAAAGCAAGCAGATGGGCATGGGCGAGGTCTTCAACGTGGATATAGTCGCGGATGCAGGTGCCGTCGGGCGTGGGGTAATCGTCGCCATAGATTTTGATCTTTTCGCGCCGGCCCAGAGCGACATCCAACACAAGAGGGATCAGATGGGACTCGGGCTCGTGGGCTTCTCCCCGGCCCTTCATCGCGCCAGCGACATTGAAGTAGCGCAAACTCGCGTAACGGAGACCGTGTACTCGGTACACCCAGGAGAGCATTTTTTCCACCAGCAACTTTGACTCGCCATAGGGGTTGGTGGGGCGGAGCGGCGCGTCTTCGGGGATCGGGGTTACGTCCGGTTCACCGTAAACGGCGGCGGTGGAAGAGAAAACCAACCTGTGGACGCCTGTGGAAATCATAGCCTCCAGTAAACTCAGGGTCGCGGCAGTGTTGTTGCGGAAATAGAGCTCCGGCTTCAGCATGCTCTCGCCGGCCTCGATGAGTGCGGCGAAGTGCATCACTCCGTCGAAGCCGGAAGACAGCAGTTTTTCGAGTCCGGATCGATCCGCGACGTCGCCCTGGACGAATTTAACGCCGGCCGGGAGCAGGGCGCGGGTCGCGTGGCAAAGGTTGTCGTAGACCACAACGTCATGGCCCTGTTGTGCCAGCGCCCGTGCGACAGTCCCACCAATGTACCCAACTCCTCCGGTGACCAGAATTCTCAAAAATCACCCCTTTCCATCCTTTATCCTATTGAGGTCCCTGCTGCGTCTGACTTCTTATAATCCATCGGGAAAAATCCCTCGACTGCAGTAACCGTCGGTAAGGGCGATTGCACTCCCGCTTCGATCCGAGGATTTTGTTGGACGGCAGCCGGAAGGGGCTTGCGGATGCTCACCGCAAGAGAGTAGACAGAGTGAACGAAGCAGGCAGCGATCACGTCGTTCACACAAGCAAGACCCAAAATGGGCACGCTTCTGCCTCGTTCGTGTGACTGTTGGAGGTAATCCACAGGAGTACGCTCAAGTAACCCTCTTGCGCGACAAGAAGTACCTGTAGGAAGATCAAATGGTAACCCCACTGTGCAAAGCGACTCTCTGGGCGGGACCCACCGCCGCTTCGTGGGCTGACACGTCTGCATTGGGCCATCGGGCTATTGGTCATCGAAGTGCATCGCAACAAGGATGCGCTGGTTTTAGCAGTCGCAACTTCTTTTCGCAGGTGATGTTGGAGATTACAGGGCAATGGCGACAGAAAATTTCGTAAAGCGCGGAACGTTCGGACTGCTTCCCGAACCTGAGGGCCGGATGGGCTCATTCGGCATGAGCATGGTCATCAACGTGACCATAGCAGCTTTGATGCTGCTGCTCACCATCGCACAGGTCCATCAGGTCCAGGAACGCAGATACCAAACGACGCAGCTCATCTTCCCGGTCGAGCAGCCGAAACCGTACGTGCCGCCCGTGCCGAAGATCAGGATTATTCCTCCTCCTCCGGTGGCGAAGCTGGAGCAACCGAAGATTGAGATGCCGAGGCCGCTGCCGGCTCCGCCGAAGATTGCGGAGATCAAGCTGCCGACGCCGGTGATGCCGAAGATTGAAGCAGCGCCGCCCAAGAGGTTCACGCCTCCGCCACAACCGAAGCTGGGGATGTTCAAGAGCGAGACACCGACGACGGTGGCGAACAACATGTCTGCGCCGACGCCGAAGGCCGGCGGGTTTGGGGATCCGGCGGGGGTTAAGCCGAATCCGAATGCAACACGCACGGCGACGGTGGCCGCAGTAGGTTCGTTCAACGCAGCACCGGGGACGACCAACACCGGGGCAGGCGCGGCGCGTCAGGGCGCGATTCATGGAACCGACTTTGGCTCGGGCGTGGTAAACGGCGTTCCGGGTGGCAAAGACAAGAACGCAACGGTAGCCTCGGCTGGATTTGGCAGCGGGGTGCTGGGCGGAACCGGATCTCAGAACAGCCATGGCACGGTGGCGAAGGGCAGCTTCGGCGACAACATGTACGGATCGGCACCGGCGCCGGCGGCGCGTCCGCAGGAACCGGTTGCGACACCGATCGTAGTGCTGGCCAAGCCTCTGCCGATTTACACTGCCGAGGCGCGGCAACTGAAGATTGAAGGCGACGTGACGCTGCAGGTTCGCTTCACGGCGGCAGGACAGGTGGAAGTGCTGCGCGTGGTCGCGGGATTAGGGCACGGACTGGATGAACAGGCAAAGCTGGCGGCACAACGGATCCAGTTCAAACCGGCAACAAGAGATGGGCACCCTGTGGATCAGGTGAGTATCATCCACGTGACCTTCCAGATGGCATAAGGGAAGCACGGATGCGGACGTGGGCCAGGAAGTTCGCATTTTGCGAACGCGGCGTAAATATCAGGCACGAAGTCAGGAGTCATACAGAATGTATCGCAAGCTCTTACTACTGGGCATGACATTATTGCTGGGCGTTCCGGCGTCCCAGGCGAAGAAGGAACCTAATGGTGTCCCACCGCTGCCGTTAACCCCGCAGCAGCAGCGCCTGGTGCAACAGGCGATTGCTCGGGAGAAGATCGTCATCAAACAGATCCAGAAGAGCACGCCGGTGGTGCAGTCGTACATTCAGGATCTGCGGCCGGACGCGAAGCTGTATCAGGTACCGGTGTCGGACCAGTACATGATCGGGCGCGTCGACTTCGGCAAGGCCTTTACCGCGGACGAGTACTCGCAGGCGGGGCGGAGCGAGAAGAAGCACGGATGGTTTGCGGGATCGTTCAACTTCGTGTCGGAGCTGACCAAGGCCTTCCATCTGGAGAATTCGCCAACCGGATTCATGGCGATGATGTTCATCGATCCGAACGGCTTCGATCAACAGCACTACACCTTCAGCTTTGTGCGTCGTGAATTTCTGGGCACGGTGCGGACGTGGGTGTTCGACGTCAGCCCGAAAGAAAAGGGCACAGGCCGCTTCTTCGGACGCATCTGGGTCGAGGATGAGGACGGCAACGTGGTCCGCTTTAACGGCACCTTCGTCAGCAATCCCAACGACGAAGCCACGCACTATTTTCACTTTGACAGCTGGCGGATGAACGTGCAGCCGGGAGTGTGGGCGCCGGCGGCGGTTTATGTCGAGGACACGCTGCACGATCAGGTAGCGCACGCGACGAGTTTCAAGGGCCAGACCACATACTGGGGCTACTCGCTGAAGCTGCCGACGAAAGAGTCGGACGCGGAATCGATGGAAATCGAGAATGCGCAGGACCAGAGCGACAACTCCACCGACGTGAGCCCGCTGCAGGCGGAGCGGGAATGGATCTCGCAGGCCGAGCAGAACGTGCTGGACCGGCTGACTCAGGCCGGACTGGTGGCGCCGCCCAGCGACTTCGACAAACAGCTGGAGCAGGTGGCAACCAACATCATCATCGGCAGCAATCTGCAGCTGCCCAGCGACATTCATTGCCGGGTGATTCTGACGACGCCTCTGGAATCGCTGGCGGTGGGCAACACGATCCTGCTGAGCAAGGGCCTGATCGACACGCTTCCGGACGAGAACGCACTGGCGGCGGTGATTGCCTTCCAGCTCGCGCACATCGTCACCGGCCATCACATCGACACCCGTTATGCATTCAACGACCGGCTGCTCTTCCCGGATACGGCGACGTTCCGGCGGATCACGATGAACCACTCGAATCCGGACAACGAAGAAGCGGCCAAGAAGGCCGTGGATCTGTTCAATCACTCCATCTACCACGACAAGGCGGGCAGCGTGGGCCTGTTCTTCCAGCAGCTGGAAGCACGGGAGAAGGAGCTGCCGTCGCTGTTCACGCCGCGGCTGGGCGATTCGCTGGTCCGCGCGGATGGTCAGCCGTGGCTGGCGGGTCTGACACAGGGAGCGCCGAAGCTGGACATGGACAACCTGACCCAGATCGCAGCGCTGCCGCTGAACAGCCGCCTGAAGATCGATCCGTGGGACGACAAAGTGTTCATGATGAACGCGAAACTTCCTGTACTGCTGAACGCGCGGGACAAGATGCCGCTGGAACTGACCCCGGTGTTCTTCCGGTTGCAGCGGTATTCCGATGCATCGCCCGCGGCGCCCGGACCGGCAAATTCGACGCCGGCGGCCAGCGCCCCGGTACCTCCGTCGGCGGATGCAGGAGCGCAGCAGCAGCCCTCAGCCAGCGCGCAGGCGCAGCCGCAGGGACCACAGTAACCCACGTCTTTGAAGAAATTCGCCTGGCGGCTCAGAAAAACGAGCCGCACGGCGCATCATCGGGAGTTCAAAAGGGGTTAATAACGAACGGCTAAGAGCTGAGATTCGCAGAAAGCTCGCAGTTTGCATGACCGGAGACAAGAACGTGGTCAGAAAGATTGCATATATCGCTCTACTTCTACTTCCTACCGCCCTGGTTGCCCAAAATTCGGAATCGGCAACGGGGGGTGAAGCCTCCATTCAGGCCGGCGCTGAATTCTCAGCCTTCAACCCAGACTGGGGCTGCCCGAGCAGCTCTCCGTTCTGCTCAGGTGACTTGTTCGGCCCAACCGCGGTCTTCGATTTCAACTGGCATGAGAAGTATGGTGTCGAAGGCGAAGCGCGCTGGCTGCACTATCACGGAAATGGTGGTGAGGTCGAATCCAATTACATCGCCGGGCCTCGCTACCGTGTGTTCCGCTACCACCGGTTCGATGGCTGGTTCAAGCTGGGACTGGGCGGCGGGTGGATCACGACCCCCAACTATCCCGCTGCCGGCAGCCTGAAGGGAAGCTACTTCTTGTACGCTCCAGGCGGAACCGTCGATTACCGGCTCACGCGCGACATGTATGTCCGCGCCGATTATGAGTGGCAATTCTGGCCCTCCTTTGCCGGGCCGCCCACCTACAACAGCACGACCGGCACAGTGGTGCAGAACAACAGCGGGCTGACGCCGAACGGATTCAGTGTCGGATTAATTTACCGATTCCTCGGGCAGTAAGATCAGAATACGAAGGACAAACGGGCTGGGCGCATGCGCCCAGCCCGTTTTCGTCTGAGAACAGCTGCTTCCTAGAAGTGGTAGGCGATCCCGATCACCGGATCAGAGATGTTGTAGTAAACGTTGGTGCGGAAATCGTTGCTTTGATAACCGAAGGTCGGCGTCTTCATCACCAGGCCGCGATACTCGGCGCGAATATCGAAGCTGGGGCTGATTTCGTAAGCGATGCCAGCGCCGTACAGCGCTCCGACATTGGTATTGCGGCTGATGCCAAAGGTGTTGGTCTTCGCATCATCGATAGGATCGAAGATGAATCCCGCGGCGCCGCCTTCAATGAACGGATTCCAGTTACGAAAATTGAAACTGTAGACGTAAGCGCCGGAAATTTCCTCGAAGCGGTCGTGAATATGGTAGCTGCCGCTGGGAATGACGAAGTGCTGCACGTTCTGATCGTATTGATAGTTGAGTTCCAGACCGCCGTGCGGCGTCAGCAGGTAGCGGTAGCTCACCAGCCCTCCGTAGCCGACAGTAGCGTGGATCTGAACGGCATTTCCGGAGGCGAATGGTGCGAGAATTCCGGAGCCGCTTACGCTGATATCCTGGCGGCTCTCCTGGGCGAAGGCTGAAACGGCCAGCAGGGGCAACAACAAGAACAAAAACTGCGATTTCTTCATTCGTCGGTCAACCTCTTGACAACGCCCGTCGGGATTTCCAGCGGGCGCGAATGCAGCGGCCCCGGAAGCCCAGGCTCCTTGAAATAGCAAACATCGGTGGGATGTCCACCTGGTCATTGTACCTGCCGAGGACCATTTCGACAGCCCGCAGCGGGAGTTAATGCTTACTGCTTGGACGAACGAGCAGGGCGAAGGGGAAGATGCTCGGCGCGAAAGGCGAAAGGATGGCCGCGATG
>Ga0210385_10000682_pt1 | contig 22585 bp, 16 predicted proteins | sample IncBWH26OmetaG_FD_160107 | JGI IMG/M metagenome (GOLD analysis project Ga0210385, IMG submission 160107) | Forest soil microbial communities from Barre Woods Harvard Forest LTER site, Petersham, Massachusetts, United States - Inc-BW-H-26-O ...
CCGCTAATGCGCCGATTGGTTGTTGCTGATGACTTCGTGCGCCCGTTCCGCCGCCGCCGCACGCGCCTTCTCTTCGAGTTCGCTGAAAAATTTCATCTCCGTCTGCGCCTGTTGCGTGTTGCCGGTCGCCCGGTATGCTTGCGCCAGCAGGAAATGGGTGCTCGGTTCGCTCGGGTTCGATTTTTCCGCAGCTTGCAGCTCCGTGATGGCTTCCTGCTCACGATGCAAACGCAGCAGCAATCGGCCGCGGTCCGCGCGCGCTTCTACCAGATTGGGACACGCCGCTAATGCCTTATCCACTCGTGCCAGCGCCTCCTCCGGCTGCACGCTCTTTTGCATCAGGATATCGCCCAGTTTCCACTGCGCCCTGCAGTTGCCCGGGTCGATTGCCATTTCCTGCGCAAATTGCTCATTCGCGTTGTCCCATTGCGAAAGGCTCCAGTAGAGATCCCCGAGCTTGTAGTGCACTCCCGGTTGGCGCGGCGCGGCTTCCTCGGCTTTCTTCCACTCTACAATCGCCCCGTCATAGTTCTTCATGCTCTCCATGAGCTCGGCGGAGATCTCGTGCGCCCAAACGGAGTTCGGGTCGATTTCGTTCACCTTGCCCAACGCGTCTTCCGATAGCTGCATGTAAACCTTCGCGAGCTGATACCAGACCTGTTGATTTTCTGGCGCTCTCCTGGCGAGTTTTTCCAGGTGCGCAGCCGCGGCATGAAAATCGCCCAGCTTCGTCAGATCGTTGACCAGAAGAAACTCAGCCTTTTCGTCGTTCGGATTCGCCGTTACCACAGCTTCGAGCCTCGGCCTCGCCTTCGCGTATTCGCCCATCTGGAAGAACGCCATGCCGAGCAGCGCCGCGGCCGACGTCATCTTGGGATCCACCTTCAAGCCGCGTTCCAACACACTGACCGCCTGCTCGTACTGCCCCTGCTTGAAATAGACCGCTCCCAAATTGTTGTACGCTGGGCCCAGCCCCGGTGCGATCTTCAGGATCTCTTCGTATTTCGCTGTCGCTGATGGTAAGTCACCAGCCTGTTCGGCTGACTTGGCCTCCTGGTAGAGTGATTCCACACGGTCGTACCCCGCCGATTGAGCATGTGCAGCGGCGCTGCCCAAAACAGCACCCAGAATAGCGACAGCAACGGCAAAACGAACTGCCATGGACTTACTATAGTGCGTCGTGAGCGGCGCCTAGCTCAGTTAGCCGATAATGAGCAGTTTGAATACTCCGAGCGTGGTTTTCGTCGCAGTCGCATTGCTGGCGTCGGGGGTGGCACTGGTGGCATCGAGCGGGGAGAGCCTCGCTTTCACGGACATCGCGGCCCAAGCAGGCATTCACGCTAACATGCGCTGCGGCGGACCGGAAAAGCGTTGGATACCGGAGGCGAACGGCAGCGGAGCCGCCTGGCTCGACTATGATAATGACGGCCTTCCCGATCTGCTTATCGTAAACGGGGGAACCATGCCGCAGCTTCGCGAGATTCTGGCGGGTAAGAGACCGGAGGCCGCTCCCGGCTCCGTTTACCTTTTCCACAATCTTGGAAATGGACGCTTTGAAGATGTGACCGAGAAAGCCGGCTTGTCAGACCCATACTGGGGCACCGGCGCCAACGCAGCAGATTTCGACAACGACGGCTTTACGGATATTCTGATTACAAACATCGGTGTGGATCTGCTCTACCGAAACAACGGCAACGGCACGTTTACCGAGGTTGGAAGGCAGGCCGGCTTGCCGCAAAACCCCGAATGGCACACCGGCAGCGCATTCGGCGATTTCGATAACGATGGAAAGCTCGATCTCTTCATCACTGGCTACATCGACCTGCACGGGATGTCATTCGCCGAACCCGCGCCCGTCTGTGACTACTTCGGACAACGCACATTCTGCGGGCCCATTGGTCTGCCCGGCGCAAGACCACGGCTGTACCGGAACAACGGCAACGGAACATTTACTGACGTGACTCGAAGTTCGGGCATCGGCGCCGCGCCACCAGCGCACGGCTTCACTGCCGTGACCGGGGATTTTAACGGCGACGGGAAACTCGATATTTTCATCGCCAACGACTCCGACCCGAATCTCTTGTTTCTTAACGACGGTAACTTCAAGTTCAAAGAGGCGGCGCTGGACCGCGGCCTGGCTTACAACGCCGATGGGCGAGTCCAATCGAACATGGGAGTCGCTGCCGGCGAATACGGCAGGAGCGGCCGTCTCGATGTACTGACGACCACCTTCAACAAGGATTATTTCCCACTTTTCCGTCAAAGCAAGTCAGGAACTTTCGAAGAGGTTGCGGCGACGGTCGGGATCGCGACTGTAACCTCGAAGTTTCTGGGTTGGGCGTGCGGCTTAACTGATTTTTCTAATTCCGCGAACCGTGACTTCTGGAGCGCGAACGGCCACGTCTATCCGACCGACAAGGATTATCTCGAACCTATAACGATCTTCCGCAGTATCGGGGATCGGACATCTTTGATTTATACATTCCCCGGTGCTCCGACTAATTCGTATCGAGGCGGGGCGGCAGCGGATTTTGATAACGACGGCAGAATGGACTTAGTCATACTTCCCATCTCCGGGAATCAAATTCTATTGAGAAACGAAACTGTTACTCGCAACGCATGGGCCGGCGTTACTCTCCGCGGCACCCGAAGCAACCGCGACGCAATCGGCGCCAAAGTGACTCTTGAGGCATGTGGCCAAAAACAATTTGAAGAGGAGCGCAACGGCGGCAGTTATATATCGCGCAATGACTCGCGCATTCACTTCGGGCTGGGCTCGTGTTCCAAGGTAGATCGCCTGAGCGTGCGGTGGCCGAGCGGGACCCTGCAGGTGCTCGACTCATTGCCAATGAATCGATATAACGTGGTCGAGGAACCCAGAAACCCTTGAAGTCGCTTGCCGTTATCCTTATGCTTGCAGTTCTCGGCCTGACCGCGGAACACGGCTTCAACTCCACGCCGCAATTCGTAGACATTGCGGAAAAGTGCGGCATTCACTTCCAAGGCGCCGCTTCTCATACGTCGAAGAAATATCTGCTCGAGACCATGGGCTCCGGCGTCGCGCTATTCGATTACGATAATGATGGCCGCCTGGATATTTTTGCCGTCAACGGCACATTGCTTGCAGATCCTACGCCGAAGGGAACGATCCCACAAAAAGATGGCCCGTTTTCCTGGAACCGCCTCTATCATCAGAGGCCGGACGGAACGTTCGAGGATGTAACAGAAAAAGCGGGCTTGCAAGGCGCTGGGTATGGCATGGGAGTCGCAGTCGGGGACTACGATAACGACGGCTACGAAGACCTCTATGTCACCGCATACGGTGGCAATAAGCTCTATCACAACAATGGTGACGGCACTTTTAGCGATGTTACGGGCCAAGCCGGTGTAGGCGGCAGCGGCTGGTCCACGAGCGCTGCGTGGGTTGATCTCGATAACGATGGCAGATTGGATCTAGTCGTTCTCCGCTACCTTAAGTGGGACTTTGACGATATCTATTGCGGCGAACATACCGAGGGCGGCCGCGCTTATTGCCATCCCGATACTTTTCCGGCGGTAGAGCCGCTGGTTTTTCATAATGACGGCAATGGACATTTCACCGAAATTGCCGCCAAGGTTGGAATTTCCAAGCCCGGCAAGGGCCTCGGCATCGCCATCGCAGATTATGACCGCGATGGCCATATCGATTTCTTCGTTGCGAATGACTCGATGGTCGAGTTTCTGTATCACAACCGAGGGAACGGAACCTTCGAAGAGACCGGCCTCGCAACTCAGGTCGCCGTGGACGACAACGGGCAAACCTACGCCGGGATGGGAGCTGACTTTGCCGATTACGACAACGATGGCTACCCGGATCTCGTGGTAGACAATCTCGCCAATCAGAAATACGCTCTGTACAAGAACAATCGAGACGGAAGCTTTACGTATGTTAGCCAGAGTGAAGGGCTTGCCCGCATCTCTCAGCTTCACTCGGGGTGGGGGCTTCGCTTTTTCGATTACGATAATGACGGGTGGAAAGATCTGGTGATTGCCCAGGGGCACGATCTCGACACGATTCAAAAAACTTTTCCCCAGCTTCGATACCGCGAACCGATGCTGCTTCTGCATAATACCGGCCGTCAGTTTGAAGACGTTTCAACGCGCGCGGGCCCGCCTTTTCAGGAACCTTGGGTTGGGCGCGGTTTGGCTACCGGCGACATAGACAATGATGGCCGGGTAGACGTTGTAGTGACGACCAACGGCGGCCCGTTACACTTGCTCCACAATGAGACCGTTTCTCGCAATCACTGGCTCATCCTGAAGCTGGTGGGGCACAAAAGCAACCGGGACGCCATTGGCGCAGTCGTCAAGGTGACCACCGATAAAGACTCTCAGTACGGCACCGTCATCACCTGCAGCAGTTATCTTTCCTCGAGCGATAAGCGGCTGCATTTCGGTTTGGGCCCGAGCGAATCGGCAACCTCGATCGATATTCTCTGGCCGAGTGGGAAGCGGCAGTCGCTCAATAACGTTAAGTCGGATCAGATCCTCAAGATCGACGAGCCCGAGTAAGTGGGCGTATGATTCGCTGCAGAATCCTTCTTAGCATTATGGCGCTGATGCCGCCATTGACCGCCGCGCAGGATTTACCCGCTGAATCAAGCGACCCTCAATTAATAAACGTGCGAAGATCTCTCGCCACGGGAAATCTCCAGGAGGCCGAGCAAACTGTTCGTCAGTTTCTTTCGTCGCACGACGATTCGGCTGACGCCCACGAGTTGCTCGGCTATATCTTGTTCAAACAGAATGACCCGAAATCCTCGCTGGCAGAGTACACCTCCGCCGGCCGCTTGCGTCCGCCCGGCGCTCCCGAATTCGAGGTGATGGGATGCGATTACTTCCTGCTCGAAAACTATGCGTTAGCCGATGAATGGCTGACTAGATCCATAGAATCGGGCAACAAGAGCGCGCTTGCTTCGTATTTACTCGGCCGCACGAAATACAACGAAAGGCGCTTCGAGGAAGCAGCATCTTTTTTCAGGCAATCGCTTGCGTTGGATTCCAAAAACATTAAGGCGCAGACAAACCTAGGGCGGGCTTACGAGCAACTGGGGCGTACCGATGACGCTTTGGCCGCGTACCGAGCGGCGGTAGCTCTGGATTCGGACTCGAGCTCGGCAGATCCGGACCCGTATCTTGCACTTGGCACGCTGCTCACGGAAACGAACCAGAGGGCGCAAGCCTTGCCATTCCTGATCAAAGGTACCCAGCTTGCTCCGGACCAGCCGCAGTCTCACCGGCAGCTCGGCAAAGCGTACCTCGCTCTTCAGCAGCCGGCACGCGCCCGCACCGAGCTCGAAACGGCCATTCATCTAGATCCGCAGAGTGCACCGGCGCACTTTCTGCTCGCGCAAGCGTACCAGAAACTCGGAATGACGGAGCAGGCCCGGAGCGAGCAGAACCGCTATGCCCAACTCAGCGGGAACCATTCGGCTCCCGACGATCCTCTTTCTGAAGCCCGCTCTCTGGTCGAGTCAGGTCAACTTCCCGCGGCCGAGCAACTGACGCGCCGCTATCTGGATCTGCACAAAAATTCCGCAGATGGCCACTATCTGCTCGGCTACATTTTGTTTAAGAAGCAAGACGCGAAGGCATCGCTTGCTGAATACACCGAAGGCGCAAGATACCGCCGCCCCACAGCCCACGATTTGGAAGTTGTCGGTGGCGACTATGTTCTTTTGCATGATTATTCGGATGCCGACCAGTGGTTTACTAAGTCGGTCGAATGGGATCCCGCCAACTGGCAGGCTCTTTACTATCTCGGCCGGACGAAATACAACGAGAATCGATTTGATGAGGCAGTAAAGGTTTTTGCGCGATGTCTTGAGTCCGAACCCAAGAGCGTCAAAGCGGAGGACAATCTCGGCCTGTCGCTCGAAGCCTTAGGCCGCACAGACGAAGCCATCGCTGCTTACCACAACGCTATCTCATGGCAGAACGGCAGCACCAATCAAGATGCCGGGCCCTATCTCGATCTAGGAGCTCTTCTGGTAACAAACGACCGTTCCTCGGAAGCGCTGCCTTACCTCCAACAGGCTGGCGCGATCGCGCCGCAGGACGTCCGCGTTCATCGCGAATTAGGCAAAGCTTATCTGCATCTGAACAAGCTCGATCAAGCCGAAGCAGAACTCGAAAAAAGCGTTCAATTCGCACCGAATGACGCGCCTACTCACTTCATCCTCGCCCAGCTTTACCGTAAGCGAGGATTAAGCGAGAAGGCGCGCATAGAGTTCGAGCGCTACAGTGCCCTCGCGGGCGCCCATTCTACGAGTAACCCGCAATAGCATCGAGCACCCTAGAAATTGATCCCTAAGAATGCCTGTCCTTGCCGCTGCGTGTTGGATTGGCAGTTTATGGATTGTCCAAAGGTCGCATCTTCGAAGTTCAAATCCGGGCCGCAGTTCGGTCCCGAGAAAAGTACCCGATTCAGCACATTGAAATATTCGATCTCGAGTTTCAATTTGACTTTCTCGCCGAGTGGGAAGTATTTCGCGAGCGCGATGTTCTCGTTCGATTGGAACTGGTTTCGCAACGCTCCGATCACGCGCGGCGCATTGCCCAGCACCCAAGGCCCAGGGTCGCTGAAGTCAGCCTTGTTAATAACTGGCAGCCCTTTGAACACGTTGTTATAGGACAGCATGATGTTGTTGTAGGAGACAACATTCGCGCGGTTGCAGGGACTGCACTCGTTTCCGAGTGGATCGCCGGTAACGAACACGGAACCACCTGAGTTGCTCCCGTTCCAAAGCGGGGTTCCCGTTGCATAAGTGAGCAGAGGGCTGATCTGCCAGCCACCAAAAACTGCGTTGACCACGCCGCCGCGGTTCATGAACTGCCGTCCTCGTCCAAACGGAAGCTCATAAGTTCCGGCGATATTGATCATGTTCGTCTGGTCATTATTGTCTATAGACCACTCAGCCTTCTGATTGTCCTTGTTCAGCGCCAGAGCGGCGAAAGAGGTGAACCCGGAGTTCGTGTCCGACATCATTCGCGAGAGGTTATACGAGACAAGGAAGCTCAGGCCGTTGGTGTAGCGCTTTTCGAGCGAAACTTGCATCGCGTGGTACAACGAGGAACCCGTATCGTCGAAATTGTTGAAGATACCGCCATCGCTGCCTTGAAATTGGGGGTATGGACGCAACGCCTGAAGCACCGTCGCGTTCGGCTCAAGAGTAAGGAAGTTCGCGAACGGCAACGGGATTCCGAGCGCCGGCCCTGCCGTGGCGTAAGGAAGGCCGAGGCTGGCGCCATACTGAGCGAGGAACTGCGGTGGAAGCTGGTTGATCGGATTGAGCTGCGAAGGCAAGCGATTTGCGCGATTGCCCGTGTACGCCGCCGACAGGAACATATTGCCGGGCAGCTCGCGTTGGATGCCAATGTTCCACACCACGTCGTAGGGAGCCACGCCGTCGACCGCCGGATTGAAGGCGTTGATAAACGTTCCTGTACCGAGACCGTTGCTGAACGGAACAGGGGATGGGAATGGAAGAACGCTGGTATCCCAGGAACCGAAGCCCGGATTTGCTGAGTTAGTCGATGGCGCCGAAAATGAACCTACAAGCAGATTTCCGTAATTGACGGCGACTTTGCTGGTGCCGTATTCATAGGCGCCGCCGTCCAGGAAATTCATGGAAAATCCACCCTGCAGCACCGTCTTGCTATTCAACTCATACGAGTAGCCAAAGCGCGGACTAACATGGCCCCAGTGAATGGCGGCGCGAGTAATATCCGCGCAGCCGGTGCAGTCGCCAAACTTCGTTGCCGCGCCAAGTCGGCCGTCCGCAGCGGGGTCGGGAATCGTGGAATTGAAATACACGATCGGGTTATTCACCGCCGTGAACGGCACCATGATGTCCCAGCGCACCCCGACGTTGAACGTCAGCCGCGCAGTCAATTTGACGTCGTCCTGGATGTACAGCGAAAAATCCTTGTTCCGGAGCCGTTCTTCCTGTGAGCCAATCCGCGACGCGTTATCTACGGTTCCGAGCAGGAAGCTGGCAAATGCGTTGCCGCTGCCGCTCAAGTTATTGGGGTTAGCCGTTTCGTTACTATTGAAACCAAAAATTCCGGCGCATTGCTGGCATTCGTTGTCGTCCTGGTAGGTTCTCCTGACCTCGCCGCCGATATTGAACGTCTGTTTGCCTTTGACCCATTGCCAGTTGTTTTCAGTAACGATGCCGAGCTTCCGATTGATCGATTCAATCCACGGAGATCCGACCGTGGTCGGGCTATCCGGGCCGTCGAACTCGATGGCCGGGACCTGCGGCGCTCCGGGTGCGGCCGGGAAGGCAATATTGTTAGGACGTTGGCTGATCTGATCGTTCAACTCGCCCAGCCAACTCGCGCCGGCAGTCATCACCAGGTGAGGCGTGATCGTGTAGGCGTAGTTGAGGATGAAGACACTTCCAAGATCAGGGTTATAAGTGACGCTTGTCAGCGGGTTAGTAACGGGCAACGCAGTGGCGCCGTTCTCAGTGGCGTAGGAGGTTTGTGGGTCTCGCCATTCGGTCCAATGAATGGACTGCTTGTCGTTGATGTTGTGGTCAATGGTAATGCCCCACGGTTTCTGGCGCGTCGGAAAAACGCCAAGCAACGTCTGTTGATTGTTGACGAAGCCGGGCAAGCTCGGATTCGGGAAATATTGCAGCAGGCCGGCGGAAAGTGGGCTGAAGCACACCGCCGGAATTACATTCCCACGGAAAGGAGTTCCGGGAGTGTTTCCGTTTGCGCTGCAGCCACTATTTGCGGGATTCCAAATGGGAGTGCCCAACGCGCTAAAATCGCCTGACTTCTCCGCGGCCGTGGGCAGCGATATGAAGTTGGTTTGACTCTGGTTTTGGCGATACCACTCAAACGCGACGGTGAAGAATGTCCGGTTCTTGCCGTTGTAAAGCTTCGGAATCCAGACAGGTCCGGTAAACGTGAAGCCGTAGTTGTTTTCTTTGTCGATTGGGACGGTCGGATTGTAAGCGCCCTTCGCATCGAAGAAATTATTGCGGATGATCTCGAAGCCGTCACCATGGTACGTGTTCGTCCCCGATTTTGTGTTGTACGTTACGACCCCTTGAGCCAGGCCGTATTGCGCTGAGAAGGACGAACGTAGAACGTCATACTGGTTCACCAGTTCAAAGGGTGGGTTCCAGATGGTTTGGAAACCTTGGGTTTCCGACTGAGCCATCGGAATGCCGTTGAACACAACTTCACTCTCGAAGTCCACCCCGCCATTGATGCGGTGGCTGAAGGTGCTGCCGGTCACGCCCGGCGCCAGGAAGATAAAGTTGTCGATCTGACGGCCGCGCCCTCCGCTGATCTCGTTCGGCAACTCCTGAACCACTTTGTTCTCGAGCGTAGTGCCGAGTTCAGGCTGAGTGGTGTCGATGGCGATGACACTCTCCGTGACGTTTACGGTCTGCTCTGTCCTACCGGGTTGCAAGGTGGCGTTTACGGTGGCGATTCTGGCCACAGAGACGCCGACGCCGGTGTGAACGGACCTCTCGAATCCTTGTGCCTCTATTTTGACCGTGTAGGTGCCGGGGATGAGATCGTTGAATTCGTAGGTCCCGGCGGAACTTGTGACGGAGGTCTTGGACACGGCCGTTTCGTCGTTGGTCGCGGTCACGGTCGCATTCGGAACTGTGGCCCCCGTTGCATCGGTCACGGTTCCATTGATGCCTTGCAAAGCCTGACCATCGGCCGAGCCAATGAAGAATGTCGACAACAAAGCCGCCACGCTAAACGCAACACACGCGGTGCGAACTTTTCCGGCAAGCCGGAACTCAGAGTAATGGTTCATATTCCCCTTCAAGCTGAAAGCGCGAAGGAGTTGCTTCTTCGCGCAAGCGAAAAGCTATTGGGCTTAGTATATTCCGCTAGCGTCTTGGCGACAAGAGAATTTCTTCGATTCTCGCGTCCGTTTGTTAGCATCTGTCTTGCGTGTTCTAGCGCTGTGGCTCTTGTTCCCGGCCAGTGGGGTGTGCACCACCTGCGCGTTGTGCCATCCGAAAGAAGCCGCCGGATTCGCCAACACGCCGATGGCGCACTCCCTCTCCATAGCCGGTCCTCAACCTGAGGGCGCCTTCGACCACCCGTTCTCCCAAACTCGATTCACTGTTCGGAATAGCGAGAACGGCGTTATCCAGACCTGGACGCGCAAAGACGAATCCGCGTCGGTGACGTTTCAATACGTGGTGGGTTCCGGTGCACACGCGTTTGGGTATCTCGCGCAAGTCGGCGGTCACCTCTTCCAATCGCCCATCTCCTACTACTCCAAACGGCGACAGTGGGATGTCGCGCCAGGGTACGAACAAGATCCGGCTCCGGACTTCACACGCCCCGTGACGGCGGAGTGCCTGGCCTGCCATTCCGGCGAGCCGCGGCCCGTGCCTGAGACGCTGAACACGTACTTAAGCCCACCGTTTACCGCGACGAGCATTACTTGCGAGCGCTGCCATGGAAGCACAGAGGCCCACGTCAAGAACCCGGTTCGCGGCACTGTGCTGAATCCGGCCAAGCTGCCCGAAGCTGCCCGCGATAGCATTTGCGAGCAATGTCATCTTGCTGGCGAGGTTCGCATACCAAATCCAGGCAGAGCGATCCCCGACTTCCATCCGGGCCAGACGTTAGAGCAGAGCTACACCGTGTACGTCGCCGCACATGGACCAGAAGACACAGTAAAGGTGATCAGCCAAGCGGAGCAACTTGCGCTCAGCACCTGCAAACGGCGCAGTGGCGCAAAGCTCTGGTGCGGCAGCTGTCATGATCCGCACCAACAACCAACCCAGCCGGTGGAATATTTCCGGCAGCGCTGTCTGACATGTCATCTTGCGGCACTCCCGGCAAAACATGCGGCTTTGGAAAATTGCATCGGCTGTCACATGCCGCAGCGGCCCGCGAAAGATGGAGGACATACTGCGTTCACAGATCACCGGATCAGCCGGCATCCGGACCAGACGCAATCGACTAGTACCGCCGAAGAGTTGGTTGCGTGGCGCGAGCCGGGCCCGGAGCTGCGCGACCGAAACCTGGCGCTCGCTCTCGTCACGGTCGGTATCGAGAACCACGATTCGGCGCAGGTGATCCGGGGGTATCGCATGCTCAACCGCTTGAAAGAGGTCCAGGATGATCCGGCTGCCTTGACCGCTCTCGGAAGCATTCTCTTGACCGCTAAAGAGCCGGGCGAGGCGGCCAAACGCTTCAGCCAAGCGCTCTCGCAGCGGCCAAACTATGCACCCTACGAGGTGAACCTCGCAACTGCGCTACTCGATAGCAATCAACGTCCGGAGGCCATCCGGCATCTGGAGCGCGCGCTCGAACTCGATCCACTCTTGCAAAAGGCGATTTCGCTATTGACCCAGGCATATCGAAGCGAAGGCGAGGAAACAAAGGCGGCCGCGCTCTTGGCGCGCTATCGGGCCTCCATGGGAATCACGGCAACGGATCGCAATCCCTGAGCTGGCGTGAACAAGCCGATGCACGAAAGAACAGATTAGTCGGCGCCGCTCTCTAACCATTTCCCTCCGAAGCACCATGCATCAGCGCTTCGACGTTGAACCCCCAAAAATCTTCGCCAGCACTGTGTCTAACAGATTTGAAGCGCGTTGCCGCCCTAATATCAATGAAAGCAGGAGAAAAGCGAACGCGGCGAACAGGGCAGTAACCCATGTCAGAAAGGCCCAGGCTTCGCGCTCAAGCGGCCAGGCAGAATGTCTTGACAGAAGAATCAGCAGCCCTTCAACAACTAGAACGATGATCAAGGCCGTCACAAAAAGCTTCAAAAGATCGTGAGATGGCCGTCGCGAAGAACTGGTAGCGGGCACCATAACCAGCAAGTAGTGATCCTCTTGTCTTAGCGTGTGAAGTGCGTCCGACCACAACTTCAACGCTTGCCGATCGTCCGATTGCAGTCGCTTCTGCAATTTTCTTACGAGACCTCTGATCTTCTTTTCGTATTGGGTAGCATCGCACTCGCGCTCGAATCTTCTAACGGTTTCCGCCATCTCCGGCAACGTCCATCCGCTCTCGGAGAAATAGAGCATGTTGCGCTCGAGTTCTGACAGGAAGATTCCTTCCCTTTCCGCTTCCGACAGGATTGATCGGACTACGAACTCTTTTGCTACGCGCCCATTCGCGAAGTGAGACACTCACTGTTTAATATGTCACCGAATCAGCAGGCCCACCCAAGGCAAATTGAGGTGGGTTACGAGTGAACGGACGCCCGGTTATGCGCCCCGCCGGTTACGATAAACGTCTTTCTGCCTGCCATCCTTCGTAAACATCAGAAACGCCGCTGGCTCTGGGAAGCGAGCCGGTCGCCCCCGCCAAGCTGTTCACGCAGCCACTGCACCAATTTGCGCTTGTAGGCTTCGGCCATCGTCGGGTAGGATTCCCACCAGCGAAGGCCGTGACCGGCGCCTTCGACCGGATACATCTCACAAGTGGCTCCGGCTTGCCGCATGCGCTGGCACATCTCGCTCGATTGCGAGAAGGGAACCAGCGGGTCGTCAGTCCCGTGAATGAATAGAAACGGCGGCATGTCGCGGCGCACACTGTTGACAGGCGAGAGTTGAGCCAATCCGGCGAGGATAAAAGTGGCCCAAGGCCTGCCTTGAACGGACTTGCGAATGCGCTCGGGAATGTACTCGGAGTTCTTCACCAGCGCGACGAGATCGGTCGGCGCGTACAATGCAACTACCGCTTTGACGGATGCATTCGGATCCGTGCGCAGAGCAGCCATCGCTGCGAGCTGCCCTCCCGCCGATTCGCCGGCCAACGCCAGGTTGTCAGAGTCGATATGAAACTCTGCCGCGTGCGATTTAACGAAGCGCACCGCCTGCTGCACATCGTCGATGGCGGCGCCGAACTGAGTCACGTCGGTCGCCAGGCGGTAATCGATCGAGAACCATGCAAATCCGGCTGCGCTGAGCGGCTCGAACAGCGGCGCGACGTCCAATTGCCGGTTGCCGCGAACCCAACCTCCTCCATGAACGATGATCACGCCGGGCGCCGGCCGCGCGGCCTCCGGAATGCATGCGTCCATTCTCAAGCTGACGCCATCCACGCGAGAATATTCGATGTCTCGTCGCAATTCGCAGTGGCACGGGCCTGAGGTTCGAGTCTGCGCAGCAGTCGCGCTGAAGGCGTTCATCATACTGAGAAGGAAAGGAACGGAAAGGGCCCAAGTGCGGCCAGGCATCTACCTATCAGATGTGCGACAGACAATCCGGGTTGCGAGCTTGCCGGGCTGGCTGGTGGGAAGCGTCGTTGCAGCCGGCCTCGTGGCCACGGGCGCTCTCGCCGCATATACCGCGCCAGACAATCAGTTCAGGTTCGCGATTATCGGCGACCGGACCGGCGAAGCCGTTCCTGGCGTCTGGGACCAGGTCTGGCGCGAAACAAACGCGGATCATCCGGATTTCATCGTCACAGTCGGCGACACTATCCAGGGCGGCAGCGACGCCACGATGGATGCGGAGTGGCGCCAGATGATGCAGATGCTGGCGCCGTACCGTCGCAAATACAAAATCTTCTTCACGCCGGGGAATCACGACGTGTGGTCCCCCGCCTCGGCCCAGGCCTTCACGAAATACACAAAGCAACCCCTGCACTACAGCTTCGATTACAAGCAGGCGCACTTCACAATACTCGACAACAGCCGCAGCGACGAAATGCCCGCCGAGGAGCTGGCTTTCCTGCGCGATGACCTGCAGAAGCATGCCAGCCAGCCGCTAAAATTTGTGTTCTCTCATCGGCCCTCCTGGATTCTCCAGGTGGTGCTCAGCAATCCGCACTTCGAGTTGCATCAACTGGCCAAACATTACGGGGTCCAGTATGTGGTCGCCGGCCACATCCACCAGATGCTGCATTTCGAGCTCGACGGAATCACGTATTTATCGATCGCCAGTTCGGGCGGTCACCTGCGGAATGGGAAAGAGTACCAAAAGGGCTGGTTTTTTCAGCACACGATCGTGACGGTGCACGGCTCATCAGCCAATTTCGCCATCAAAGAAACAGGCCCGCCATTCGGCGAATCGCGCCTAACGAAACCCGCCGATTGGGGAGCCGCAGGACTGGTCGATAGAAAGGAGATTAAAACCCGCTAGCGGAGCAGATCCTCGAGCTGGATCTTGGCTTCGGTGCCCGCGTCCCGATACTTGACGATGACCGGCGTATAGAGTGAAATGCCCCAATTCTTACCCTGCCCGGACGCGACCGCGCGCGATCCTGCCACCACCACCGCTTCCTCCGGCACAACCAGCGGTTGCTCCTCCGTCGCGCGATGGACTGTCTCGCGAACCAGGTCGTAAATGGGTGTCGAGCGATTCAGAACGGTGCCGCTGCCCAGCACCGCGCGCCGCTTGACCACAGTGCCTTCGTAAACGCCGCAGTTTCCCCCCACCAGCACCTCATCTTCGATCACCACCGGCAGCGCGCCAACCGGTTCCAGCACGCCGCCAATCTGGGCAGCCGCGGAAATGTGGCAGTTGCGTCCAATCTGCGCGCAGCTTCCAATCAAGGCGTGGGAATCGATCATGGTGCCGTCCTCTACGTAGGCCCCTACGTTGACGTACATCGGAGGCATGCAGGTCACGCCGCGGCCGATGTAACAGCCGCCGCGGACACTCGATCCGCCGGGCACAATTCGAACCTCATCCTCGAGAGTGAATCTCTTCAGCGGATAAGTCGATTTATCGAAGAATTGCGCGGGCGACGCAGCGCTTTCGATCGCTACGATCCCACCCATGCGGAAACCGAGCAGGATGCCTTTCTTCACCCAGCTATTCACCCGCCAGCCCGTGGGTTGCGTGCTGTCGCGTTCGGCGGCGCGGATCGCGCCCCGGTTCAACAGATCGCGAAACTCGAGGAACAGGTTCTGGTGCTCCGCGGAATATGCAGCCGGTCTTGCTTCGTAGAGCGCTTCTATGCTCTGCTGGATGGTTCGAAGATCGGCCATCGGCTCAAACGCGCACTCCCGCAAGCAAGCCGAGCGACTCTAAAACACTATCGATCTTTTGTTGTGAAGCACTTTGCGGCGCCACCATCGGCAGACGCCACACGGGTTCGAGAAGCCCCATGCGCGACATCGCAAATTTGACCGGTCCCGGGCTGGTCTCGACAAAATTGATTTCCATCAGAGCCTGATAGGTTCGCTGCAGTTGCCGCGCGCGCACGAAATCGCCTTCCAATGCGGCGTGCGTCAGCGCCCTGAATTCAGAAGGAATTTGGTTCGCCACGACGGAGATCACGCCGCGTCCGCCCAGCGCGATCAGCGGCAGCGTGACGGCGTCATCCCCTGAGAGCACGATGAAGGAATCCGGCACGCGCGCCAGAATGCTGGCCATTTGCGAAATGCTGCCCGAGGCTTCCTTTACGCCGACAATGTTGTGAATGCCGGCGAGACGCACCAGCGTGGCGGGCTCAACGTTCACTGCCGTTCGCGGCTGCACGCTGTAGACAACGATGGGCAGCGATGTCGATTCCGCGATGGCGCGGTAGTGCTGGAAGAGACCTTCCTGAGTCGGCTTGTTGTAGTACGGCGTGACGGAGAGAATCCCATCCACGCCAAGGCTCTTTAGCTCCGCAACCAGCGCGATCACCTCTGCAGTGTTGTAACCGCCCGCACCCGCAAGCACCGGCACGCGTCCCTGCGATTCTTCTACCGTGATCTCCACCACCCGCAGGTGCTCTTTGCGCGTGAGCGTCGGGCTCTCGCCCGTCGTGCCGCACGGGCACAAAAAATCGATGCCGGCATCGATCTGCCGCTTCACCAGCGCGCGTAGCGTTGCCTCATCGAGTGATCCGTCGCGTCGAAAGGGCGTCACCAATGCGGTGCCACAGCCGGTAAACATCTTCCCTCCCCTCGGATCAAATTCGAGCTACGGCTCGCGACCGCCGAACAGCACTTCTTCAAATGTGTAAACGCCGGTTCGGCCGGGAATCCATCTTGCAGCTCGCAACGCGCCGTGCGCGAAACCCTCACGATTGCGCGCAACATGCCGCAAAATAATGGTATCAGCGGCGGAATCAAAGCCGATCTCGTGCGTGCCGGGATGCTTGCCTGCACGGTTTGAAGCGACATCCACTTTGTGCCGGTAGCCGCGCTCTTCCATGGTTCGGATGAGTTGCAGCAGCGTGCCGGAAGGCGCATCTTTCTTGGTATCGTGATGGATCTCCCAAGCCCAGGCGCCGTACTCGTCCGCGTCCCGCAGCAACTCCGCCGCCAATCCCGTAAGCCGGTGAAACACCGCCACACCTACGGAAAAATTCGGGCTCCAGACCAGTCCGGTGCCCGCTCTCGCAACCGCCTGAGAGACCTCCTCGAGGCGATCGAACCAGCCGGTAGTGCCCGTAACAGCGGGAATACCCGCCCGCGCGAGCCCTTTCAGGTTCTCCGGAGCAGCTTCAGGCGTAGTGAATTCGATCGCGACATCGATACCCTGCAACGCCTTCGTGGTGATGCCGCCGCCGTTTGCATTGTCTTTTTCATCCAGAAGAAGCGCTACCTGGAACCCATGTTGCGGCGCGAGCTGCTCAACCAGGCTGCCCATCTTGCCGCAGCCGACGATAGCAAGTTTCTTCGCGTCCGGCATGGCTCAATCGAACACGGCGGGATCGAGATCCGAAAACAATTCTTCGTGCAGCGCCGCCACCGCCTCCTTCAAATCCGTTTCCGACACCACGAAACCCAAATTCAGCAGTGAGGCGCCCTGCGAGATCATTCGGATATTCTTTTTCTGCAACACCTGAAACGCGCGTCCGGCGATTCCAGCCGTGTGCCGGATGTTTTCGCCAACCAGGCAGACGATCGCCTGCCCGTCTTCCATGCTAACTTGCGAAAACTCCCGCAGCTCCCCGCAGATCGCCTCCACGTTCTCGCGATTATCCAGAGTGAGCGAGACGCTGACCTCGGAGGTCGAGACCATGTCCACACTCGTGCGATACCGATCGAATATGTCGAATATGCGGCGCATGAATCCATGCGCCATCAGCATGCGCGTGGAACTGATATTCAAGATCGTGATGTTCCGTTTGCATGAAATCGACTTGACCGGATTCCTGCAGGGCACGCTTTGCGATGTAATTCGGGTGCCTTCTATATCGGGCCGCCTCGAGTTCAAGATGAGCACCGGGATGTTGTGCTCGATGGCCGGCGCGACCGTCGCCGGATGCAGCACTTTCGCCCCGAAATAGGCCATTTCCGCAGCTTCGGCAAACGAGATGCTTTTGACTCGATGTCCCCCGGGAATGATACGCGGATCCGCGGTCAACATGCCGTCTACGTCGGTCCAGATCTGGATCTCTTCGGCGCCAATGCCCGCGCCGACAATCGCGGCCGAGTAGTCGGACCCGCCGCGGCCCAACGTGGTAGTGTGGCCGTCGCGCGTCGCGCCGATAAAGCCCCCCATGACGACCACCGATTCGAGCGCGGTGGGCCGCACCTGCGCGTGAAGCAGCGCATAAGTCTCTTCAAATAGCGGCTGAGCCTGCGTGAACGCGCCGTCAGTGAGAATCAGGCGCCGGGAATCCAGATGCTGGGCGCGAATGCCCGCCGCGCGGAAGGCGAAGGTCACAATCAGGCTCGACAGGCGTTCGCCCACGCTCGCCACCGCATCCATCGAGCGTGCCGACAGCTCCCCGACCACCGACAATCCTTTTACCAATTCCTCCAGCCACTCGAAATGCGTGCGGATATAACGGTCCACCTCGGCCGTGAAAGCGCCGGCGAGTGGAAGGCCCTGCGCCAGGTGATGGCTGCGCATCTCATCCACTAGCGCGAGCGCCTGGTCGCGATGGCCCGTGGCCGCCTCCTGCGCCGCTTCCAGCAGCTTGTTGGTGGTCTTGCCCATGGCCGAGACCACAACCACAGGCCGGCGGTGTTCGTGAGCTTGCACGATGCGGGTAACGCGCGCAATCGCCTCCTGCGATTCGACGGAGGTTCCGCCGAACTTCATCACGATCATCTCGCTGTGTCCCTAATCGAGGAAGCCTTCCGACACCAGAAGTTCGGCATTCAGCACTGCGGCTCCGGCGGCGCCCCGAATTGTGTTGTGGCCGCAGGCAACGAATTTCACGTCCAGCACCGGGCATTCGCGCAGGCGTCCTACAAACACCGTCATTCCGTTTTCGCGCGAGACATCGCGCCGCGGCTGCGGTCGGTCCGGTCCGGGCAGGTACATCACCGGCTGCGGAGGCGCGCTGGGTAGATTGCGCTCTTGCGGCAGTCCTCGAAAGTTCACTAGCGCCTGCTGCATCTCCTCGAGAGGCGCTTTCGAATCCAGTTCGACCGACGCCGCCACCGTGTGCCCGTCCGTCACCGCAACCCGATGGCACATGGCGCTCACGCGTGCGTTGAGTGGCGCCACTTGGCCGCTCAAAAGGCCGCCCAGGATCTTCTGCGTCTCTTGTTGGATCTTCTCTTCTTCGCCGCTCACAAAAGGAACCACGTTTCCCAGTATGTCCATGGAAGCCACGCCCGGATAGCCAGCGCCGGAGACCGCCTGCATGGTGGCGGCAATCACGCGCGTGATCCCGAATTGCGCAAATGGCGCCAGCGCCATCGTGAGCACCACCGTCGAGCAGTTTGGATTGGTGACAATCATGCCCTTCCACCCGCGATTCTTCTGCTGCGAATGAATCAGCGCCAGGTGCCCGGGATTGATCTCCGGAACGATCAAGGGAACGTCCGCCTCCATGCGGTGATTGCGGGAGTTGGAAACCACCACGTGGCCCGCCTGCGCGAACGCCCGCTCAATCTCGGTTGCCACCGATGCATCCATGGCCGAGAAGACGATGCGCGGCGCATCCCCGGGCTTCGAATCGCTCACCATCATCCCGGCAGCCGCAGTGGGCATCTCGCCGTCCAGTCGCCATTGCGTGGCGTCCTTCAATTTCTTGCCCGCCGAACGGTCGCTTGCGCCCAGCCATGCCAGCTTGAACCAAGGATGGCCCTGCAGAAAACGGATGAAATGCTGGCCGACCATGCCCGTTCCGCCAAGAATGCCAACCTCGATTGGTCTCATAGCTCTATTCTGATGATCCACGATTGCACCCGCTAGCGAGACAGCATATCGACCATGCGCTTATACAACGCGACCGCCTCTACCAATTCCGATTTTTTTATGCGCTCTTCGCTGGTATGCGCCACATGGATGCTCCCGGGACCGATGAGAAACGGCTGGCCCCATGCGCCATTAAACGCGGGAATGTCCGTCGTGAATGCGACCACCGTCGTTGCAATCCCATCCAACGAACCGAGCTGCACGGCGGGGATAAATAATACTTCTTGCGCTTCGGCGTCCGGGCTGGCTGCGGCTGCCACTTGTTTCCGAACATCGGTCACATCGCCCACCACGCGAATGAAAATCTCCGCGCGCGCTTCGTCGGCGATGACGTTCGGCGCACGCCCGCCCTGAAGGATTCCGATGTTCAACGTGCTGGCGCCCAGCCTTTCGTCTACCGGCAGCGGCATACGCCTGATGCGTTCCAGCGCATTCAACAGCTTCTCGATGGCCGACTCGCCCAGTTCCGGATAGGCCGAATGCGCCATGCGGCCTTGCGCCACAATCTCAAATCGAAGCGCGCCCTTCGATCCCAACGCCAGCTTATTTTCGGTCGGCTCCCCGTTGATCAGAAACCTGCTCCCGCATGGCGTCTGCGCCGCCGCCAGAGCCCCGGCGCTGTTGCGCTCTTCGCCTACTACAAACAAGAGTCCGAAATTGCGCCGGCCCGCCGTAAGCCTCTCTCTTGCCGCCGTGATCATGGCCGCGATGATGCCCTTCGTGTCGCAAGCGCCGCGGCCCCAGATATGATCCGCGTCTTCGCGCGCGGGGATGAATGGCGGAACTGTATCCATATGGGTGGAGAGCACCACCACGGGCTCGCCGAAACGAGCGAACACGTTGTCGCGACCGGCTTCGACCGGCATCCGGTCGGCCGATCCGCCGAATTGCTTCGCCAGGCTATTCAATTCTTCCCAAAGGAAGTCGCCCACCGCGCTCTCATTCGGCGTTATGGATTCAATGTCGATAAGTCGGCGGGCTAAGTCGAACAGCTCCATTGGGTGTGCTCACGCCGGATCTCCTCAACGGCGGCACGCCGGGAGGAAGCGCTGAAGCCACAGAATACCAAAGGGACCGGCGTTACGTGCGCGTGAGCGCATTCGCCATCTACTAAAGTCGGTTATCATCATCTAGCGAGAAAACTGCGCTCATGCAGGAGAGTGTTTCAGCATCTTCGGAGACCCCGCCCACGGGCGCGCAGCCGCACTTTGTCATTATTCAGCCCGGCCTGGTGGCGCGCACCTTCTGGCTGCTGCGGCGCGCCTTCATCGCCGCTTACGAAGACAATTGCTTCGGCATCGCCAAAGGCGCGGCTTATTCGTTCCTGCTCTCGCTGTTTCCCGTCCTCACCACCTTGACCGCCATACTCATCCAGGTGAACGCGCAATCGGTGGTGCACGTCATGGCCGCATTTGTCCGCGAGATTGTCCCTCCAGGCACCGAAGACATTGTCTTGTCCCGGCTGCGCGAACGCGGCGCCAGGCCGATCTCGCTGCCCGTTGTCTCCATCGTCATCTCGCTATGGGCCGGTTCTGGAGCCATGATCAGCCTCATGGAAGGCTTTGAGGCCGCGTATCGCATTCCGTCCAGCCGCCCGTTCTTGAAACAGCGCGGCATGGCTGTTTTCCTGGTTCTGATCGCAGCACTGCCCTGGGTCGGCGCCTCGCTGTTGATCATTTTCGGCAACCGTGGCGAAGCTGCCTTCATTCACTGGATCGGCGTCTCCGAGGTCACCGCGCCCGTCGAACTGGCCTGGCGCATTGCGCGCTACGTGCTCGCGTTCTCTACCACTACCTTCGTCACCGGCCTGCTCTATTTCTTCGGCCCCAGCCATCGCCCTGAGCAGAAACAATTGCGCGACCTCCCGTCTTCCCGCTTCATGCGCGTGTGGCCCGGCGCCTTTCTCTCGACCGTTCTCTGGCTATTGGCCACCGCGGCATTCGCCTGGTATGTGGCTCATCTCGCCAATTACAACATCTTCTACGGCAGCATCGGCACCGTCATTGTCCTGCTGATTTGGCTCTATTTGATCGCCTGCATTGCGCTCCTGGGGTGCGAATTCAACGCCGAGCGCGAGCGCATCGATTCCATTCCGTATTTGCACTGAAGCCGAACATCTCCTACGCACACGACGCGCGAGCCTCTCTTCAGCCTTCCCGCGCGCCCTTAATCCCGAGTTTTCTTCAAGTGCCGAATGCGGGTTATTCTTCGAATGTCAGTTCACGATAACAGTCGATCCTAATAATCCGCGCGTTCGCCTTTCTCGATTAGTGCCTCAATTTCCACCTAAAGCGGCTTGGGTATTGTCACGACCGCACCGGTGTCCAGCAGCACCACAACGCTTTGCGGACTCGCTGCCCCCTGCGGGACCTGTGACCGCTCGGCCCCAGGGCCAAAACTTACATACTTGCGCGAGACGTATGTGAGCACCATCGCGAGGAAAAAGCTGTTAATCGCCACTATCGTGCGCGCAGCGATTATCGGCTGTAACAACAGCAGTCCGTGCGCTGGGTCGATCAGCAATTCGAAAACTCGATCTGCTTTGCTCACCGCGTAACCCGTCAGAAATGCTGCCGAGAGCCTGAGGTATTCCTTGAAGCGCTGCGTCTCGCTTTGGTATGGAGAAAGAAGTATTCCGGCCGCCCAGCCGATGGCCAGACCGCATGCGACCAACAGCCATGCAAGTGAGTCTTGCAGGTGCACGACAACGGCTACTATGATTCCGGCTATCAGCACCGCAAATACAGCACTTCCGCTCAGCTTGATCAATTTCGATGTTACAGGAGGCATGGGACGTAATCCTATCACCTTTCCGCGAGAAGCTACAGTAGTCCGCCAGGCCGAATCTGTTAGTCAGGGGCTGCACAAATTCGCCCGCTTACTCAAATGGCTGGCTCTTCTCTCGGCGATCTTTTGATCCGCTTTTTTCCACGCCGATCCCTCTATACTGATGTGGTGCCATTCCAGCTAGGCATTGACTATCAGCCTCGTGGCGATCAGGCGACTGCCATCGACCAGCTCACGCGCGGCCTGTCGGACGGCGAGAAGCATCAAGTCCTGTTAGGCGTCACCGGCTCTGGCAAGACGTTCACCATCGCCAAGATCATCGAAGCCTTCGGTAGGCCGTCCTTAGTGCTGGCCCACAACAAAACCTTAGCGGCGCAGCTTTATCACGAGTTCAGAACTTTCTTCCCGCGCAACGCCGTCGAATATTTTGTCAGCTACTACGACTATTACCAGCCGGAAGCCTACATTCCCTCGGGCGACATCTACATCGAGAAAGAAGCAACCATCAACGACGAGCTGGATAAGCTGCGTCTTTCCGCCACGCGGTCGCTTTTCGAACGCCGCGATTGCATCATCGTCGCCAGTGTCAGTTGCATCTACGGCCTGGGCTCGCCGGAAGCGTATTACGGCATGCTGCTGATGCTCGAAATGGGACAGCACATCAGCCGCAAGGAGATTCTGCAGAAACTGGTGGAAATCCTCTA
>Ga0210385_10000683_pt1 | contig 22584 bp, 19 predicted proteins | sample IncBWH26OmetaG_FD_160107 | JGI IMG/M metagenome (GOLD analysis project Ga0210385, IMG submission 160107) | Forest soil microbial communities from Barre Woods Harvard Forest LTER site, Petersham, Massachusetts, United States - Inc-BW-H-26-O ...
CTGCGTAGACACTGGCCCGGACGGCGATCCGAATCCCGAGATGATACTGGCCGATATCGTTCCGCACGCGGCGGCAGATTCGACACGCAAAATCGTGGAGACCTTACGCAAACCCGATCTGAAAACGCTGGACCTCGCCGCTGAGGAACGCACGCCTCCTCGGTTCACCGTAACATTCACCGAAGATAAGAACGGCTTTTACATTAACGGAGAAAAATTCGCGCCCGATGCAGCTCCGATGGTGCGTACGAAGGTTGGGACGTTTCAACATTGGAAAATTGCCAACGCAACCAAGGAGCTACACCCCATGCACATCCACCAGGTGCATTTCCTTGCCTACGCCGAAAACGACAAGCCGATCGCCGATCCATTGTGGCTGGACACGGTGAATGTTCCCTATGGTGGCTCAGTCGACGTCATCATGGATTTCACCGACCCCGTGATCAAGGGTATGTCTGTCTTTCACTGCCACCTGCTCAATCACGAAGACAAGGGAATGATGGCGAAAGTTCTCTTTGAATGAATAACATGCAGCACGCCGCCGTTCTTGAACCGCTGCCCGCCAAATCGCGCGGCTTGCGCCAGCGGGTGAGTTCACTGCCTGGCTTGCGCCGGCAGGTGGCTTCCAAGGGGCCGGCCTGGCTGCCACTCGTATTGGTTTTGGGGGCGATTGGCACGGTCGCGTATGCGGACCATCGCGTTGTTGTGCCCTCGCTTATTTACCTGTATGTCTTGCCTCTTACCGTAGGGGCGATTCTCTTGCGTAAGGAAATGAGCTACGGCCTTGTCGTTGCGTGCATCTTGATCCACGCTTTTGATTCTCCGCGACACATCCCCTTGGGACTTCGCATTTTCCACGAACTCTCGGCGCTAGTGTGTTTCACTTTCGTTGTGTATGTGATCCGGCGTTATATCAGGCAGCAGGCATCGCTTCTCAAAACCGTTGAGCAGCAACGCGATGAACTCATTAAGGACGTGGAGCTGGCCGCCGAAGTTCAGCGCTTGTTTCTTCCTTCGGGCAAACCGGCCATTCCCGGGCTTCAAATAGCCGGCATGATGCAGCCAGCGAGGGGCGTAGGTGGCGATTACTATGACTACATCTCCGTTGACGCGCATACCACGCAGATCGTCATTGCCGACGTGGCTGGAAAAGGTGTGCCGGCCGCCCTTCTGATGTCCGCCACGGCAGCGGCATTTCGGAATGAGGCAAACCACGATCGAAACATGCTGCAACTGGTGGAACGGTTGAATACTGAGATCGGGGCCGTGTCAAACCCCGAACAATTTGTGACGTTACTTGTGGCGGAGATTGACTCGAACAATCGGATAGTCCGCTACGTGAACTGTGGCCACAATCCGGCGCTCCTGTTTCAGGCGAGTACTGGCACCGTCACACACCTGAACTCGTCTTGTCCACCGATCGGAATATCTGCAACAGAAATCTGTCAACTGTCCTCGGCTGATGTATTACCGGGCGACATGATGGTTTTCTACACCGATGGCGTGACGGAGGCGGAGAACCAGCTTGGCGAGGAATTCGGGTTGCAGCGCCTGTCAGAAGTAGTGCGCGAAGGTTCATGGCTGACTGCCAACGACCTCATGATTGATATCTATAACTCCGCAGCGGAATTTTGCGGCGAGAACTTCAATGATGATGCCACCATTCTGGTGGTTAAGTGCCAGTTTGACGGCTCCCCGCTTTGACTTATGACAACTCTGACGAGAAGAAAGCTACAAGATAAATTCTCGGTCGATCTGTCAACTCTCTCGGCAATATAACCTGTCAACGTATTGACAACCGTCCAATTCGCCGGATTCTTGGCGCGTCCATCTCCAAGGGTCGCTTCCTTCTCCGGGCCAAAACGCTCTTGTCTTCAACCACTTGGCAATCCTTCGATTGCACTTCTACTGTGGCATTCGGGCTGCATCGTCTTGGGTCTGATGCTGGAAAGCTCTTCTAGACGGAGAGCAAATGTGAAGGTTGTTACCCGGTCTGCCTGGCATTGCCTGGCCGTTCTATCAGGATGGGAGTCGTAACTCATGTGGATCGTCAGACTGGCCTTAAAACAACCGCACACTATCGCGGTGCTCGCGGTGCTGATCTTTCTTCTTGGGACGCTCGCAATCCTTCGCTCCCCAGTGGACATTTTTCCTAACATTAATATCCCAGTTGTCAGCATCATCTGGAACTACAACGCGCTCGAGCCCCAGGATATGGCGGATCGCATCGTTTCGATTACCGAACGCTCCTTGACCACCACTGTCGATGATATTCAACACATTGAATCGCAATCGCTCTATGGCATAGCCGTCGTTAAGGTATTTTTTCAACCCACCGCCAGTATCCCCAAGGCTCTCGCGCAAATCGCCGCCGTCTCCCAGACGCAATTGAAACAACTTCCCCAGGGCACGACTCCACCGTTGATCATCACGTACAGCGCATCCACCGTCCCCGTCTTGCAACTTGCGTTGTCCGGCAAAGGTCTTTCCGAGCAGCAACTCAACGACTACGGCCTGAACTTTATTCGTACCAGGCTCATCACCGTCCCCGGCGCGGCCGTGCCTTATCCCTACGGCGGAAAACAGCGTGAGGTTCAAGTGGATCTGAACACCACCGCTTTGCAGTCTAAGGGGCTTTCTCCTCTCGACGTCGTCAACGCCATTTCCACCCAGAACCTGATCTTGCCCACTGGCACGTCCAAAATTGGCATGAAGGAATATGACGTCGACATCGTCAACGCCGCTCCCCAAACCATCGCTGACCTGAACCGCATCCCGATAAAAACCATCGGGTCGACCACCATCTATATCAGCGACGTGGCCTATGTGCGCGATGGATTTCCGCCGCAAACCAACATTGTTCGGGTGAACGGGCAGCGCGCGTCTCTCTTGATCGTCCAAAAAGCCGGCGCGTATTCGACACTCAACATCATCGCGGGAATCAAGAAATTACTTCCCCTGGTGAAGCTAAGCCTGCCTCCTGCTTTGAATATCGGTCTGATGGGGGATCAGTCCATTTTTGTGCACGGTGCCGTTCAGGGCGTCGTCAGAGAAGCCTCCATTGCCGCTTGCCTCACCGCTGTGATGATTTTGATCTTCCTGGGAAGTTGGCGATGCACCATCATCGTCGCCGTGTCCATCCCCCTCGCCATCCTCACTTCGATCATCATTTTCAGCGCCTTGGGCGCAACCATTAACATCATGACGCTCGGCGGGCTGGCATTGGCCGTCGGAATTCTGGTCGACGATGCCACCGTCGAAATCGAAAACATGAATCGCAACATCGACATGGGTAAGGAGATCGAACATGCCATCCTCGACGGCGCGCAGGAGATCGCGGCGCCCGCCTTTGTCGCCACTCTTTCCATATGCATTGTCTTCGTCCCCATGTTCCTTCTCACCGGCGTAGCGCGCTATCTCTTCGTGCCTCTCGCCGAAGCTGTCGTCTTCGCTATGCTGGCTTCCTATTTCCTCTCGCGCACGCTCGTCCCGACAATGTCCAAGTACCTCCTGACCGGGCACGAGCACGATGTGGCGGAGCACACGCTGACTAGCGCGAATCCGTTAGTGCGGTGGCAGGTCCGTTTCGAGAAGGGATTTGAGCGTCTCCGTCACGCCTACCACGGAGTGCTCGAAGGTTGCCTGCACCACCGTCGTACCTTCGTAACCGTCTTTTTCATTGCCTGCCTCGGGTCGATCGCCGTTATTGTTCCCTGGCTCGGGCAGGATTTCTTCCCAAGCTCCGACAACGGCACGTTTAGTCTTCACCTGCGCGCCCCGACAGGTACACGCATCGAAGAGACCGCTCGCCTCTGCGATCTCGTCGAAACTTCCATTCGCCAACAGCTTCCCCCAGGCGCGGTCGCCAGCATCGTTGACAATATCGGCTTGCCCTACAGCGGCATCAACACCTCTTACAACAACACCGGCACAGTGGGGACCTCCGATGCGGATATCCTGGCTTCCCTGAATGAACGCCACCGCGTCACGGCAAAGTACGTACATGACCTCCGTATCGGTCTACCACAGCGATTTCCGGGTGTGACTTTTTCCTTTCTTCCGTCCGACATGGTAAGCCAGATTCTCAATTTCGGTCTCCCGGCTCCCATCGACATTCAAATCGTGGGCAACGACCTTCAGGGCAATCGGAAGTTTGCGAACACATTGCTCTCCCAGGTCCGCGATGTTGCCGGCGTGGCGGACCCACGCATTCAACAGCCTGACGATGAACCGTACTTGCACTTTATCCTGGACCGCACCAAGGCCCAGCAAATTGGCTATACCGGTTCCGACGTGGCGCAAAACGTATTGGTGTCCCTGGGCGGCAGCTTCCAGACCGCTCCCACCTTTTGGGTCGATCCAAAAAACCGCGTCAGCTATCAGATCGCCACGCAAACACCACAGTATCGAGTGGATACTCTGCAGGACCTTGAGAACGTTCCCATCACGAGTATCAGCCCTACTTCCAATTCGTCCATCCTTGCAAGCGTCGCGGCCACGCAACGCGGTACCGGACCTGCCGTCGTCTCTCACTACGACATCCAGCCTGTCATCGATATCTACGCCGCCATTCAGGGCCGCGACCTTGGCGGGGTCTCTCGCGACATTAACCGGGTCATCGACAAGACTCGCAATCAACTGCCACGCGGTTCGCAAGTCATTATGCGCGGCCAAGTGCAAACCATGAACGCCTCATTCAAAGGCCTCCTGACGGGCTTAGTTTTCTCCATCGTCTTGGTCTACCTGTTGATCGTTGTGAATTTCCAAAGCTGGTTGGACCCATTCATCATTATTTGTGCGCTTCCTGCGGCACTCACGGGAATCGCGTGGTTCTTGTTCGTCACGGACACCACGCTCAGCGTGCCCGCGCTTACCGGCACCATCATGTGCATGGGGGTGGCTACTTCCAACAGCATCCTGGTCGTCCAGTTCGCTACCGAAAAGATGATCGAGGGCAAGGATCCGGTCGCAGCCGCGCTAGAAGCGGGATTTACGCGCTTCCGTCCCGTAATCATGACCGCCATGGCCATGATCATCGGTATGGTGCCCATGTCCCTGGGGCTGGGCGACGGCGGCGAACAAAATGCGCCATTAGGCCGGGCTGTAATCGGCGGGTTGCTTTTCGCCACGGTCTCGACTCTGCTCTTTGTCCCTACCGTTTTTAGCATTCTGCACGGTCTCCGCCGTCGTGCTCCGGAGGCCAACGCTCCTGCTCAGCGCGTTTGAACGGAAGCAAAAGACCATGACCATGCCAGCACACACCGAGAACCAACCTCAGGCAGCTAACGCTCGACAACCAGTTGCAAAGAGAAAGCCACGGGGTTGGCTCATTGCGCTCGTCCTGCTCGTGATCTTTGGCGGAGTGCTTGCACACGGCATTATTCAACGGTTACGCGCCAGCGCCACGCTGCGCACGGAGACGGATCAGCTTGCTTTGCCGGTTGTCTCCGTCATAACACCAAAGCGCGCGGCTCCCACGCAGGAAATTGTGCTGCCGGGAAACGTCCAACCGTTTATCACTTCGCCGATCTTCTCTAGAACTAACGGTTATTTGAGGGCCTGGTATTTCGATATCGGGTCGCGTGTAAAAAAGGGACAACTCCTGGCGGTAATCGAGACTCCTGAAATCGACCAGCAGCTTGAGCAATCACGCAGTAATCTCGCCACAGCACAGGCTAACCTCACGCTCTCCGAGATCACCAGGAATCGCTACCAGCAGTTACTTAAGTCCCATGCAGTTTCGCAGCAGGATGTAGACAATTACGTCGGCACCTACAATGCCAACAAAGCCATCGTGGATGCCAATCAAGCAAATGTGAAACAGCTTGAGGCGCTGCAATCCTTCGAGAAGATCTACGCGCCTTTCGACGGCGTCATAACCGCGCGCAACACGGACATCGGCGATCTGATTAACTCAGGCAGCAACGGCAACGTCAAGACCGATCTGTTCCACATGGCGCAGCCCGACGTGTTACGCGTGTATGTGAATGTTCCGGAAGAATATTCGCAGGATACCAAGCCCGGCCTTGGCGCGACCCTAAGCCTCGCGGAGTTTCCCGGCAAACAGTTCCCGGGGAAACTGGTACGAACGGCTGACGAAATAAACGCCACCACTCGCACCCTCCTCGTCGAGGTCGATGTGAACAATACCACCGGCCAATTGATCTCGGGCTCGTACGCTGAGGTCCACTTCAAAGTGCCCGGCCAGGGTTCCACGTTCATCATCCCGGTCGATACTCTTCTCTTTCGCTCAGAGGGTCTGCGCGTCGCTGTAGTTAGCGGCGGGAAGGTTGCGCTTGTGCCGGTAATCCCTGGCCACGATTTCGGAGAAACCATTGAAATTGTATCCGGGCTCAAGGGCAACGAAGCCGTTGTTCTCAGCCCGCCAGATTCCATCGTGGCGGGCCAGCAGGTGCAGATCGCTCAACAAACAGCCACGGGAGCCGCTCCGTGAAGACTTCCCTTACTTCGCCGGTAACTTCCTGCCTCGGTATGTACCTGTCCGTTATGCTCGTGCTTGCGGGTTGTTCCGTCGGACCGAAATACAAGCCCGCCACTGTCGATATTCCGCAAGCCTACAAGGAAATGGGCAATTGGAAAGCCGCTCAACCGAACGATCAGAATCTTGGCGGCAACTGGTGGGAGATGTTTCAGGACCCGCAACTGAACGCCCTCGAATCGCAGGTCAACGTCTCTAACCAGAACCTCAAGGCAGCCGTCGCTCAGTATCAGCAAGCCCGCGCCGTGCTCCGCTACTATCGCGCCGACTACTATCCCACCCTCACCACGGACCCCACGGCTTCCCGCCAAAAATACTCGGAGAACCGCCCTCCCATCAGTTCGGTTTTCGACGGTATTACCTTTAACGACTTCACGATCCCTCTGAACTTGAATTACGAAGTGAACGCCTGGGGCCGCGTAACAAAAAACGTCGAATTCTATCGCGAGCAGGCACAAGCGAGCGCTGCCGATCTGGCCGTCGTAAACCTTACCATGCACGCCGACCTTGCCGTGGATTATTTCGCCGCGCGCAGCCTGGACGCGGAAGAAAAATTGCTACTCGATACCGTTGCGGAATACGAGCGAGCCCTTCAGCTCAACGTTGATCTGTACAACGGCGGTGTCGCCTCCGAGGTGTACGTTGCACAGGCGCGCACCATCTTGGAGACAACCCGCGCGCAATCCGTGGATGTCGGCGTCGCTCGCGCACAATACGAACACGCTGTCGCCGTCTTGATTGGCAAGCCACCCGCGAACTTCACTCTTCCTCCGCTGCCGCTCACCGCTCCACCGCCGCCGATTCCCGTTGGCCTGCCCTCGGAATTGCTCGAAAGGCGGCCGGATATCGCCGCCGCCGAGCGCCAGGTCGCGTCGGCCAATACGCAAATCGGCTTGGCGAAGTTGGCCTACTATCCGATCATCAATCTCTCCGCCGCGGGTGGTCTGGACAGTGCCATCTTCACCAGTTTGTTTACCGGCCCCAGTGCCATTTGGGCCGTGGGCGGCACCGCCGCGATGACCCTCCTCGACGCCGGCCGCCGCCGTGCGTATACGGACGAGGCAAAAAGCGGTTACGACTATGCCGTTGCTAGTTACCGACAGACCACGCTCACCGCTTTCCAACAAGTAGAAGACAATTTGGCGGCGCTGAGAATTCTGGAACACGAAGCAGGCGTGCAGGATGTCGCCGTGGCCGCTGCGAAGCGCTCGCTGGACCTTTCTGTCATTCGCTACGAAGGCGGAGTCACCAGCTACCTCGAAGTGATCACCGCGGAAAATGCCGCGCTCGCCGATGAACTCACAGCCGTTAACATTCTCGGCCGCCGTCTCGCCAGCGCGGTGTTATTGGTCCAGGCGCTTGGCGGCGGTTGGGACCCTTCCACTATTCCGAAACGCCCGGAATGCTGCGGAAAGTTGCAACATGATTCGAACTAACCGGCTTAGTTATCGGGTGGAAGATTAACTGTCAGGGAGGAAATCCGTGAGTGCCGACACAATGAAAGCTTTGCGTTTTGCTGAGTTCGGACCTCCGTCGATCTTGCGAATAGAAGGTGTCGCCATTCCAGAACCCGGCGAGGGCGAAGCACTCGTCCGCGTGAAGGCTGCAGCGATCAATCCCAGCGACATTGGGAATGTCGCGGGACGCTTCAAGCACACAACTCTCCCACGAACCCCTGGCCGGGACTTTGCAGGCATTGTTGTAAAAAGAGAGCATCACGAAGGTGAAGAGGTCTGGGGCAGTTCGGCGAAGCTCGGGATCATGCATGATGGATCTCACGCGGAGTACGTCGTGGTCCCAGCGGAGACGCTGTCGCTCAAACCGAAGCCGTTGAGTATGGCGCAAGCGGCGGCGATCGGGGTTCCCTACATTACGGCGTGGGCATCTATTGTCAGTGCAGCCCACGTTCAACCCGGCTAGACCATTTTAATTGTCGGTGCCCGCGGCGCAGTGGGACAAGCAGCCACACAAATTGCGAATTGGAAGCGCGCGCGCGTTATTGGCGCGGATGTTTCATCCGATCCGATTCCCGGCACCGTGTCGGTCGTCAATACCGGGACCGAAGATCTTCGCGCCAAGGTCCTCGACCTGACAGCAGGTAAAGGAGTCGATGTTGTCTTTGACACAGTGGCTGGCTCGATGTTCGAACCGGCGTTGCGCTCTCTCAGCGATGGCGGGCGACAGGTGGTTATTTCAAGCTCGCGAGAGCCGCGCGTCAGTTTCAATCTTATTGAGTTCTATCACAATTTTTCCCGGCTGCTTGGAGTAGACAGTTACGGCCTGTCGTCGCAACAGGTACGGGAAATCGCCGGTGAACTCCCTCCCGGCTTTGAATCTGGAGTTTTGAAGCCGCCGGCGATTGAGATTGTTGCCTTTGAGAAGGCTGTCGACGCGTACACCGGATAGCTGCCGGACTCGCCAAGACGAAGCGAGTGCTAAGTTTCGAATAAAGTGATGGCCAGAAAAAATTTCTATTGAACTTTAGGGCGACGGAAAGGATCCGGCAAATGAAAGCATTGCTCATCTCATTCCTGGTTGGCCTGTTTGTAGGGGTTGCGTACGGACTCATCCGGGTAAAGAGTCCTGCACCGCCTATCATTGCTCTGATCGGACTGTTGGGGGTGGTGTTAGGCGAGCAATCCGGGGGCTGGCTTCTCACAAAGGAGATGCAAGTTACCAGCGTAGTTTCATCTCACATCGCCGGTGAACGGAAAGATCATCACAAACTTCCGAGCATGCATTCTGTCATTGCCGCCCTGACTCGAAGGAGTCAGCAATGACTTCTCTTCAGCGATCTGCGTTGTCCTTTTCTCGGACCTCACTCAATGCGGCGCCACGGCCCGAAGTCGTGCGCAGCGATTTGCGCTAGACTGTTCGGCTTCGAGTTTCCAGTGGCGAAGTGTGAGGTATCTTGACGTAAACAAAACGGACGACCCAACTCTCCACTAAAAGAAAAATCACGGCGCCAAATATAAACAAGAGACCGCCACTTAGGAGCGTCAGACCTAGGGGGATCAGCGTGCCGGCAGCGAAGATGAGTACGCCAACGCGCCACTGTTGTTCGCGCGTGTAAAGTCGCGCATGGGCCGGTCGCAGGTTTGCAAATAACAGTCCCAAGGGAATCAAATTGAGCACCAGCAGCACGATGAAGGCGGTGCGGAGGATGGCGGTCGCCTGTCCCTGCCCCATCACGGCGGACAGAACAAGCAGTTCGGCGCAGCCCATCAGGACGGCCGAATTGGTGAGATAACCTCCCATCCAGCGTGCGTCTTTCCAACCTAGTTGCGCGTTCGTGCTGAGCAAGACTCCCTTGTAGGCCGCGGCGCCGAAGGCGGGCAGCAGTCCCAAAACCACCGCGAGTAGGCGAGCCCACGCAAAGTCCAACCCTATTTCCGCCAGCAAGCTGAGCCCCGCGGCCGCGGTCAGAGGGAGCGAGAAAATCGTCAGACACCACGTCCCCACCGACATGGGCGAACCGGGCTTGAAAACCCGGAGCATGTGATGGAAACGCAACGGATCGCCCAGGTCGAGCACGAGCAGCACGAGGTCAACAAGCAAAAGCACGAGCGCGATAGGATAAGCCACTTTCGACACGCGGGTGAAAATCGCGGGCGCCGCCAACTCGCTGATCGCCGCGGCCATGAACAGTCCGGTGGCCATGCCGTTGAGCAGGGCGTCCCAGGCAATCGTGCCGTACCACCCCGGCACCTTAGTGACTGGCAGGTTCGCATAGCCGCTCTCGCTCCCTCCGACCGGCGAGGGAGGTTCGGTGAAAGCTTGCGGTGGTGTGGGGTTCTCCTGCATTTCAAGATTTCAAAAGAAACACCACCAGGAGCAGTACGGCGATAGCGGCCAAGCCACCGGCGATGGAACGCGCGTAATCTCCCATCATGTGCAACCACGGATTGAATGGATTATCAGGCAGGCCGTAAACGGAAGGGCGATCGACGAGCAGATAGAACGAGTGGAGTTCGGAATAGGTCTCACTAGGAGCGCTACCATAAAGGTATGCCTGCGGAACGCCGCGTCGATGAAGTTCCTCTACACGTTTGCGCGCCTTCTCGCGCAACTCCTCGATTGGGCCGAATTGGATGGATTGCGTCGGACATGCTTTGGCGCAAGCCGGTTCAAGACCGTCGACCTGGCGGTCGTAGCAGAGCGTGCATTTGTGCGAATGACCGCCCATGCTGCTGCGTGTGATGACGCCGAAGGGGCAGGACGCCACGCAGCACGAGCAACCGTTGCAGATGTCAGCCTGAATATAGACGTTCTGAAACTCGTTATGAATGATGGCGCCGGTCGGGCAAGCCTGATGACAAGGTGCCACTAGGCAATGCTTGCAGTGGTCGCTCATCATGAGCCAACGGTTGAGAACTGGCTCGTTAGGTGCCGCATCCAGGGAGGCACAATTAGTGGCTGGTCCATCGGAGAATTGCTCGATGAACTTTACATGGCGCCAGGTTGTCGCCGACAACTCCGTCGTATTGTCGTAACTATTGCCGGTCCAGTTGAACCCGTCGGCGGGCAGTTGGTTCCACTGCTTGCACGCCACCTCGCAAGCCTTGCAGCCAATGCATACGGTCGTGTCCGTGTAAAAGCCTGTAGGCGCTTGGGGCTTTGGAGGTTTACCACGGCGGAACGGATAGATCAGGCGCTCCAGCAACTCCGCTAGCCGACCGCGAGGCGGATCGCTGGTCTGCACCAACGAGAACAATTCCTTTTCTCTACTTGCCATGTCCAAGCCTCCCTTCTGGCTGGGCGCTGTCCGGCGTGTTCGGGCTCGGGTCGAGTGTCGGCCAGGGTGCGGGAGGCACCGTTGGTTGCGGAGCGCGCCCTTCGAGCCGCCCGGTATGGACTTGGCAGGCGAACGCCTTGCAGTCGTGCATGCTCACGTTCGGGTCGGCGACTAGCGCGGTCAGGTCGTTGGCGTTGGAGCCGACGATCTCTCCCGAGAAAGCCCAGTGGAAGGGGAGGCCGATCTGGTGGACCACGCGCCCCTCGATGACAAAGGGCCGCAGCCGGCGCGTCACCATCGCACGCGCCTCGATTCGGCCGCGCGCCGACTGGATGGTCATCCAGCCGCCGTGAACTATACCGCGCTCGGCGGCGAGCTCGTGGCTGAGCTCTGCGAACATCTCTGGCTGCAATTCATTGAGCCAGCTATTGAAGCGGCTCATCGGCCCGCTGAGGTAGTGCTCGGTGAGCCGGAACGTCGTTGCCACCACGGGATACTCGGCTGTCGGCGTGTGGGCGATGTGGTTCAGCGGTCCCTCGAAAAAGCGTACGGTTGGATTAACATTGTGTCTAGGATAGAGCAGGTTGCCCACCGGCGACTCGACCGGCTCGTAATGGGCCGGCAAGGGCCCGTCCTTAATGCCGGGGGAGTACAGCCAACCGAGTCCGTCGCACTTGGTGATGAAGGGTTGGGTGCCGGCGATCGCCGCCATGCCCGTCGCGCCCGAAGGAGGTTGGTAATCAGGCGGCTTGTTCAGCTCGAAGTCCGGTTTATCGAGTCCGGTCCAGTGGTTCTTCTCGGAGTCCCACCAGACCAATTTCTTGCGTTCCGACCAGGGGCGCCCGTCGGGATCGGCCGAGGCGCGGTTGTAAAGGATACGGACATTGTTAGGCCAGGCAAAGCCCCATTCCGGTTGAAACGGGTCGTCGGTGATCTTGCGTTCTTTGGCGCGGTTGCGACCCGGCTCCGGGAAGACACCGCTGTATACCCAACATCCGCATGCCGTGGTGCCGTCGTCCTTCAACTCCGAGTAGCCGCTGACGAGACGAGGCTGGCCAGTGCGCGGGTCGATTTCATCCAGCCGGTGACCGTTGATCTCCATGAGGACCTTCTCAAGGTCCGGTTCGCCTTTAATACGGCTGAGCGTGCCATCGGGCAGGCGCGGTTGCTCGTCGAAGTCGTAGTCCCACGTGAGGTTCAGCAGCGCTTGGTCCTTAGGATCGATGGAACCGGCGTAAAGCTGCTTGAGGCGCTTACCGAGGTTGTAGAGAAACCAAGCGTCGGAACGGCAATCGCCGGACGGATCGACGGCCTTGCCGTGCCATTGGATCAGCCGCTGCGTGTTGGTTAAGCTGCCCTCCTTCTCCGGAGCGGCAGCCGCGGGAATGAAGAAGACCTCGGTCTTGATCTGGGAAGGCGGCGGCGCATTCGGGTCGTTCTTCCAGAAGGCAGCGCTCTCGGTCTCGAACCAGTCGAGAACCACCAGCCAGTCCAGGTTGCGCAGGCCAGCGCGATGCAGGCCGGCGTTGGGTCCGCCGCCGGCGGGGTTCATACCCGTCAGGAAGTAACCCTTAACCTCACCCTTTGCCATGCGATCGAAGTAGGCAAGTTGCGAATAGTCGGCCTCCACGCGCGGCAGCCAAGAGAACCCGAAGTCGTTCTCCGGTGTCGCTGCGTCGCCGTACCACGCTTTGAGCAGGCTGACAACGAATTTGCTGAAATTCGCCCAATAGCCAGTGGTCATACCTTCGTGCTCCATATAAGAACGCAAAGTTTCATGCGTGCGGTCGAATGCAGCAGGTTGCGGCAGGTAGCCAGGGAGTGTGTCATACAGCGTCGAAACGTCGGTTGCGCCCTGAATGGTGGAGTGGCCGCGCAACGCCATGATGCCGCCGCCAGGCCGGCCCGCGTTGCCGAGCAACAGTTGCAAGATTCCGGCCGTACGTATTATCTGCACCCCAACGGTGTGCTGCGTCCAGCCCAGCGCATAGGCGATGCAGGTAGTCCGCTCGCGTCCGGAGTTGGCGCACAGCAATTCAGCCACGCGCAAAAACTCTTCCTTCGTGCACCCGCACACTTGGGAGACGACCTCCGGGGTGTAGCGGGCGAAGTGCCGACGCAGGATCTGCATAACGCAATGCGGATGCTGCAAGGTCGGGTCGCGATGTGCGGCCGTCGCGTCCTGGCATGGGGAGGTGTATGGTTCGCAGTTACCATCCATACCGTGACCGTGAAGCCCCCACCTGCTTTTCGCGGATTTCGCCTGCGGAGTATCTTTGGAGCCGTCTTGCTGCGCCTGGCCGGTGCTCCCGGGCCTCTCGTAACCCCAATGTCCGTGCCTTTGATCATAAGCGTTGTCCAGCGGATCGAAGCCGCTGAACAGCCCTGAAAGATCTTCGGTGTCCCGGAAACCTTCCTCGATGATTCTGGAAGCATTGGTATAAGCCAAGACGTATTCGTGGAACCAGCGATCGTTGGATAAAACGTAATTCACGAGGCCGCCGAGAAAGGCGATGTCGCTTCCGGAGCGAATGCCGACGTACACATCGCACACGGCCGACATGCGGGTGAAGCGCGGATCGACATGAATCAGGGTCGCGCCCTTCTCCTTGGCCTTCATGGGCCAACGGAAGCCGACAGGCTGAGCCTCAGCCATATTCGATCCCATGAAAAGGATGCAATCGCTGTTGGCCATGTCCTGCTGATAGTTGGTGGCCGCGCCGCGGCCGAATGAGGCGCCCAGACCGGGCACCGAGGCGCTGTGTCATATTCGCGCCTGGTTCTCGATCGAAACGACGCCTAAGCCGCCGCTGAACAACTTTTTGATGAGGTAGTTCTCCTCATTATCAATCGTTGCCCCGCCCAGCGTGCCGATGCTGCGCACAGAGTTGAGCAAGCGGCCGTGCTCGTCCCGCGTCGTGAAATCGGCATCGCGAGCTGCCTTGACGCGCTGGGCAATCTGGTCCAGTGCCCAGTCCATCGTTCGGGTCTCCCAGTGATCGGAGTTCGGAGCGCGATATAGGACATGGCGAACGCGATGCGAATTGACGGCGAGCTGAAAGGCATTAGCGCCTTTGGGGCATAGATGGCCCCCGCTGATAGGACTATCGGGATCGCCCTCAATGTCGATGAGCTTGCCGCCTTTGCTGAAAATGAGCTGGCCGCAGCCGACGGCGCAGTATGGACAGACGCTCTCGGTGACGGTGGCACCGCGTAGCCGCGAAGCCTTCGCCAGCGTCTGTAAGCTGAACGGTTCCTTGGAAGTTTGTGGTTGCTTGGTCAGCGGAAAGCGGAACATAGCACTCTTCCTTTCAGAAATTCCTCGTTTCAGATGACTGAAAGCGGCGCTTAGTTGCGGAATACTAGCTTAAATACGTCGAAATACAGATAGCATCATCACCAAAACCTAGTTGCTTCACGCGAGAGCGCTTGCGTTGAGCAGGCAATGTAGGCCGACAGTTGCAGGCACGCTGCCAGTACTCCAGGAAAATCACTGCCATCAACAACTTGGCAACGGCAGAAAATGGGTTAACCTCGGTCGGCCGCCCGACAACGGCAAACCCGCTCCACTTTACCGGTAACCCGGCAAATAGCAGGTTGGTGGTTTGCCCATGATCGGCAAAGTGAACAAATACCGCGTTCGCCTAAACGCAGCGTTCCTGACGGATAGAAAAATAAAAATTTTCGGTGGGGGGTGGCGCATCTAAACGAGTCGCGGAAGGAGCGATGGCCAAGATGGAGATTGCTGAAAATTCTGTGCGGGGGAAGGCGTTGAGCGCGAGAACACCGGCGCTCAATTTCGCGTACCTGGAATTCGGGGCAGAGGCCGCGGCGCCCGTCGTTCTGCTGCATGGGTGGCCCTACGACGTGCATTGCTACGATGAAGTCGCGCCCAGGCTTGCCTCTGCGGGTTATCGCGCAATTGTGCCTTACCTGCGGGGGTTCGGACCGACGATGTACCGGTCGGACGCGGTGATGCGGTCGGGACAACAAGCGGCACTTGGCAAGGACCTCGTTGATTTGTTGATGCACTCGCAATCCAGGCGGCAACGTTAGTTGGGTATGACTGGGGCGGACGCGCGGCGTGCATCGCGGCAGCACTCTGGCCGGAATGGGTGCACGCTCTGGTCTCGTCGGTTGGGTTCACCATCTATGACCCGCAGAAGAACAGCACGGATTTCGGAGATATCGAAGCGGTTTATGAGAGCTGGTATCGATAGTTCCTGAACACGCCGATGGGAAAACGAGGGTTGGAACAGAATCGCGAAGGGTTCACACGAAAGCTGTGGCAGTTGTGGTCACCGACGTGGGACTTCAGCGAGGCGGAGTTCGCAGCGACGCGAAGCTCATTTGACAATTCCGATTGGATTCTTACGACTCTGCATTGCTATCGCCACTGGTATGCCCACGCCGCCGGCGATCCTGTCCTGCAGAAGTTCGAAGATGCCCTGGCGGCGAAACCAAAAATTCTGGCTCCCACTATGGTTTTGCATGGCGATAGCGATTCGCTGTATCCGATCAGCGCCTCGGCGGGCCAGGAACACCTTTTCACACGTGCGTACCACCGCAGAATTCTCAAAGGAACAGGCACTGTCCCCCGCAAGAGAATCCTGCGGAATTCAGCCAGGGAATCATCGATCTGCTTCGGTCTATATAACCAGAGAACACCAGGCTCTTATTTGCTTAGGTTATTCGCCACTTAGGGCTACGAAGCGCTCAACACACGTTTGCTGTAGACTACCGCTTTATGGCGGACACACCCATCTCTTCTGCGAGCCATCGGCGCACCAATTCCGCTCTCTGGTACGGCTTGCTCATAATGTTGGCTGGCATTGCCACGCAGTTTCTTTACTTTTTGCGGCTGCCTCCACCAATTCCCCACGTTCTCCCTTGGATCAACCTCTTGCTGCCTGCCATTGCTATGATTTATGTCGTCACCGGGCTGGCACGCGCCTTTAACCAGTCGGCGGTCTACGTTGGCAAGATTTGGGGTTCGATTCTGACCGTAATTGCGCTTCTGGTTGTCGCCGGAAACGTCTTTCTCTTCCGGCAGACCAGAGCCGTTCCGAACTCGGCGGGCGCTCCGCAAGTAGGGCAACACCTGCCCGAGTTTACCCTCCTAGACAGTAGCGGAAATCAAACTTCGCTCTCGCACTTGTTCGCGGTATCCGCGAACGGTTCGCCCCCGAAGGCGGTACTGTTGATTTTCTACCGCGGCTACTGGTGACCCTTCTGCGTCCTCGAGTTGCGAGGTATCCAAGAGCAGTTTCCGGAATTCCAGGCGCGCGGTGTTCGCCCAGTCGCTATCAGTGTTGACCCGCCAGAAGTCTCGGCCAATTTGCGTCGCAAAGCGGGCCTCACGTTCACCTTTCTCTCCGATCCCAGTTTGGACGTCATCCGTCGTTATGGCCTACTGCACGCCGCCGGGGGACCCGACGGCCACGACATCTCCCGTCCCGCAGAGTTCCTGGTGGACCGTTCCGGCACCGTGCGCTGGGAGAATTTCACCGAAGACATCCGCGTACGCCCCCGCGCCCAAGAGATGCTGGCTGCCGCCCGCGAGATCCAGTAGCTGCTCGTCGGTGCTTCATGTCGCACCGAGTTTGACAGGCCGCTGGCAAATCTCTATAGGCAAATCAAAAATGCTTCAGCGCTCGGTGGATCACCGTGTTGGATCGGGCCATGGCGGAATATTGCTAGAAATGATTAGGGTAATTCTCACAATCGCAACTTCCGAATCATCGTTGGCAAACGACGCCTTTGCAACCAAGGGTATTTGTTCCGGAACCCGAGGCCGCATATTAGGAAGACCAAACAACGCGTCGAGGAACTCAGGGCCTATGTTCAGCAAGAAACACTCCAATTAGCGGGCATCGCACTGAAGAACAATTCCGTACGCACCGCTGAACCTTTGAGTTTCAGTGGAAGATTGGTTCGGAATTGTCAGAAGTCGAAAACATCGAAATGTCAAACTAAAGCGATGTTGAACAAATTCGTCCGGTACAGATCGGATCGCATCAGATTGTCGAGCAGGAGGTGAGGAATGGTCGCCAGCTGTACCAACACTTGCGCTCAGTGCGCAGCGGAAATCGAGGCAGAGCAAAGAGGGATTCGGGAAAAGATTTACGAACCAGCACTCGAGAAGATCAGAGAGTGGCGGAGAGGGTGGATTCGAACCTATGCCGTTTCAACGATGGTGGCATTTGGTGGTGTTTGCTTCGTTACCCTCGTTAAGTCTCGAGATGAATTCATCTTGTATGGCAGAAGGTTCACCAGACGCCTGCTGCTCGGGACGGCAGGCTACGATTCTCCTTCCCTCTTGGCTGACGCGATCGCCCTTGCGGACCCCGAGCTGTTGACCGTCTCGCTGCGACGCCAGCTGACGGGCTCGAAAGAGTCCGGCGCATCCTTTTGGAACTTACTGCGCGAAACCAAACGGACGCTTCTCCCGAACAGCGCCGGGTGTGTGATCCATTCTTCCCTATCGGTGGCGACACAAAACAATTCCGAAAGCGACGTATTCGCCTACCCGTCGATTACCAAACCTTCATTCCACCATCTACGACGATATCGACCCCGGTTATGCAGGAACTGTCAGTGGAGGCCAGAAATAGAGCGACTTTCGCCACTTCTTCGGGCCGGCCCAGGCGACCCAACAAGGTCTTACCGAGCATGTAGTCGGCCCATTCTGGGTCCTTCAGCTGTCCGCGCGTCTGGTTGGTTTCAATCACTCCAGGCAAAATCGAATTCGCGCGAATCCCATGCTCGCGGCCTTCCATCGCCAACTGCCGGGTCATGCCGATGATGCCAGACTTGGCCGTGGTGTGTGCAAGAGATCCCAGGTTCTTGAAGCTCAATTAGGGCGGTCAGCGAAGCGGTGTTTACGACCACGCCGTGGCTGGCCTTCAAATAGGGCCACGCGGCGCGGGTCAGGTAGAACACCAAGTCCACTTCACTCCGACGATTGCGATCCCACTCCTCGTCCAAAATATCTTCGAGCCAGTTGAAATACGCCATCCATCGCTGCATTGTTGAAATGCACGTCGATTCGCCCAAAAGTGTGCACCGCAAAATCGACCAGTGCCTGACATTCTGGCGGCTTCGTCAGATCACATGGCTGCATGGAGACCATCGTTCCACCGTCAGCACGAACTGCCGCAACCGTCGCTTCCGCTTCCTCGACGTACAGGCCGCAACGACCAAAGCGCCCTCTCGCGCGAAGGTTAAGGCGGCTTCTCGGCCCATGCCTCCACCAGCGCCGATGATGATGCAAACGTTTCCCGAAAGCCTATTCGACACCGTGCTTCCTATCCTGGGGCCGGTCAGTGCGCCTATTTTTCCGCTGCAGACACCCCTGGCGAATGTTCGCGAACACCCGGCGCAACTTGCGTTCCGAGTAGTTCGATCGCGTGCATGCGCTTCGCGTGCGGCAGCGAAGCAATGCTCATTTGAAAGCTAAGTCTTTCGATTCCTCCGAGTGCTTCACTCACCGAGAGGATCTTGTCGGCAACCGTTCGAGGATCGCCGACGAGCAATGCACCCTCTGGCTCAAGAAGCGCTTCGAACTGACGACGTGTAATCGGCGGCCAGCCGCGCTCCTTGCCAATCTCCGTGAAAGATCGGGCGTAACCTGGGAAGAACTCGTCTGCGGCTTGCTGATCGGTATCTGCCACGTAGCCCAGCGCGTGAATTCCAACCTTCAACCGGTCCGAAGGATGACCAGCGCGACGGGCCGCCTCGCGGTAGAGATCAACCAAGGGGCGAAACCGCCGTGGTTCACCGCCGATGATAGCCACCATCAGTGGAAGGCCGAGTGTTCCGGCACGTGCAAACGAAGCCGGCGTGCCGCCCACCCCGAGCCAAATCGGAAGAGATCGCTGATAGGGCCGTGGATACACAGCTTGCCCCGTAAGAGGCGCTCGGTGTTGACCAGCCCAATGAACGTGAGTGTTGTCTCGAATTTCCAGAAGCAGTTCCAACTTGTTCGCGAAAAGGGAATCGTAATGGGTGAGATTGAGGCCGAACAAAGGAAACGCTTCCACAAACGATCCCCGCCCCACAATCATTTCGGCGCGTCCGCGCGACAGAAGATCGATCGTTGCGAACTGCTGAAATAGGCGCACAGGGTCATTTGCGCTCAGAACGGTGACGGCGCTGGTGAGACGGATCCTTTCGGTCCTCGCTGCCGCTGCAGCCAAGATCGTTTCCGGCGCAGAATCAAGAAACTCGGCGCGGTGATGCTCGCCGATTCCAAAAACGTCCAGTCCGGCACGATCTGCGGACTCGATTTCCTCGAGAAGGTGGCTCAAGCGATCTCCCGGGCCGAGGTCCTCACCCGTGAGCGCGTCTGGCACCGCGGCTACAAAGCTATCAATACCGATTTGCATCTTCATGCGTCACCACTTACTTGGCGTTGCAGGATACCCGCGAACGCCGAACGCACTCTCCAAGTCGTAAGGAACCATAAGATCGTAACGACCAAAGCCAGCGGCAAGCCCGCAGGCGCCATGAAAATGTGAAAGCAAAGTATGTTGAAAACCACGGCCCCCAGAATCGTCGATCCCAGAGGCACGTAGCGATTCGCAAGCAACAGGATCGCGGGCACTATCTGCAACAGAAAAATCACCACGTAAAACCGGGACACGAACAGTGCACCGAAGAACTGCGCCGCAACGCCCGTCGGTGGCGGCATGGGAATAAAGTGAAGGAACCCGTTGAGCCCGAACGTCAAAAAAATCAAACCGAGCAAATACCGTGCGATTGTGGAAGCGATCTTCATACCCATCTCCTGGTGACCCACGCCGTTTCGGCCTGGCCGTCTACTACATTGATGCAGATTATATTGATATAGATACATTCTTGTAGACAACCACTCAGAGAACTCTCAACATGTAGGAGCCATGACGAAAAGGCCTTCGGACCCGGTGCATTGCTGGCTCGTTTGGAGGAAAGCCCACGAGGCGGCCTCCGACTATCTGTATAGAGGAATCGAGGAGACCGGCATTTCCGACACGGACTTCCGCATCCTTGAGGCACTTCTGCATAAGGGCCCGCTACCTGTGAACACAATCGGCCCGAAAGTCCACCTCACCCCTGGTTCCATCAGCGTAGCGGTGGATCGCCTACTCGAAAAAGGACTTGTCAGTCGGGCGGAAAACCCCGGCGATCGAAGGGTACGAATCGTCGCTCTTACAAAAAACGGTAGAGACCTGATTGTTCCAATCTTCCGTAAGCATTCCGCGGAAATCGGGAAAGTATTTGCCGATGCTAGCCCCAAAGAGCTACAAATCCTCGAAAGCGTTCTTAAGAAAGCCGGCAAGCGCGCCAGGGCACTTGGCGACGAAAGAAGCAAGACGATGAGTCGCTAAAATTTTCCTCGCACCGATTTCAAACTATCTCGCAGTTCGAGCTGCAACACTCCGTTGAATCCGTAGCGTTTATTTAAACCGTTGTAAGAAGGAGCTTCGGAACTGTGGGAATTATTATTCGGATCGTGAGCAGCTTACCGAAAAGTCGGCTATTCGCCCAGATTTCGGAGGGTGGCAGCCGCCCAAAATCAGAGACGTTTGTGGGTAACCGCGGCAGGTCATCTCGTACGAGCCTCTAGTTCTCCGTTTACCAGGGCGAAATCACTGGGCCTGTGCTTGGCGGGGTTGAGGATTCGGTGATTCGATCCGATAGGCCAGCGTCCCACCTCCGGACAAGAAATGGTCCCGATCCTTCCCGCTCGGTATAGAAAGCCGGGACCATCCCCGTACAAAGTGGGTCGCTAGCCGATTACAGCTCGCGTGTGGCAGCGTCCGCTTCTTCCGCCAGTTGCTGCACTGCCTGGAAGAACTTCGGCGTTTGCCCAACAAATAATCCATCCGCTGTGAACGATGCAATCGTCGCTACTGCGCCTCCGAATTTGTCATCGCTCGGTCGAATCACCGCGCAGTGCGGCAAATCCCCGCTAATGAATTCACAGGGAACGGGAAAGATCAGGCTGGGCTGAACCAGGCTGGGTGGTTGCAGGGGTGGATTGTTGAAGAAATCGGGAAATGTTAGTCCAGATATGGCGTCCCTAAACGGCGCGACAGGCTGTTGCACGCCGTTGCCCGAAAAATCGACCCATTCCAAGAAATGGGCTATCTCGTCTCCTCCAATGCCCAGTGTGATTTTCAGCACTTCCAGACTGCTGACTTTCTGGCTAAGGGCCGCGTAGAGACTCGAGCCACCTTGTTCGATGTATCCGAAGTGAAAGCCCGCCACATTGGCGATCGCCTGGATGTGGTCGTTACCGGGAAAGTTGGGGTTGGAAGCGCCCTCGAAATCCTTGTTGTTTCGGGGGATGGCGGTAACATTATTGAGTTTGAGCGCCTGAGGGAAAGTGGTGCCAAAGTCTGGATTGGTTGCACTACGGTAGCGCACGAACCAGCTAGTGTCCACATTGAGGTGCATGAGGTTGGTCAGGCGGCCGATGTCCTGCGCCCCCGTCGCTGTGCTGCCTTGGAGTGTGCGGAACTCGTCGAAGTTGACCGGGTCTGCGCCTTTGGACTCCAGGTATCCGTTGAGAAAGGCCGCGTGGCTGATTTCGTCGATGGTGTTGCTGGTGATGTATTGTGGGCCATCGCCATCGAGGTTCGACAAGGCTATCTGATAGTTGTTCAACTGTTGATTCGGCTCTATCTCAATCGGTGGGTTATCGCCGATACCACCCAGTTCCGCGTATTGTGTCCAAAGGTCCGATTCGATGAGCTCGGCTGCAGCCAGGAATCGAAGAATGGCTATGTCTCCCTTATTGAGGCTGCCTGAGCTGCTCTGGCCAAATGCGCGAGTCTCTCCGGCAATAAGCCCCGCGCCTATGGCAACTGCACCTCCCGCCAACGCTCCATTTTTCAAAAGCGACCGGCGATTGACCGTACGGCTCATCAAACTTTTTGAGCTCTCCATGTTTTATTCCTTTTTGTGAGATTGAAACACGCCACGTGAGTCGTACGGTAAACGCTTTTGTAGGGAAGCTTGTCACTGGTGAGTCAAATGAATGTCTTGCTTGGGCATTTTTTTGGTCTCTTCTATCGTGATGTCATCTAAATTCTAGACACTCGACGCCCGTCACTTCTTCAAAGCTCTCTCCATGTATGGAAACCGACTTTTAGAGAGCAGGCCGGCGTAAACGAGAAAGCTGGTGCTCACGCGTCATTAAAGTTGAATTGTGTAGCGGATCAGCCATTCTTTTTCGTCAAGCCGCTGAAGCGGCCTTCTGTCGACAAGCGCCACCGAGTTGTCGCAGCAAGCCCAGGGCGTCCCATCTAGTCTTTCCGTTTGTGATGTCGTGAATCGTTATTCCCTCCACTAATATCTTGCAGCC
>Ga0210385_10000684_pt1 | contig 22577 bp, 22 predicted proteins | sample IncBWH26OmetaG_FD_160107 | JGI IMG/M metagenome (GOLD analysis project Ga0210385, IMG submission 160107) | Forest soil microbial communities from Barre Woods Harvard Forest LTER site, Petersham, Massachusetts, United States - Inc-BW-H-26-O ...
GATCAGGGGCCGCGCTCTCGACCTGCTCGGCGGGGCGGGGCTCGGCGCGAGTATCGTCGCCCAGTCCGCCACGCTCGACGGCGTGCTCTCGGCCGTCCGCGCCGGGCTCGGGGTCGCCCTGCTCCCCATCGCGGCCGGCGTACCCGCCGGACTGCGCGAGCTAGCCGAACTGCCGCCCGCGGGCCCCATCGGCGTCCACCTGGTCGCGAGGGACGGACTCGGGGACACCGTCACCTACACGGCCGCGTCGATGCTCCGCTCGTTCCTCGCCGAGGTCGCGCGTGCCGTGCCCGTCTCCGCCCCGTTCCCGGCCGTGCCCGCGGCACCCCGCGGGTTTAAGAGAGGGTGATGACCACCTTGCCGTGGACGTGCCCGCCGCGCTGCAGCTCGACCGCGGCGCGGGTGCCCTCGATCGGGAACGTCGCGGCGATCGGGACGACGAATTCCCCGGCGGCGATCGCCGCCGTGATGCGCTCGAGTGCCCCCGGCGTCGCGTCCCGGCCGCCGGTGGCGCGTGCCCCGTCCGGCGGGCTGGCCGTCGCGATCGTCGCGATCCGGCCTGGCGAGACTCCCAGGTCCACGGCCGCTCGTGCGGTCTCCGTGCCGATCATGTCCGCCGCCGCGGTCACGCCCTGCGGGGCGAGCGCCCGGACCCGGTCGGCGAGGCCATCGCCGTATGTGACGGGCTCGGCGCCGAGCTCGCGCAGGAAGCCGAAGGTCGCCGGGGACGCCGTCCCGATGACCCGGGCGCCCGCGCGCCGCGCGAGCTGCACGGCGAACACGCCGACACCGCCGGCGGCACCGCCAATCAGGACGGTGTCCCCCGCGCGCACGCCGATCGCGTTAACCACGGCGTCGGCGGTGCGCCCGGCGACCACCAGGGTGCTCGCCGTGATGTCATCGACCCCGTCCGGGGTGTGCAGCAGCGGGTCCGCGCCAGGCCGCACGACGGCGTAATCCGCGACCGCGCGACCCCGCGCGCGGCCGTAGACGCGGTCCCCGGCCGCGAAGCCGGTCACGCCGTCGCCGACCTCGTCGACCACTCCGGCGAAGTCGTTGCCGAAACCCGCCGGCAGCGTCACACCGAACCGCCCGGCGGCCTCGGCCGACCCGGCGAGTTTCCAGTCGGTCGGGTTCAGCCCGGCCGCCGACACGCGCACGCGCACTTCGCCGGGCCCGGCGTGGGGCTCCGCAACGTCGCGCACCTCAAGAACCTCCGGCCCCCCGAACTGCTCCTGGATCACCGCTCTGCTCATGCCCATCCCAACACTGCGGGCGGCCCCCGTATTCGACGCACTTCGCGTGAGGTGGATGGTAACGGGCAGGACCGGGACGAGACGGGCATCGGCGCTGACGCGGCGACGGCGTGCCGAGGAAGACAATGCTTGGAAAGAGGTCTTGCTCGCCCGGTTGCACCGTCTCAGCCCGACCGGCCTCGAGTGGGCCGCCTCCTCTCCAACCTGCGGCCGGGCGGTGAGAGGAGACCCACCCGGCAAGGGCGGGGCTGAACGAAGGGTAAGCCTGCGTTTTTCGCTCGGCAATCGTCTCGCTCGGACAGCGTCAGAAGCGGAGGCGGGTCAGGCCGCCCGGCTCCGTCGCCGAGACCACGGTCGCCGAGCGTGGCTCGATGCGGTATACGTTCCACGGCGGTGGTCCTTGCGACGGTGCGTTGAACGGGGCAGTGATGCCCGACCCGCTCTCATCGGGCTCCGCCGGCCAGCCGTTGTCCGCCCATGCCCTGGCAATGCGCGCTACTGCGCCCGGCTCGGTTACGCGCGCCGCGTCACCCTCGATCACGACGTCCGCGTCGCAGATCGACACCGCGATCGAACACCGCGGATCGCGCGCGACGTTGCGTCCCTTACGGGTACCCGCGCCCGTCTGGAACCAGAACGTGCCGTCCACCCAGAGGGCACCGACCGCAGTCACATGCGGGCTGCCGTCCTCGTTGACGGTGGCCAGCCACGTCGTGCGGGAGTTCGTCGCGTCCGGTCGCGGTGTCGACCCCGCATCGAGCTTCTCGACAACGGCAGCCCAATCCACCGGCGGCAGCCCATCCGCCTTACCCAGATTTATGATCTCCATATCCAGAACCTACCTGCCCGCTTTTCGCGGCCGTGCGTAGTCGTCGGTCGACGAACTGGCAGCGCGCTGACGGATCCGCGCTTGTCCCGTCATCGTCAGGACCGGCCTTGTTATGGCATGCGGCGAGAGGCGGCGGGGTTCGCTACAGGCGGGTCCACCAGGCGTCGATGATCACGTCGTGGGCGATGCCAGTGTCGATGGTGTGATGCAGGCCGAGGCTGACGATACGGTCATCGTGCGGGTGGAACGGCCGGGTTGGGTCTTCGCCCAGCACGGGCCCGAACGCGTCGATGAGCGGCTTCCAGAGGCTGGCCCAGTTGCGGCCCGGCCCGGTCGTCAGCGCGATTGTCAGCCCGACCGGGCCCGGATCGATGGTGGCCGCCTGCACCGCAAGCCGATCGTGGAGCTGTTGCTTCCACTCCTTGCGCTCATAAGACCCAGCCATCCGGGTCGAGAACTGCGCGCTGGCCCCGGCCGTGTCCGGCCGGGCGGGTCCTACCGCTAGTGACGACGGCCCGTGGATCTTGCGGCCGAAGACAGCCGCCACCCGCTCCGGGCCTAGCCGCTGAGCGACAGGGAACAGGTAGTTGTCCAGGTCATGGCCGCCATCAGTCAGTGAGACGCCATCACTGAACCCCACGATCAGCTCGGCAGCAATCCGGCCGCTCACAGTCGCCAGCACCGGGCCGGCTATGGCGTCCACGTGCGCCAGGAAGCGAGCCAGCTTCACCTGGCTGGGATGCCCCGCCCGGTCCCAGCTGGCCAGCTGCGGCTTGACGCTATGCCGCATAACGCCTACCGGGCGGCGGTACATCATTGCCATGTGAGTCATCGTCGTGCGCGTCCGCATCTGGTGGCAACCAGCCGATACCACTGGCAAGTTGCGCGCTCGCAGCGGCATGTTGTTGCCGCCGGTGCATGGTGGCCGGGCGGAGGGAGGTCTGCGGCCCTACCGTCTGGGGGCGTTGCGGTCGCCGCCGAGGCCCAGGCGGTGGCGTACGACCTGGCGGGCCAGGTCCAGGACGGCGGGGTTGTCGTGCAGGACGAAATTGGTGTCGGCGGCCAGGATGATCCCGTTCAGCTCGAAGGCCAGCCGGTCGGGATCCTCGCCGGCGGGAAGTTCATTCCGCTCGATGGCGGTGGCCGCGAAGCCGCGGAGCAGGTCCGCGAAACCGGCCTGGAACGCGGCGACCGCCTCCTTGACCGGGCCGGGACGGGTGCCCATCTCCAGGGCCGCGCCGGCGAAGAAGCACCCGCCGGGGAAGGTGCGCCGCTGCAGGTGCTCGAAGAACGCCTCGCACACCGCCGCGAGCTGGGCCAGGCCGGGCGGGGCGGCCAGGGCGGGCTGGACGACTTCGCCGGCGAAGATCCGCCCCGCCTCCTGCACCGTGGCCAGCTGCAGTTCCTGCTTGGAGCCGAAGTGCGCGTACAGGCCGCTCTTGCTCATGCCGATCGCCGCGGCCAGGTTCCCGATCGACAGGCCCTCCAGCCCGTCCACGGTGGCCAGCGACGCGGCGGCGCGCAAGATCGCGCCGCGGGTGCGTTCCCCGTCGGCGCGCGCGCGCCGCTGGGCGCGCGTTTTCTGTCCGGCAGTCTGGGTCATCGTCTTGACAAGATAGCACGACCGGTCGTACCTTCACGTAGTACGAACGATCGTGCTAACTAGACCGGCGGGCCCAGCAGACCGGATCCGCCGCGAGTGGCACCGGACAAGAGGGGGCAGTCATGGCTGGAAAGGCAGTGGTCAGTCTCAGCACCGGCCTGGAGGATCCGGAGAAGGCGACCGTGGCGTTCCTGGTCGCGGTCGGCGCCGCCGAATCGGGACGGCCGACCCTGATGTTCCAGGCCAAGGAAGCGGTCCGGCTCGCGCTGGACGGGGTGGCGGCGGGCGTCGCCTGCGATGGCTGCCCTCCGCTGCCGGACCTGCTGGCACGGTACGAGAAAGCCGGCGGCCGGTTCATGGTCTGCCCGGTCTGCTTCAACGCCAAGCAACTCGACAAGGGCGCACTGCTGGCCAACGCCGAACTGGCAGGCAGCGTCCAGCTGTGGGAGTGGATCGGGGACGAAGGAGCGACAACCTTCAGTTACTGAGGCCCGTCTTCGGGATGGAACAACGATGAGCCAGCCAGCCGGGCGCGCCAGAACCGCCGGTTCCGGGCCGCCCGGCATCGGCAAATCCGACGCCTGAACAGCGCGCCGAATCGGCAGGGGATCGCTGGTCTGGCTCGCTCCGGCCGGTGATTGCCGCACGTGCCCTGACTGTCGTACCGCTGTGCTACCGTGGTGTCATGGCCGTCCGGAGGAAGCGCTCTATCTCCATCCCACCCGAGCTCGATGCCGAGATCGCCGCTGCCGCCCGAGCCGCCGGGGTGAGCTACAGTGCCTGGCTCGCCCAGACAGCGCAGAAGGAATTCATCATCCGGGCCGGCCTGGAAGCGGTCAGCCAGTACGAGGCCGAGCACGGCCCGTTCACCCCGGACGAGATCGCCGAGGCTGACGAATGGGCCGCCCGGGTCACCCTGCCACCTGGCACCCGGCGGTCCGCGTGACGGGGGTCACCTACGATTCAGGGGCGCTGATCGCCGCCGAACGGGGGGAGCGGCCAATGTGGGCCCGCCACCGTGCCTTGCTGCTCCGCCGCGTCGTGCCGACCGTCCCCGCCCCCGTCGTTGCCCAGTGCTGGCGAGGCACACCTCGCCAGGCGCAGCTCTCCCGGCTGCTGGCCGGATGCGAAGTCGAAAGTCTCGATGACACCAGGGCCAGGGTCACCGGCACCCTCGCCGGACGCGCCCGTACCACCGACATCGTCCATGCCAGCGTCGTCGAAGGCGCCCTCCGTCGCGGCGACTTCATCGTTAGCTCTGACGAAGGCGACCTGGCCACCATCGCCGGGGCTGTCAGCCGCCACATTGACATAGACCACCCGTAACACCTGTCTCCTGGTGGCGGACACCCAGCGCTGCCGGCTACGGATCATGCCGAACGGATACCGGCCGAAACACGCGGGAACGCCGTGCGGCACCGTTGCTGGGTCGCCGCTGTTGTGCCAGGAAGTCGCACCTGAATGCGCCGGCGGCGGGCAACGCGGGGGCGCGCCGGACCTGGCCGGCCGGTGCCGGCCGGCAGGCGCATCGGCTGGATGAGCCACATCAGGATCTGATCCACGAGCTCGGCGAGCAGCTCACCGGCAGAGGGTGAGCGCGGCTAGCGGTGACACCCCAGCGAGCATGCCAGTCAGGCCTGGTCCGGCGGCTCGGCCGGACCAGGGCCACCGGACACTTCGGCGGTCTGGGCGATCTTGGTCAGCCAGCACAGCGGGCACAGCACCTGCGGCCGTCCGTGCCGGCCCTGCTCGTGCTCCCACGCGAAGTACGCCGCGCCAGCAGCTAGCAGCAAGTTGAGGCCTCCGCCGAAGGGAAGACCCGGGGCTCTTGGCACGCGGCCATGCATCGCGGTTCACCTGTCCATCGATAAAGGGCGCGATCGGGGGCGATCGCAGAGAGCCGGCCCCTTCCAGTCTGACACCATCAGGCCGAATTGACTGCAACGCCTGGCGGCGCTCCCCGCGCTCACCCATCTGGCCGGCCAGGCTCACAGCGCCCGGGTTCGGCGATCTCGCACCACGACGCAGGCCGACGTTAGTCACGCTATGCCGTCGGTCCTGGTCACTCATCGCGCGCGGGATCCGCCGATCTGCTTGCCCGCTCTGCCCATTTGGGCGATGATCGGCTGCCGTGCCGATTGCGTCTTCTGCGCGCAGGCAGTCAGATGGCCGCCACGGCGGTCTGTGCCGGATTACGGGTGGAGTGCGGAAGTCGGCGCCGTGAGGAGGGTGTGCCGTCTTACGGGCGATTCGGTCAGCGCTGACTGCATCCGGTGGCGGAATGCGGCTGACCCGGTCGGCCGAGGTCATCACCGTTGGCTGCGGATGTCGTTAACGGCATTGATCGCCAAGTGGATCGCGGCGGCGGCGTTGGGTACTAGGAATGTCGGCTTGAGCTTGGCCCCATCCCAGGGCTGGAGGTCGCTGTTCAGGCGCACCCGCCAGTGGCTGGGTTGGTCGGCAGCGATTCTCAGCTGGTGGTGTTCTGTGGCGTACTCCCAGTTGAAGTCGAGCCGCATCTTCTCGGCTAGGCGTCTTTCGGCGTCGAACCAACGTGGGTCGTTGATCATCAGGAGCAGGCAGATTTCCGGCCGCAGGGTCAGCAGGTTAACTGAGATGCCGGTGTAGTACAGCCTGGCGTGGGCGGCTTTCAGCCGTGTGATCTCCGGTTGCTCTTCTGGGTCCGGGATGGCGAAGCCGACAGGGCGCTCGTGCTCCGTGGCGTTGTACAGTTCTTCGACCCATTCGCGGTAGAAGTTGCGCCGGACAGAGAATTCCTTCTGGGGAGAGGGTGACATCTCGTCGAACGGCGCCAAGATTCCCGACGGGGCAACGTGGTTGAAGCCCCGGTGCGTCTCAACTTCGCCGGACCGGGCGGGTAGCAGAATGTCGTAGCACTTGTCGTCATCGTCGCATGCGATCATTACGACCGTTGCGTGTGACATAGCTGCGACCCTCCGGGTCCCGTCCGTGACGGGATCCCCGTCCTGGGCGTGGCGGTGCAGCCAAGCCCGCCTCGGCAGGTCGTCCAGTGTGACCGGCGTATCGGGGGAGTGGGCGAGGGCTTCCATCAGCTCGGGGTCGAGCCGCTCTGAGGTAGCGTGGTTCAGGAAGTACCGGCCCATGCCGCATTCGATGCGGATCTGGCCGGCCTCGTTGCGGGTAATGCGCCGAAGCGCATAAGTGGGCCCGGAAAAGAAACCCCGGCGTTGCACGTCGGTTGAGTTCTCGTACCGCGCCAGGTTCTGCCTGAACTGGTCGAGTCCGGCGGGGTCGAAGGCAGCGGAGTATTCCTCCGGACCAGGGACGATCCGGTTACGCTCGGCTAGCGGCTTGAGCAGTGGCGACTCAGGTTCGTTACGCTCTTCTGGCTGTGCCGGGAAAACGCAGATGGGCATCGGAATGCCCCACAGCTGAACCAGCGGGTATTGGGGGTAAATGTTCCCGAGGGTCGCCACGAGCCCGGTGCCTTCTAGTACGCGGCGGCGGGTTTCCGCTTGCCAGTCGTCCGCGCGCTTCTTCGCATGCTGCCCTTGATCCTTGTCCGGTTCCGCCAGCGGCAACGGCAGCGGCGAGGCTGCCCAGACGGCTGCGACACCTTGTTCGGCGAGCGTCCAGAAATTCCGCCAGGCCTGCATGGAGCCGAGTTCGGCGTCTGGCTCAGCAACGATCCGCCCTCGTACGGCGAGGTCCCGGCAGAACGCGATCAGCGGCTCGCAGAACCCGTTCCAGTCCGGCAGCGGAGCGGTCGCTGCCAGAGCTGCAGCCACATAATCGGGCGTTGTGCCGGTCACTTCGGCAAGCAATTCGTAGCTCGGCTGCACGACGCGACGACGCAGACGGCTGAGCTCGCCGGCGAAGTAGACAGCAGCGTTTGCTTGCATCGCCTGGCCGGAGCGCGCGGACTCGGCCTGCCAGTTCCGCAGATCACGGCTTAGGCCCGCGACCGCGTCGGAAACCAAGGTCGTATTCATCTGCCCCGCCAGGGCCGCTGGCGACTGGTCGCTGCTGATCTGGCTGATGACAAGCGTCACAGCGGCGACGAACTGCTCGGCCAACCAACCCCTGGTCAGCCCGATCTCTTCGATCACGCTCTGGCCGCTCTTGCCGGGATTCGTCAACGGCGCCAGGGACTCCAGCAACGCGCGGCGCACCTGCTCGCCCGGGGGCGTTTTGGCGTCCGCGACAATCTTGATCTTCCGGAACTCCAGTTTCCTGAACGCGGCCGCCAGTTCCTCGCGAGCACGCGGATCGGGGGCACTGTCAATGACAGCATCCTTGGCTGCCCTCATTGCCCGCGCAAGAACACGGGCGCTAGGCGGACGTTTCGCCTTGCTCGCGGCGATGTCGGCCGCGCTCGTAAAGAAATAGCCGAACAGCCAGTCGGCGAACGCCACGGCCCACCACACGTCGCCCCCAAGAGTCGAAAGCCGACTTCATCTACAAACCTTGGACCACCGCGCCCAAATCCGCCAGCGGGAGATGTACCGCCGCAACAGAATAGCCTGATGTGCTTGCCCGCAACCCCCAATCCCAACTCACCCGCAGTCGAACATATTCGGCAGGGTATCGTCTCGGGCCCAGAGCCCATGATGGCTCGTGGAGCACATAGCAGGTTGTTCTGGTGTCGTCATTTCCCATGGGGCGGCAGGCGCCTGGCATTGCAGCAATTGGCTCGGTCGCTCCGCAGGCTGATCAGTCCGTTCTTGGCCAGTGGTGACCGAGATAGGGCTCTGGAAAATCTTGCGCCCAGCGGTCGAGAATCTTTGCCAGGGCGGCAGCCTGCCCGCCGCCCGCTGGCAGGTTCCTTTTCAGGACAAATACCAGGACGACGTCACGCTCCGCGGCAAAGTCCGCCACATTCTCGGTCGCGACAGCCCGGCCTTCCGCCCGGGCTGTCGCGGCGACTTGCGCATCATCAGCTGCCCTCAGGCCTACCTCGACTACGTGGAGGGCGTCCTGGCCGTAGGTCTCGCGTAGCAGTTCAGCTGCAGCGACCGGAAACATTTCATCGATCAGAAACGATGTCACCCCAGGAGCGCTTCGCGACCCTGGGCCATCCTTCGGCTGCGCTCTGTCATTCCCCGGTTGCGGTCGATCCGGTCCCGGACCTCACCAGAGTGCTCTGCGGCATAGTCCAGAGCGATGCGGATGAGCCGGGGATGCAGATCTGATTCGGCAGCCAGGATGCTGATCCGCTGTTCCTCGCTGCCCTGCAGCTCTTGCAGGCGCGCGACGACCTCCCACACATCCGGGCCGACGGCCAGTGCCGCGCGGCGGTCATGTGCGGGACCCCGGAAGACGATTCCCGGGTAGTCGAGCTGGTCAGTTCCCTCAATAATGAGCTGATCCAGCAGTGCAGTGGCGGTCATGCCCTCGCGGGCGGCGCGTGATGACAGACGGGCCCTGGCTGTGTCGCTGATCCGGAACGATGTGCTTGCGGCCACGGCAGCCTCCTTCGTCCTCCGGGCCATCATACCGCAACGTAGCGCTTATGCACTACAGGCTGTGGGGAGCGTTCCCGAATCGACAGGTCGCGTGTGTGACCAGGGAGCCTACTTCGCCTCGTGACCAGGACTGACCCGCACCCAGTGCACAAATCCGCCTATGTGCGGCCGAGTGGGCCGTGACGGCGTCGCCGCGATGAGCTCAGAGTTGGGCTTTCTGCCTGCCTCCGGCCACGCCTCCCGCATGGGGCCAGGCAGCTCCGTAGTGCAGTTCGGCGGCCTAGTCGCCGGCGGGCTCGCTGCCGACGCCGTGATGGACGCGGAACAGGTTGCCGGGGTCGTAGGTGTGCTCGATCCCCAGCAGCCGGGCGTAGTTGTCGCCCCAGAAGCTGCGCTGCCAGTCGGGCTGGTGGTAGTCGGTCTCGTTAACATAGCTGCCGGCATCGGGAGCCACCGCGCGGATGATGTCCATGACCTCGCCGACGAACCGCTGACCCGCCTCCGCGAGCTTGACATCGGGCTCATGGCCGGGCACGCCCGGGTAGGCGCACTGCTCCCAGGACGCGCACAGCACAAGCGCGGCCGCGTCGAAGACGGCCGGGTTGATCGCGGTGGTCCGGTCGCGGGCGAGCGCGATGGCTGCGGCACCCGACAGGCCTTGTTGAAGTCGAGGAGAAGGCCCCCAGGACGGGATGCGCGGAAGAGGGCGTCGGCGAGCGTGTCGGGGGTGTCCAGGAGCCGGCGGGGCAGCCACTGCGACTGGTAGGCGTGCAGGTACCACGACACCTCGTTCTGGTCTGCTGCGTTCCAGAATCGGCCGGGCGGGGCGCCGGGCCGGTCGTCGTGACAGATCGAGTCCGGCGCGGAACTAGTCAGGCGGTGACAGCCGCGATGAGGTCGCGGACTGATCGGTTCTCAAGGTCGCGCAGGCAGTCGGCCAAGCCGTCGAGCGCCGCCCTTTCCATTCCGAGTTCGGGGCCCATGTCGACGAGGCGCCGGTAGACCTCGTCGAACTCCCAGTCGAATGGCGGGGGAGTCGCGATCTGATCGCTGCGAAACCTGCCGCGGCGGCCTTCGACAAGGATGACACATTCCCCTGGCTTGAGGGTGTCATCGCTGACCACCTTGATCCGATCGGACAGTGCGAGGATGTCCTTATCGTCAAAGGCTTGTACCACCGCTCTGGTGACCGTGCGCTCGCGTGCGGCGGCAGCCAGGCAGAAGGGGGCACTCATCAGGGCCCCGGTGGGTCCAGCGAACGGGCTGTATGAGTCCGTGCCGGGGTACGCAGCCTCTGGCGGCGAGAGGTGCAGCTGGGCTGAGTCAATGTCGGCCGCGGTGAATCCGAGCTGGTCCATCATGGCCAACAGCACCGTGACCGGCATCTGGTTGATGGCGCACACTGGGAACGGCTTATAGGTCACCTCCAGGGTGCGCCAGTGAACGCCGAGGTCCATCGGGCTACTGTGGGGCGCAGGCGTTCCCGTGAATGCCCGGTAGAGTCCCGCCTTTCCCTCCAGCGACTCGGCTGCGCCCCTGACGTCGGCGGCGGCGAGCTCCGCAGCGAGGATCCCGTTCCGGCCCGCGACCCCGACCTGATACTGCCACTCGTCGGTTCCGGCCACCCATGTCTGGTTGGTCCCGCCGCCGAAGGACGCAGCGAGTCCGATAGCCGATGCCACCGCGCTGTGGTCAAGCTTCATCAGCCGGGCCGCTCCCGCGCTGGCGGCGACGCCGCCCAGGACACTGGACGGCCTGAACCCGCGGGATGAGCAAGCCGGACCTGCGTCGACGGCGACGGCGGAGCCTACCTCGTAGGAGACGAGCATCCCGGTGAGCAGTTCCGGACCGGAGGACGCACTGCCTTCCGCGACGGCGATGAGAGCCGGCAGGCACGTTGCGGCAAGGTGCGTGATTGCTGGCAGGTGAGTGTCGTCCTGCGTGCGCGCGTGCATCATGGCCGCATTGGCGAGCACGGCACGATCCCGGTGGGCCTTCCGGCCGTCATGTAGCAGGCTCGCGGACCGAGGGCCGTCGTACGCGTCGGCGAGCGCGAGGCCCGCGGCGGCGATGCCGCTGCCCGCGCGCACCATGCCCAGGCTGTGCAGCAGCGTGGTTTTGAGCTTCTCGACGACCGCGGGTGGAGCCGATTCGAGGGTCACGGAGGTGGCGAACTCTGCTAGCGCATCACTATCGGTCATCGGGCTTCCTCCGTTTTCTAGACCGAGCGGTACAGGATTCTCCTAATGGGAGGCTACTCAGCTCTCTCGCGGCGAACAAGGGCTGTGGTGCTCACTCGGCGAGCACTAGGCGTGCGACGATGTTCCGCTGGATCTCATTGGTCCCCTCGCCGATCTCGAGAATCTTCGCGTCGGAGTAGAAGCGCGAGATCTCCGATTCGCGCATGTATCCGTAGCCGCCGTGAATCTGCAGGCTCTGGCTGGCGACCCGGTTGGCGGCTTCCGAGGCGTAAAGCTTGGCCATCGCGGCCGCCTTGCTGAAGGGCCGGCCGGAGTCGGCCAGCCATGCCGCGCGGTAGACGAGCCACCGGGCGGTCTCCACCGCGGTGGCCATGTCCGCGATCTTGTGGCTCACCGCCTGGAACTCGTGGATCGGATGCCCGAACTGTTTCCGCTCCTTGCTCTGGCGCACCGCAAGGCGGAGGGCAGCCTCGGCGAGGGAGAGGCTGAGCGCGGCTACGCTGATGCGTCCGGGGTCGAGCACTTCCAGGAACTGGCGCAGGCCTCGCCCTTCGTCGCCGATGAGGTTCTCGTCCGGCACCCAGCAGTCATCGAAGACCAGCTCCCGGGTGTCGCAGGTGTGCCAGCCGAGCTTGCGCAGCGGCTCGCCAAGCCTGAAGCCCTCGGCCCCGGCCGGGATGACGAAGGTGCCGTATCGCCGCTTGTCGCCATCCTGGCCGGTCACGGCGAGGATGGTCACTCCCAGGCTCATCTCGGTGCCGGCGTTCGTGATGAACATCTTGGTTCCGTTGATGACCCAGCCGCCCGCGTCCGGTGTCGCTCGCGTGCGGATCGACGCGGCGTCCGAGCCTGCGGACGGTTCGGTAAGGCCGAAGGCGCCGATGTGCGTACCTGTCGCGAGCGGGCGAAGCCACTTGTCCTTCTGTTGCGGCGTGCCAAAGCGGGCAAGCGGCAGCGATGCGATCGTCGAGTGCGCGTTCCAGCTCGCAGCGACGGATTGGTCGGCGATGCCGATCTCCTGCATCGCGGTCACGTAGGTGACGTATCCCGCGTCGACGCCGCCGTACTCCTCCGGCACGAGCATGCCCATGAGGCCCAGGTTGCCCATTTTCCTGAACACCTCGGCGGGAAAGTGATGTTCTTCGGACCATCTCGCGGCGTGCGGGGCGATCTCTTTCTCGGCAAACACGCGGCAGACGTCTCGCACCGCGACGGTCTGCGGGTCAAGAGAAAAGTCCATGATCAGCCCTTCGGCGTGAGGAGAATCTTGAGATTGCTGCCACGGTCGGCGGCAAGCTCCTCGAACACAGCAACGCCATCGGAGAGTGGAGCGACCGAGGTGATGAACGGGCGCGTGTCTAGCCGACCCGCGGCGATGAGCTTCAGGACGCGTTCGATGTCGTGGTGGTAGCCGAGCGACCCAGCGACATGGCGCTCATGCAGCACAAGTTGCCGTAGGTCGACTCCCAGCCGTTCGGAGCTGATTCCGGCCACGGATACGGTACCGCCACGCCGCACCGAGGTGACGGCCTGCTCGAACGCGTCCGGGCGGCCCGAAGTCTCGATGACCGCGTCCGGGCCTGATCTTCCTGTCCGGAGGAACGTTTCGCGACGCACATCGGTCGTGGCCGGATCGAAGACCTCGGTCGCGCCCATGTTCATCGCCATGCTCGCGCGGCTGGACGAGGGCTCGCTCACGTAGACCGACGCAGCGCCGCAGGCGATGGCCCCCAACAGCGCCGCGACACCGATCGGCCCGGCCCCCAGGATGAGGACTGCGTCGCCGGGGCCGATCCGGGCTTGTTTCGCGGCGTGCAGCCCGACAGCCAGTGGCTCGGCGACCGCCGCCGACTCGGCCGGCACGCCGTCGGGTACCGGCAGGACACACACTCTCGGCACGACCACCTGGGCAGCGAACGCTCCGTCGGACGCGAGGCCAACCGAACCACCCTTGGCGCACAGATGGTAGTCACCGCGCAGGCACGGCGGACACGTGCCGCAGCGCAGACAGGGGTCGACGGCTACCAGCTGACCTGCCTTCAGATCGGTCACCGCATCGCCGGTGCCGCGAACGACGCCACTGAACTCGTGTCCGAGTATCAGTGGCGGCTGTGCTCCCGTGAGGGGATGCGGTGACAGGCGGATCATGTTCGGCCCGTGCGCGAATTCATGCAGGTCGGTGCCGCAGATGCCGCAGGCCGCGACCTCGATGACGACATCCTCGGCCCGTGACGCTTCCGGCGCCGGTATGTCATCCAGTCTCAGATCGCTCCGGCCGTGCCAGCGCAAAGCCTGCATGAGTTACCTCCTCTTTTCCTGGACCGATCGGTACGCGAATCGGATGCTGGAACGGCAGCGCAGCGCTTCAGGCACAGAGCAGAGGGGGGCTATATAGCGACGGCGGGTGCAAAGGGGGAAGCCGTGGCCGCGTCCAGGCGATTCAGCAGCGTGGTGGCCGTCGCCTCGGCTCGTTCGACCGCGCTCGCCTTTGCACCGAATCCAAGCATCAGGGTGCGGAAGTAGGCAGTGGACAGCTCCGACGCCGACCAGGGCTGAGACGCTCGCGCCCACTGGTAGGTGTGGTTGTGCAGATTCAGGAACTGAAGTGTTGCCAGCCTCGGATCGGCCTCGGCGATGTCTCCCGCCTCCATCGCCTCCTGGAGCAACGAACGCACCATGCTCTCGAACTGGCGGCGCTGCCGCACGACCTGGGTGCGGTTGTCCCCGGTGAGGTGCCTGTAGTCGTGCTCGTACACCCAGATATGCGGCAGGTGGCTGAGGATCACCGACAGGAGGTTCTCCGAGAGCATCCGCAGCCTGACCATGGCGGACACATCGAGCCCGGCGATCCGGCCGGTCGACAGCAGGAGCGGCTCCAGCACACGGTTCTGTATCGCAACGAGCAGCTTCTCTTTCGAGCCGATGTAGTAGTACAAAGCGCCCTTGCCAAGACGGACCGCGGAGCAGAGGTCCGAGACCCCCGTCGCGGCGTAGCCGCGCTCGCCGAACAGTCGCGCCGCCTCGTCGATGATCTCCTGTCGGCGCTGCTCGAAGCCGGGTCCGTGCCCCGGAGGACGTGGCACCGCAGCTCCTTTTGTGTCCTACTCGGACAATCGCCGGAATTTTCGGATCTCCAAGTTTAGCTCTCACCGGCCGGTCCCCTCTGCCCCGGCGCGGCGCCGCCGCTGACGATCGAGGAATTTCTGCATGGCCGAGGAACGGTCCGAGGTGGCGAAAGTTCCCGCCAGCAGCGACCGTTCGAGGGCAAGCGACGAGGGACTTGCGGGCAGCGCCGCGTCGACGGCCTCTTTGATGGCGCGGACGGCAAATGGCGGCGCGGCGGCCAGCGAATCGGCCAGGTGGCGGGCGACCGGCAGTGTGTCTTCTGGTTCAGCCAGCTGGTCGAGGATGCCTAGTCGGTGGGCTTCGGCAGCAGGCACTCGTCGTCCGGTCAGGATGAGCATCTTCGCGGTGCTGCGGCCCACGATTTGAGTGAGTCGCTGCGTTCCCCCTGAGCCAGGGATGATGCCAAGATTGATCTCGGGCAGCCCGACTGTGCACTGACTGGAGCCGATCCGTATGTCCGCGGCTAGGGCGAGCTCGAGTCCGCCGCCAAGGGCGTAGCCGTTCACGGCGGCGATGACGGGAAAAGGGAGCGCGCCCACGGCGGTAAAGGCCTGTTGCAGCCTGGCGTTCCAGCCGACTACTTCCTCGAAGGTCATCTCGGCGAGACGCTCGATGTCGGCGCCGGCGGAGAAGTGGTCCGGCCCTCCGGATAGCACGCATGCCCGGACGCTCGGGTCGTCGGATAGTTGCCGTGTGACGGATATGAGGGCATCCCGCATCGCAGTGTCGACGGGATTCATCGGGGGATGGTTGAGCCGTATGGTGGCGACGCGGTCGTTCACGGAAAGCTCGACCGGCTGAGCTGCAGCAGAACCCGTCATGCCCGGTCCACGGTGGCGAGTGCCTGGCCCACGGCACCCGCGAGGCGGGCTGTCTCGAGCGCATCCAGCCTTCCGCCTCCGTGCACCCAGACCTCGAGAACCGAGCTCGCGGCGATCACCTCCTGCCCGTCCTGTTGCCTGCGCGGTATCACTCGTCGCCCGGCAGCGCCGATGGTCACGACGACGCGCCCTTCCGCGGAGGCCAGGAGGCGAGTGACTCCAAGGCCTGAACCGTCGACGACCTCCAGCTGGGCGTCGACAGTCTCGCCCACGGTGCCGTCGCCCACAGTGCCACCGCCCGCGGCCAGCCGCCGCTCGATGCCGCTGACCGACAGTGAACCGGCGTCATCCAGCACCACGGATGCGGAGCCGCCGGTTGCGGCCACAGGGTCAGGGAACCGGATTACCGCACGCACTGGAGGAGTCGCGGGCCGCCGCATCGCGCCGATTGCCGCCGCGATCACGTGGGCGAGGCGGTGTACGGGGTCCTGAACAGAAGGGATCAGTACATCCACGCCGGCCAAGGTGTCCTGGAATGCGCGGGGTCCCGGATTTACTGCCGGAAGCGCCGCGTGGTTAGCCGAATACGATGCGGAGTCAGGATTCGCGGCCGCTGCCCGCGCGAGCGCGTGCGCCTCGGCGAGGTGAATGAGCCGGGGCAGGCCGGTGCTGCCGTCGAGGTCGAGCCTGACGTTGCGTGCTCGGAGGAAGGCCCTTGCCGCGGGCGTCACCAGGGGTCTGGCTGGCAGCGACGGCGGAGCGGCAGGCTGCTGCGCCCAGCTCGTGGCCATCACGGGCGGAGTCTCCACCGTCATGCCCGCGCCACACGGCGAACGGTGTCGGCGATGGCACTGGCGTCGGGCAGCCACAGTTGCTCGAGGCTCGGCGCGTACGGGCTCGGCATGGCGGGCGGCGCCACCCGGGCCACTGGCGCGTCGAGATGCCAGAACCCCTCGTTCGCCGCCAGCGCCGCGATCTCGGCGCCGACGCCGAAGTCTTGGACCGCCTCGTGGGCGATAACCAGGCGGTGAGTCCGCTCGAGTGAGCGCAGCACGGTCTCGCGGTCCAACGGCGATATGGTTCGCAGGTCGATCACCTCCGCCGAGATGTCGTCCTCGGCAAGGCGATCGGCCGCCTGGCACGCCATGGTTAGCATCCGCGACCAGCTGACGATGGTCACATCACGTCCCTCCCGCACGACTTTGGCGCGCCCGAGGGGGACGAGGTGGTCGGGCTGCGGACGGGGTCCTTTCATCCCGTACTGCAGCCGGTTCTCGATGAAGATCACGGGGTTGGGGTCGCGGATGGCCGCTCGCATAAGGCCATAGGCGTCCGCCGGATTGGACGGCATCACCACTGTCAGGCCGGGGATGTGGGCCAGGATCGCTTCAAGGCTTTGCGAGTGCTGACTGCCCGACGACCGGCCGGCGCCGAACTGGGTACGGACGACGAGGGGGAGCGTAGCCCGCCCGCCTGTCATGAAACGCAGCTTTGCGGCCTGGTTCATCAGGCCGTCCAGGCATACCCCGATGAAGTCCATGTACATGATCTCGACGATCGGGCGGAACCCCGCGATGGCGGCACCGACAGCGGTGCCGATGACCGCAGTCTCTGAGATCGGGGTGTCCCGGACCCTGCCGGGGAAGGCGTCGGCCAGCCCGCCGAACAGGCCGAAGACATTGCCCTGCGCGACGTCGATACCCGCGATGAACACGCTCGGGTCATGGGACATCTCGCGCTCGATGGCTTCACGGACAGCCGTCATCAGCTTGAACGTCTCGCCAGTCGGGTCGGGCGGCTCGGGAATTCGGGCACGAGGTGCGGTGACGTAGTCGAAGAGGGAATCCGGCTTCGGCGCCTCGGCCTGCCGCGCGTCCTCGACCGCGGCTGCTATCTCAGCCCGTATTGCGGCGTCGACCTCCTCGAGGTCTTCGGCCCCGACGCCAGCAGTGAGGGCTTGCCGGTGGGCGAGAAGCAGCGGATCGCGTTGCTGCCAGCTCGCGAGTTCCTCGCCGGTGCGGTAGCGCTCTGGGTCGCCTTCGTAGTGGCCGTGCCAGCGGTAGGTGATTGCCTCGACAAGGAAGGGTCCCCGGCCAACCCGCGTCGCCGCGACGACGTCCTGCATCAGGTGCGCAACCGCGATGACGTCGTTGCCGTCGACCTTTCGATAGGGGACGCCGTACCCCACGGCGCGCTGCTCAAGCGTCGCGCGGTGCTGGTCGCTGGCCCTGGAAAACTCGGCATAGTGGTTGTTCTCGCAAAAGAAGATCACCGGCAGGTTCCAGACGGCGGCCAAGTTCACGGCCTCGTGGAACATGCCCTGGGCGATCGCTCCGTCGCCGAAGAAAGAGACGACGACGCTCTGCGCATTCCGTAGCTGAGCCGCGGTGCCGGCGCCGACCGAGATCGGGAGTCCCGCCCCGACGATGCCGTTCGCTCCGTAGATCCCATGATCTGGGTCGGCGATGTGCATGGAACCACCGCGCCCACGGCATGCTCCGCTTTCCCGGCCCATCAGCTCGGCCATCATCCGGCTGGCGCTGAGGCCCTTGGCCAGGCAGTGACCGTGGCCCCGGTGGGTCGACGTCACGATGTCGTCCTTGCGCAGATGCCAACATGCGCCGACCGCCGTCGCCTCCTGACCGATGGACAAGTGAACGAAGCCCGGTACTTCGCCCGCCTTATACAGTTCGGCGGTGCGAGTCTCGAATTCCCTGATGCGGCGCATTCGCCGGTACATTTCAACGGACCGGTCGACGCCCACGGCCTCCCCCTCAGACACGCTGACCGGCCGCCGGGACGCGATCGCGCAGTTCACGCTTCAGCACCTTGCCGGACGGCGTACGCGGCAAGCTGCCGAGGAAGTCGACTTGTCGTGGGACCTTGAACTTCGCCAGCCGCTGACGGCAGAACTCGATCAGCTCCTGCGAGGTGACGGCGTGCCCTTCCCGCAGCACGACGAACGCGTGCGGGACCTCACCCCAGCGCTCGTCAGGCCGGGCGACTACGGCAGCCTCGAGTACCGCCGGATGCTCGAACAGGGCCCGCTCGACCTCGGGGGAGGCGATGTTCTCTCCGCCGGAGATGATCATGTCTTTCTTCCGGTCTTCGACCCAGAGGTATCCGTCGGCGTCCAGCCGTCCCATGTCCCCGGTGTGAAACCAGCCGCGGCGGATCGCGGTTGCCGTGGTCTTCGGGTCGCGCCAGTAGCCCGGAAACACTTTCGGTCCCCGCAGGACGATCTCGCCGATCGTGCCAGGCGGGACAGGCTGGTCGTCGCTGTCGACGACGCGGACCTCCTGATGCAGCAGCGGCTTCCCAACCGATCCGATCTTGCTGATCATGTGTTCTCGGTCGACGAAGGTGTCGCTCGATACGGTCTCGGTGAGCCCGTAGGCGTCGGCGAACCGGATACCGGGAAGCGCGTCGAGAATCTGCCGCAGTCGGCTCTCGGGCATCTTCTCGCCGCCGCTGAGGATGGCGCTCAGGCTGGTCAGGTCACGCGTCGCGAGCCCGGGTGACTGGAGCACCGCGTTAACCATGGCAGGCGCCAGCCAGCAGTTCGTTCCCTGGTACTCCTCGATGAGGGCAAGGAGATCATCTGCGTCGAAGCGTGACTGCAGCACGACGGTTCCGCCGGCGTGCAGCGTCACCAGCCCGCTCATGTCCAGCGCGCCGACGTGATACAGCGGTCCGCCGACAACGGTGACCTCGTTGTGGTCCCAGCCGAACTCCAGCAGCAGCCCGAGGTTCTTCCAGCAGAAGTTCTCGTGCGTGATGGAGACGCCTTTCGGGTGCGCGGTGGTGCCGGACGTGTACATCAGCCGCTGCAGCGCGTCGCGATCGACGTCCACCGGCGGGACGACCGCGCCCTCGTGTGGAGCCATGAAGGATTCGAGCGCGGTGAACGCGGACATGGCCGGTTCCCCGGCAGTCAGCCGGACCCGGATCTCTAGGTCGTCGATGGCGCGAGACAGCGCCGACTCATATTCCGGCTCGGTCACGACCGCTTTTGCCTGCCCGTGCTCGATGATGTAGCGCCATTCTGGCGGCGCCAGTCGAAAGTTGAGCGGCAGGAAAACTGCGCCCAGCCGATTCACCGCGTAGACGAGCTCGATGAACTCGGGACGGTTCTGCATCAGCAGGGCGACCACGTCGCCCTCGCCGACGCCGCGCTCAGCCAGCGCGGCCGCCATCGCGTTGACCCGCGCCAGCAACTGCGCATAGGTGCGCTGTCCGCCCCGCCAGGCGAGTGCGACTTTGTCGGGCCGTATTCCCGCGTGGTGGTCGAGGGTCGCGGCAAAGTTGATCACGGCCGTTCCTCCGCCTCCGCTCCTCCGCGTCGAGGTCCTCAGGCGCTGCAGCTCAGCGCCGCGTAGCCCAGACTATAGCTTTCATGTACCGATCAGTCCAGTAAACATCTCATCCTCGCGGGGTGCGCCGTGGCTCCACCTCATCGACCTCTGCGGCCTCACCTCGTGCACCCGGGCGACAGCATTGACATCTCTTAAATGTCTGACTTATAGTCCCTCACGTCTGACATAACAATCCCCGTACAGGCACGTTTGACCTGCGAATCGTGCTCAAGCACGACCAGTGTGTGCCGACGCCGACGGATACTGGAGGTTCACGGTGGGGGAACGACGATACACTACGAAGCCGAGGCTCCGGCTGAGACGATCACCGGCCAGAAGATCGGTGTGGGCTCTCATCGCTATCTGCCTAGCTGCTGCGGGCTGCGCGAGCAGCGGATCGTCCGGGGGAAGCTCCGGCTCATCCACTGGAACGATCAACATTGCCCTGCATCTGCCCATTACAGGTGGGGGGTTCGACTACGGTTCAGCCGGGCCGCAGGCGGCGAACTGGTATTGGGAATGGCTCCAAGCGCATGGCGAGAAGATCGACGGGGACAACGTCCATCTCACCTACGTTGACGACCAGTTCAATCCGTCCACAGCCACCCAGGTGTGCACGCAACTCACCACGCAGAACAATCTGCTCATTATCGGCTACCAGGGCACTCCGGTCATCACGCCCTGCGCCGCAGTGGCGTCGCGGGCGGGCATACCGTACTTCAGCCGCGGGCTCGACCCTTCGCTTGCCACGACAAACAAGACGTACTTTGCGATCAGCCCTACCTACCAGTACGAGGCGCCGATGGTCGCGGACTGGATGAAGGCGCATCAGAACGGGAAGGGTACCAAGGTCGCCTTCTTCGGATACAACATCGCATCTATTAACTACACCGTCGACAAGTTCGATACACAGGCGCAAGCGGACGGCCTGACGGTGGTGCCAGCGGCCCGCGTCAGCCTGACGGCGACGACCGCTGAGGTCCAGGCCGCAGCCCTGAAGCTCAAGAGCGAGGGCGTGGGGTCTGTCTACATGGACCTAGCTTCCACTGCGGTATATCCCGCCATGACGGCGTGGAAGTCGGCAGGGTTCATACCCAACATCGTGGATTATGCCGACTCCTCACAGGTGGCTACGATCTGCTCGAGCATCGGGTCCGCGGCGGCTAACCCGCCGATCTACGCTCCTAGCCCATGGCCCGGCGCGGAGTGGGCAGCTAAGGCAGATCCGAACTTCGCTAAGGCCGTCGCGCAATATTCCGGCAAGCCCCCGACGGACATCGAGGCCCAGTTCTGGGGCATCATGCAGATGATCGGCACACTGCTTACGAAGGCAGGACCGAACAACCTCACGCCGTCTAAGCTCCTCGCCAGCCTGCAGCACATGTCAAACGTGACGACGCCGCTTATGGGGCCCGTCACGTACACGCCGGACAACCACATCGATGCGACCAAGGAGTACATGGCCCAGGCGAACTGCGCGAACAACACTCTTCCAACTATTACTGCGATCACTTTCAACGGGTAGACCGTGATGGCGGCAGCTAGCCCGAAACCCTGAGGGCCAGCTGCCGCTATCGGAGGCATGATGGTAACAGCTTTGCTGAGCGGTTTGGTCAACGGCGCTGCCTATGCGCTGTTCGCCATGGGAATTGTGATCGTGTACAAGAACTCGCGCACGTTCAATCTAGCGCAAGGAGAGTTCGCCACGGTTGCGGCCTACGTTGCCTACGTTATCCTGAAGAGCACACCGCTGCCGTATAGCGTGGCGCTCATTGTTGCTCTCGTTGCGGCCGTCGCCATGGCGCTGGCAATAGAACGTCTGGCCATATGGCCACTGCGGAGGGCTTCACGTGTCGATCCGCTGGTGGCTACCGCAGCGATAACGAGCTCGGCTATCGCACTTGAGACAATACTTAGCGGCGGCGCCTCTTATGTGCTGCCCGCGATTGTGGGAGGCCGGGCGTTTACTATCGGCGGTACCGCGGTCTCTTATGAGTGGGTGCTCGTAATCGGGGTGGTCCTGGCCACCGTGGTACTTGGCGGCATCTTCTTCAGCAATTCTATGAACGGAATCGCTATACGCGCGGCAGCATCCGAGCCTACGGCGGCCAGGATTATCGGCATAGCTATGGGACGGGCTTCCATGCTCTCGTGGGGCATAGCAGGTTTGCTTGGCGGCCTCGGCGGAATCCTGCTAGCGCCGGTTACTACGGTTTCGCCCGGGGAATTCACCGCGAGTGCTCTCGTGGCCGCCCTCACAGCAACCGTATTGGGCGGCCTCACCAGTATTGTCGGAGCATGTGTGGGCGGCCTGGTAATTGGAGTCGCAGAGTCGTTGTCGATCACCTACATCGGCAACTCTATTCCGGGGGCGGCCTCCCTTGTAGAACTAGGAATCGTCTTGATAGTCCTGCTGGTCCGGCCGAGTGGCTTGCTAGGAGCGCGGTGATGGGGCTCATTCAGGCAGCTGGACGGCGTGGCGTCGGGGATCTCTCCAGGCACCGCGGCGCCGCAAAAGCGCTTCTTATCGTCATCTGCATAGCCCTCGTTGCAGTACTTCCGGTGGGCATCTCATCGAGTTGGAACCTGGAGCTGGGCTTCGCCTGTATCTACGGCCTGATCGGACTGTCTCTCAAGCTCGTCGTCGGCTCGCTCGACCGGGTGTCCCTTGGTCAGCAGGCCCTGGTGGGCATTGGCGGGTTCACGGCCGCGCTGATTGTGGCGCATCTCCCTATCCCGTTCGGCCTTGCGGTTGTCGCGGGGGGAATTGCTGGTGCCCTGGTCGCCAGCCTCATAGGTGGCATCGCCCTTCGGCTACCCCGATTGCACGTAGCACTAGTCACCCTGGTACTGGCATTGGCCGCGGAGAACTGGCTATTCCAGGAGGATTGGTTCAGCGGCGGCCAGCTGGGAGCTACGCTCTACCGTAATCAGTGGCT
>Ga0210385_10000688_pt1 | contig 22513 bp, 20 predicted proteins | sample IncBWH26OmetaG_FD_160107 | JGI IMG/M metagenome (GOLD analysis project Ga0210385, IMG submission 160107) | Forest soil microbial communities from Barre Woods Harvard Forest LTER site, Petersham, Massachusetts, United States - Inc-BW-H-26-O ...
TCTGGTGATTTAAGACGGCCCGTGCCCATTTCCGCGATACCGTTATAGAGTATGCGTAACCGTTGGGGCGCCACATACTCGCGGAGCGGATCTGCAGCATAGTGACAACAAGCGATCACGTGCGCGCTCGCCAGTTCTAAGGCCAGGCCGGTCAATGTCACGGCCGAGTGCTGCAGTAGCCTGTTATGGCAGTGGAAAACGAGAGGAATCCCTCTTCTCCAAGCCACCCACGCCGCCGGTGGAACCAGTCTGGGGCCGTTTACATATAGTAGGTCAATTTCATTCGCTTTCACCAGTTCTGCGAGAGAGTTGACCATGCCGGGAAGCTCGAGCGCGTATTTTAGAACCTGAGTTAACGGTTTTTTTCGGCTAGCGTAGCTTCCGCAGGCAAAGCTGTGCGTGCGGTATCCGCGGCTCCTGACCATTACCGGGAATGGTCCGTCACCAGGGGTCGCCACAGAAGGTCGCCATCCGCGTTGCGAAAATGCCGGGAGCAGATCGAGGAGGCTTCGTTGCCCTCCGCCTAAGCTCGCGAACTGGTCAATGCACAGAATGTTTACCGGAAACGCAGTCCTATCGAAGGCTGTTGAAAAGTGATCCATTTTGATGATCCAATAGCGAAATCAAACGATGGCCGCCATGCTCGGGTGCGGTTGAGCCGAATAAGAAATTGGAGATCTCTCGATGAAAGACCTCTGTGGAGAAACGGCGAGCATGAGACCGAAGCTCTGCCGGCCGCAGATACTTTTCCTCTCGCTCGAACTCCTGGACCGCACCTTCAAGGTGGTGTTCGCCCGGTTCGGAATAAAAGAAGCCGCCGCGCGGATTTGAAAGCGGGGCGGTTTCGAGCACCCCGCCTTTGCCCAATGCGATAACGGGCTTTCCGCTGGCAAGTGCTTCCACCGGAACAATACCGAAATCTTCTTCACCCGGGACGACAACCGCGCGGCTACGCGCATAAAGTTCACGTAGTTGGGAATCGGGCACTCTTCCACAGAACTCGATGGTTCTTCCGGCCATGCTCTTGAGTCGCGAGTATTCAGGGCCGCGGCCAGCTACCTTGAGGTGCCTTCCTGTCCTGGTGAAGCAGCGAATCGCATCCGCAATGCGTTTGTAGGCGACCAACTCTGAGACGATTAGATAGTAATTGTCGGGCTCAGAGGTGTAAAAGTTATCGACGGCGACTGGTGGATAAATGACCTCGGATGATCGACGATAGCTTTTCCAGATACGGTTTTGCACGTTCTGGCTATTGGCGATGAATTGATCGACACGCTTGGCAGACGCGGCGTCCCACAGACGAAGATAGTTGGTCAGAGGAGCGATTAGGGCACGCTTCAGGGTGGAGCGCGTCCACTCGTGCAAGTAGGCCGGATACAGGTCCCACAAATAACGCATGGGAGTGTGGCAGTAACAAACGTGGCGAGTGTGCGACGAGGTCAACACACCTTTGGCCGGACCGGACTCACTGCTGATCACCAAATCATAGCCGCGCAGATCAAAATGTTCGAGCGCAATCGGCGTCAGTGGTAAACAGGACCGGTAGTGACGCCGGAACGGATTAAGAAACGACGAAGTTACTTTATGTGAGCGAAGAAAAGGCGAGACGCGATCAGGGTCATAGAAGAGTGTGAAGATATCCGGCCTGGGTAGAATCCGGCACAGTTCTTCGACGACTTTCTCCCCGCCGCGCATTCCCAACAGCCAGTAATGGACAATGGCGCATCGCATCAGGGCGCCTCCCAGGATTTTGTCGAACGAACTCCGGCCAATTGAGTTCTTTTCGTGAATTCAGTCACCAGGCGTCCTTGCCTGTCAGAACGCGCGGCAGTGTGGTGAGCAAAATTCTAAAGTAGAGCGAGATGGAACACTTTTGAACCAGGAACAGATCCAGGCGGCGCCGCTGGGCATAACTCAGGCGACTGCGACCGCTGATCTGCCAAAGCCCGCTGAGTCCCGGTTTAGCTGCTACGACGCGTGCAGTATCGGGTCCGTAGTAAGTGTGGAGTTCCTGCTGTGTGAGCGGGCGAGGACCGACCAGTGCCATGTCTCCCACAACGACTTGCCAGAGCTGAGGCAATTCGTCCACGGAGTAACGACGGCAAAATGCCGCGAAACGGCTGGTGACGCGCACGCCCTTGCTGTGAGGGGGAACCAGCGGAGCCTCGGCCGCCGACAATCGGTGAACAAAAATGGATTGGCTTCCCGAGTCGCCCTTCCACATCGTGCGTAGCTTTACAACCCAGATGAGTCGCCCACCGTAACCCACACGCTGATGTGCGACGAACGGCGATCTCCGCGACATCGCAACAATAACCACGGAGGCCAGGAACAGAATCGGGAAGACCAGAAGCAGTAATCCCCCGGCTACAATCCGCTCCAGGATGCTCACTAATCGCCAACCAGTCCCTCGAACCTCGATGGGCTCAAGGGAGGCGATAGATCCGATGTCTATTGATCCCACAATTTGACGGTAAGGCAGGACATTAAGTAAGCGTGTTCGGAGCTTGTAAAAGTGTTGTAATTCCAGGCTGTTTTACTTACGTCACCATGGAGACCTGCAGGTACAATGCCATCACTAAGGTTTACGAAAGTTTAACAACCTAAACACGACTATTAGGTCTTGCGACTCTACACTGTTTCGATAAGCACACAAGTGTCGCTGGATGGACTAAATGACAATTCGTACACTTTGCATTACTTCGCTGCTGTTGACGGCCGTGGGGCGCCTTGCGATGAGCCAGACAGGCAGTACGCCCCAGGATCTCGCACACCTTTTGGGCATATCATTTCCGAGCGACTCACAATCTACTGTGGTGCTGAATAGAGAGGGAAGACAGTACCTCATTGACGTTGCTTCGAAGACTGTGAGAGAGATCCATGCGCAATCTTCCGGGTCTGAGGCGATCGTATCGGACAAAGATAAACAAATGACTTCCGCGCTTTTCTCCAAGAATTGTGCGATTTGTCACGGGCCTGACGGTAAGGGGAACAAATCCATAGGGACACCCAACTTCACCGAGCCCGCTTTCCAGAAGAGCGTGAGTGCGAGCGAAATGCAAACGGCTATTCACAACGGAAAGGGCGGGATTATGCCGGCGTGGTCCGGCAAGCTCACCGACGAACAAATATCAAGCCTCGTCACGTACATTCGTTCGCTTGCTCCCGGTTCGAAGGATGCCGGCGCGACGACCGGAACCTCAACAAGCAATAGCTCCACTGGGGCACCCGAACCGGGGCAACCAACGCCGGGCATTTATCAACCGGGAGATGACGTCTTGGTGAGCCTGCCCACCGGCAAGCCTACCGATAAACATGGCGTTTATGTGAACTTCGCTCATCGCTTCCCGTATCAGCCGGCCTTCACCGGGCCGAATGAGGGGGCGACACTATTCGGTTTGGACAACGTTGCCATTCCATCTTTCGGGTTCAGATATGGCGTGACCGACAATCTGTCGGTGAGCGTGTTCCGGGCTCCTTCGCTGATCAATCGCCCGATTCAATTGATGGCGGGTTACAACATCCTCGAAGAGCGCAAGGGAGATCCCCTGAACCTGATGGTTCGTGTGTGTATCGAAGGACAGGATAATTTCCGGAAGAACTATACCGAGAACATAGAAGGAATTCTTTCCCGTAGCATCACGTCGCGAGCACAGTTCTATTTAGTGCCCACTTTCTCCTTCAACGACCGGCGTCTGGAGCAGCCCTCCGGTTTCTTCTCGAATCAGATTCCAGATGTGCCAGGAGTCAATGCTTTCTCCCTGGGGACGGGCTTGGCCATAGATGTCCGGCCATCGGTAGCACTGCTTGCGGAGGTTATTCCTACTCTGCTGAACGCTCGAGAACTGGACATTCACCGCCCGGTCTTCTCGTTCGGAATTCAGAAGAAAATCTGGAGGCACTCGTTCACGTTGGGCCTCACGACTAGCCCGGGAACGACGGTTTCACAACGCGCAGCGACACGCGCAGAATTTCTGAATGATCCAAGTGCCGATACCTTGGGAGGTTTGGTTCTCGGATTCGATCTGACGCGCCAGATCCGGTAAGCGTTACTCGCATGGATCTCTCGCTCATTTACGTTTTGTTTACAGCTTTCGAACACTCCTGGTGCCGATTGGTCCCCATACTGAACATATGCCGAGTGAAGGTTCCGGTCTCGGATTGATGCCGTGGGCAGTAGGTTGATCAACAAAACTTACTCATGAAGAAGAAAGTTCTTTTTTTCTTTCCTGCTTTCTCCAGCCAGGAGGCGACTGCGCCCCTAGCGATTTTGGCGCTGGCCACGCCTCTGGAGCGGGCCGGCTACGAAGTTCGGATTATCGATTCCACCATCACGCCGAATTTCCAGCAGCAAGTGATCAACGAACTGGAAGACTCGCTTTGTCTGGCGGTCTCACTGGTTACCGGGCCGATGATCCGTGAGACAGCGCAAATCGCGAAGGCAGCGAAAGCGGTTTATCCTAACAGAACTGTGATCCTGGGCGGGTGGCATCCCTCGCTTCTCCCAGATCAGACCCTGGCGTGCCCCGATGTGGATGCCATTGTCATCGGCCAAGGTGAAGAAGCACTGGTCGATATGGTCCAGCGCATTGAGACGGGCGAATCGTTCAAAGGCATACCCGGGGTAGCTTACAAAGAAGATGGCAAGCTTGCCTTCAATACTCCGCGTCCGCTAAGGCCCATCAGAGAACTGCCACCCAAGGCATATCACCTAGCGGATTTCGATGCGTATGAACGTGTTTGCGGCCGTCGCTGGGCGATGTACACCTCCAGCCTCGCGTGTCCCTACAATTGCGCGTACTGCACGAACGAAGGCCTCTACGGCCGTAAGTGGAATGCTTTGGATGCTGACCAAGTTGTCGAAGAAGTCAGCGATCTGGTATCGCGCTATGGACTTCAGTTGCTGTGGGTGGTGGATGACAATTTCCTGGTAGATCGCGATCGCGCGGTCAAGATTGCCGAAGGGCTAGTACGAAGCGGGGTCAAATTCGATTGGAGCATTCAGGCTTCGACCAATCTGGTTACTCGGCTGACGGTGGAGGAATTAAAGCTGCTGCGGCGAGCCGGTCTGTCGCAGGTTTCGCAAGGGGCTGATTCGGGCTCGAAGAAGATTCTTCATCTAATGAATAAAGATTTTCAGAAATTGGAGACGATCTATCTGGCTGCGGACATGCTGAGTCAGGCTGGCATTCGCCCGTCATTCAACATGATCTTCGGTTTCCCTGGCGAGACCGAAGTAGAACGTCGCGAATCTATCAGCCTCATCATGAACATTTGCCGCCGCTATCCGCAGGCCGAGTTCTGGACTAACATCTTTACGCCTTATCCTGGCTCCCCAATTATGAAGAAGGCCTTCGAGCTAGGCATTCAAGTGCCGAAGACCTTTGAGGGTTGGGCCGACTTCTTCCCGCGCTACACTACGCTGCCCTGGCTCAACGGTGCGCAGCACCAGCGCGTGCAACGCATGCGCGAGTACCTGCGAATAGCGTTCAATCGAATCCCGATCGGAGTCCAGCAAAAGCATCCAGTGACTCGCCTGGTTCATCGCACGATCAGTTTGCCTGCACGTTGGCGTCTGGATCACAGTGTCTATGCGGCTCCAGTAGAGCTTTGGCTGAAGAACAAAGCCAACAGCATATTTCCACCCTCAAAGCCCAAGGTTGATGCGCAGCAACTCTCGAGCGAGGTAGTTTCTTGTTAGATCAGCCAAGCCGGAAGGTGTTGCTTTTCTCGCCTCCGTACCAGGGAAAAGTCTTTGGCCCGCCGCTGGGGCTCTTGAGTCTTGCGGCCGCTATTCGCGAAGAGGGATTTACTCCCGTCATCGTCGATGGCGCAACTACGCCGAATTTTCTGCACGTCATCTCTCAGGAAGTCACAGACGCCTTCGCGTTTGGCATCTCTGTTCTCACTGGCCCCATGATTCGGGATGCTGTTGCTGCCAGTCATGTTGTGCGGCAGGTCCGGCCTGAGTTGCCTATCATCTATGGTGGATGGCACCCCACCTTACTGAGTGCGCAGACCCTGCAAGAAAACTTTGTAGATGTCATCGTACGGCATCAGGGAGAAAAGACACTTACTGAAATCCTCAAGCGGCAATCAACTGGAGCGACACTTGATCTGGTTCCCGGCTGCTGGTTCAAACGTGATGGCAAGATCATTACGAACGGGGACCGTCCCTCATCCCCTCTGAGCAGTTTGCCGACGCCCGCTTACGACCTGGTGGATTTCGAATCGTACGCGCGTGCTACCGGCGGTCGAAAGCTGCCGTATGCGACCAGCATCGGCTGCCCGTACGCGTGCAATTACTGCACGGACATGGTGTTCTACAACCGCCGCTTCAATCCGCAGACTGTCTCCGGAGTGGTTAGCGAGATGGTTCACCTGGTAAAAACCTACGAGCTTGATGAGATTGCGCTGGTTGACTCTAATTTTCTGGTGGATACGCGGCGCGCGACCGCATTAGCACGTGGTTTTATCGACAGCGGTGTACGTTTCCGCTGGACATTTCAGGCATCGACGGACCTATTATGCCGGATGAGCGACGAAGAAGTGGCCCTGCTCGCCAAGAGCGGAGTGAGCCACATTGGATTCGGCACTGAGTCTGCCTCGCCTGAAGTCTTGCGCAAAATGCACAAGGCTCATCAGAAGATCGAGGACATGTTTGAAGCGGCTCATAAGTGCCGCGATGCCGGCATTCGGGTTACTTACAACCTAATCTTTGGCTATCCAGGTGAAGAAGACCAGCACCGGCGGGAAACCCTGCGAGTGATGGGTCAAATCGCCGAGCAATTTGAGAATGTGACGTTTTCTCCAAACCTGTTCACGCCGTATCCAGGAATTCCGATCTGGGCAGAGCTAATTGAAGCCGGGTTACGCGAACCGCGATCGCTCGACCAATGGGCCGACATAGGCTTGGGTCAAGCTGAGCTGCCGTGGTTGACGGGCAGGGCAAGCGCGGAACTTTCGCGCAGCATGTCGTACTTCATGCTGGTAAATCAATTGGCGAAAATCACGAGCAAATCGCGCTCGAGTCTCGGCCGAAAAGGAATGCGGCTTTTGCAAAAACCCCTGCACTGGCGTTTGAAGCATCATGCGTTCAGCTTGCCCGTGGAGCTTTGGGCTTCGATGGCTCAGCATTGGCTGGTGGTGCGCCGTTCGCTGCTGACCGGCGACCCCTTAGGACGGCAGATGAAAAAGGTTCAGTAACTCGCCTGGGCAGATATATGGACGTACTGCTTACTCACAGCAACCATGTCTTCTCCGACGAGAAGCAAAGCCGGAAGATGGAGCCTTATCCGCCTCTCCAAACCTTATTGGCTGCCGCGGTGCTGCGTGAGGCCGGCTTAGCGGTAGCTGTCTGTGATATCGCTCTGAAGTCGCCAGAAGAGACTTTGACGAAAGCGATTCAAGAGGCAGCGCCTTGTCTGGTGGTGGTTTGCGAGGACGATTTCAATTTTCTGACTAAGATGTGCCTGTCGCGGAACCGGGAGCTTGCCTTTTGGACTGCTAAGCTCTCGGGCGTCTACGGTTGCCCTGCCGCTGTGCACGGATCCGATGCCACGGATCGGATTGAGGAGTATATCAACGCCGGCTTTAGTTACGTGCTGATCGGAGAAGTTGAGCAGACTCTCCGGGAACTCACTACGGGTAGCCCCCCAGAGCAAGTGACCGGACTGGCGTACCGGGAGGCAAAGACCGGCAGAATATGCCGTACGCCTCCCCGCACACTGCGCACGCAACTTGACAACCTTCCTGTGCCCGCCTGGGACCTAATCGATATCAGTGGTTATCGCGACCTTTGGCTGACGCATCATGGGTATTTCTCGTTGAATCTGGTCTCGAGCCGGGGTTGTCCTTTTCGTTGCAACTGGTGTGCAAAGCCAATTTGGGGTAACAACTATCAAGTCCGATCCGCCGCCGCCGTGGCACGAGAGATGTTGCACCTCAAAACGCGGTACGCAGCGGATCATATTTGGTTCGCCGACGACATATTCGCGCTCTCGGCCCGTTGGACCGAAGACTTTGCTGATGCAGTTGAGCAGTTGGGGGCGCGTATTCCGTTCAAGATGCAATCGCGCTGCAATCTGATGACGCGCGAAACGGTGGCTGATCTGAAGCGCGCAGGTTGTTGCGACGTGTGGATGGGCGCCGAGTCCGGTTCCCAGCGCATTTTGGACGCCATGGAGAAAGGAACTAAGGTTCAGCAGATCTACCAAGCACGTGACAATCTGAAGCGGAACGGCATTCGCACTGGCCTGTTTCTTCAGTTCGGGTATCCGGGCGAGACATGGGCGGATATCGAATCAACGATTCGCATGGTGCGGACAGCGAGGCCTGACGACGTGGGCGTATCGGTCACTTATCCTCTACCCGGGACAAAGTTACACCAGCTCGTCTCTTCCGGGCTGGGCAAGAAAACCAATTGGACGGAAAGCGGCGACCTGTCCATGATGTTCAGGGGCAGTTTTTCCACAGAGCTGTATCGCGCTCTCGCACGCGCCATTCACCTGGAAGTAAGAAGTCCAGGAAATAGCTCCGCTATCGCGAATGCATGGGCCGATCTGGATGCGCTTAAACCAGAAACTTTGTGCACATTGGAGGCAGCTTCATGAAGCTTCTCCTGACACATGCCTACTTTTTGTTTGAAGATCCGAAGGAGCAACAGATCATGAAGCCCTACGCTCCGCTGGGACTTCTGTATCTGTCGTCTTACCTCCGTAAACAAGGGTTTGCAGTAGATATCTATGATTCTACGTTTGGGTCTAAGAGCGACCTGTTTGACCTTCTCCGTACCGGCCCTCCGGCGACGCTCGGCATCTACGCGAACTTGATGACGCGGTTGAGCGCTCTCGAAATAATCAGGTGCGCACAGGAAGCGGGTTGGAAGGTGGTCGTCGGCGGACCGGAGCCGGCCAATTATCCCGAGCAATACCTGGATAGCGGAGCGGATGTCGTAATCGTCGGTGAAGGGGAGCTTGCCCTTGAAAACCTGCTGTTATCCTCGTTCGACCGCAGTGCGTGGCCAGCGATTGGCGGCTTGATTTTCCGCGACGAGAATGGCCGGATGGTTCGCACGCCGTCTGCCCCGCTCATCAAGGATGTCGACGCCCAGCCTTGGCCGGATCGCGAACATATCGATATGCAGAAGTATCTCCACACTTGGCGTACCTTCCATGGCAAGGGTTCGGTTTCGCTAATTACTGCTCGTGGCTGCCCGTATCGATGTAACTGGTGCAGCCACTCCGTGTATGGGACGACACATCGGCGTCGTTCACCAAAGTCGGTTGTCAGCGAGATTGAGTGGATTCTCGAGCGGTATAACCCGGAGCTGCTTTGGCTGGCCGACGACGTCTTCACAATCCATCACGGCTGGCTGTTCGAGTTTGCCGCAGAGATGCAACGCAAGAAGCTCGCTGTTCCGTTCGAATGCATTACTCGTGCGGATCGAGTGAATGAAGCCGTAGCACAAACTCTGGCGGAACTTCGGTGTTTCCGCGTGTGGATCGGTTCGGAGAGCGGCTCACAACGAATTCTGGACGCGATGCAGCGCGGAGTAACAATCCAGCAAATTCGTACTGCCGTTCAGCTCTGCAAATCTCGTGGCATTCAAACCGGCATGTTCCTCATGTGGGGTTATGAGGGAGAGGAGATCGAAGATATCGAGCAAACTGTGGCGCATGCCAAAGAGTGTCAACCCGATGTTTGCTTTACGACGGTCTCGTATCCGATTAAAGGAACGCCTTATTATGAGCGCGTATCTTCCCGTTTGGTTAGTCTAGGCGACTGGAGCAAATCGACAGATCGCGACATACGTATCAAGGGCCGGCATTCGAAGCGCTTTTACCAACACGCAGACGATCTTCTGAAAAGCGAGCTCTTGCCGGCGCCGGACCCCGCAAGAATAATGGCCGCGCGTGCGGGTCTGCACATGACTCGCGACGAAGTGGAAGCGTGATCCGCCGTGAATGGGATCCGAGAAGCAGCATTTGACAAAATCGCTTTCCGATACGACTCACTCTGGTCGGACACGCCGGTAGGGAGGGCGCAACGATCCGCCGTGTGGCGCCGGCTTGATCCCCTGTTCAATGAGGGTGGCCTTGTGCTCGATCTCGGTTGTGGAACCGGGCTTGATGCCGTCCATCTTCAATCCCGTGGCGTATCGGTGTACGGAATCGACAGTTCCGCGCAAATGGTGGAAGTAGCGAGACGGCGCGGCATCGAAGCGGATTGCTGCCCCATCGAACGGCTGCAATACTTTGACTTGCGCCTAGATGGCGTGATCTCGAACTTCGGCGCTCTGAACTGCTTGGCATCGCTCGCATCTATTGCGGATACGCTCGGTCGCTTGGTTCGATCAGGAGGCCACCTGGCGCTCTGCTTCATGAGCCGCGTATGTTTATGGGAAACCGCGTTCTACTTGCTCCATGGAAAAGCTGGCAAGGCGTTCCGTCGCTTGCGCGGCCGCGCGAATTCTTCCGTGGGCGCCACGGTTTTCTACCACTCTGGCGCGGCTATCGTCTCCGCTTTTCAAAAAGATTTCCGTCTGCTCGACTTTTGTGGCATCGGAGTCGCCGTCCCGCCTTCCTATGTAACATTTTTAACCGATTGGGAGGTTGAGCAGTTATCCGGCCTCGACCAGCGCCTTGGACGTTTGCCGATTCTTCGCTCGCTGGCAGATCATCGTCTCTACATTTTCGAACGCACATGACGGCCGAAAACTTTGCACGACAACATTTCTTGAAGATTACCGATTTCCGTCAGCCGCGTTGCCGAGTATCGAGTTCCTAGACATACGCACGCTGCAGACACTATGATCATCCTGCTCCATCCTCGCTCAACTAAGCCGAAGAACAGACGCTTCCCTCTGGCTGTTCTATCGTTGGCGGCCGTGCTTGATGGGAAAGAAGACTATGCCATCGTGGACGGCAATGCGGATCCCCAACCGCAATCGACGCTCGACCGTCTGGCGCAAAAAGGCGATGTTACGTTACTTGCCGTATCCGTTATGCCCGGGCCGCAGATGGTTGCTGCGATTCCGCTGTGTCGGGAATTTCGCGCAAAGTATCCGTCCATCCCAATCGTGTGGGGAGGATATTTCGCTTCGCTCTATACCGACGCCGCACTGAACGCGCGGTATGTGGATTTTGTGGTTCGCGGTCAGGGGGAGGAGACGTTCCTGGAATTCATCGACGTCCTTCGCACCACGCGAAAGTTCGCCGGCGTGAAGGGCCTATCTTATAAAGACGATTTCGAGCTGCACGTTCACAATGCAGAAAGGCCGTTGCGTTCCCCGAACGATTTTCCCTGGCTGCCCTACGACAATCTGCCCAATGCGGCCAATTACATCTTGCCCACTTTCTTAGGGCGCCGCACAGTTGTTCATCAAGCCAGTATTGGCTGTCCGTTTCGCTGCACTTTTTGTGGTGTCGTTCCCATTTATCAAGGCCGGCAGCGCACGGAGGAGCCCGAGCGCACGGCCGCCGTTCTGGGCCACTTGAAACGAAAATACAACATCGATTCCGTTCAGTTCTACGACAACAACTTTTTTCTGAATGAGAGCCACACTGCGGCTCTAGCGAAGTGTCTTGAGCCTCTGAAGCTCAAATGGTGGTGCGAAGGCCGCATTGATACCGTGCTGCGGTACTCCGACGAGACGTTCCGGCTTCTCAAGAAGGCGGGCGCCGCCATGATCTTCTTTGGAGCGGAATCAGGTTCGGACTGGGTGCTGCAACAGATGAATAAGAAGGTAACGACAGAACAGACCATGAAGTTAGCGGCCCGAATCCGTCACTTTGACATCGTGCCAGAGTTCTCGTTCGTGGTCGGCAATCCCCAAGATCCAGAGCGTGATACGCGAGAGACCATCGGCTTCATTCGGCGGATCAAACGCGCAAACCCCGATGCGGAGATCATTGTCCAGCACTACATCCCGACTCCGCATCCCGACGGCATGTATGGCGATGTTGAAGCCAAGATTGAGTTTCCGCGTTCACCTGAGGAGTGGGCGTCAGAACGCTGGTACAACTTCACAACGCGCCACGACCCTAACGTCTCTTGGCTGCCCCAGCGTCTAAAACAACGCATTGACAATTTCGACTTAGTAATTAATTCGCGCTGGCCTACAGTGCAGGATATTCAACTGCCTCGATGGGGCCGCGCCATGCTCCGAGGTCTTAGCAGTTGGCGTTATTCTCTGGGCATCTATCAGTTTCCGTATGAACTCGAATGGGCACAGCGCTTCGTCGCGTTGAGAAAACCGCGTCTGGAAAGCTTGTAATGCTTGTACCACCGATTGAAGGGCATCGCTTGTGGGCTCCGGTCTACGACTCGGGACTAAACCCCATTTTGGCGCTCGAACGGCGTTCGATGCGGAATCTTCTGAAATCACTGCGACCCTCCACGGTGATCGACGTAGCTTGCGGCACCGGTCAATGGTTATTGCACTTCCAGCAAGCTGGATCAGCGGTGTTTGGCTGCGACGCCTGCGGAGAGATGTTGAGCCAAGCAAGGAGACATTCGACCTTGCGCGGCCGGGTTACTCTCGCGGATGCTGAAAACATTCCCTTTCACGATGCGTCGGCGGATCTAGTTCTCTGTTCAGTATCCCTTGGTTACTTTCACGATATTAACCGCGTATTTCGCGAATTCGCCCGAGCGTGCAAGCCGGGCGGCCGGATCGCAGTGAGCGATCTACACCCCGATGCGTTGTCGTCCGGGTGGACTCGCTCATTTAAGCTGGACGAGCAGCGGTATGACCTGGAACATCATCCTCGCGAAATGCGGGAAGTCCGCGGCGCAGCTTTACGCGCGGGCCTTCGGACCAAGTTCCGGCAGGACATTCACTTCGGGGCCCCTGAGTTGCCGATTTTTCAGCGGAGCGGGAAAGACGAGGTATTCAGATTTGTGACGAGTATTCCAGCCCTGTTCATCGGCCTGTGGGAAAAGCCATGTTAATCACAGGCGCGCGTATTGCGATGAGCTCGTCTACAACCTCTAATCTGAATTTGTGGCTCGACAATGGACGTGTTTCGTTTTCGCCGGTTGTTTCCCCCGAAACTCCCATTCTCCACTTACATAAGTGTCTGGTTTTTCCTGGGCTCATCAACGCGCACGATCACTTGGAGTTGAACCTCTTTCCTAAATTGGGCTGCGGTCCGTACTCAAACGCATCAGCCTGGGCGAAAGATATTTACCGTCCGGAGGAATCGCCCGTTAAGCAGCATCTGAAGGTTCCCAAGCCGCTGCGATTGCGCTGGGGAGGAATCAAGAACCTGATTTCAGGCGTTACCACAGTCGCGCACCACAACGCCTTCCATCCAGTATTCCTGGAGCCCGGCTTCCCGGTGCGGGTTGTGAAGCGGTACGGATGGGCGCACTCGATCGAGTTTTCTCCGGATTGGGAAACGCGCTTGCGAGATACGCCGCCCGATTATCCGTTCGTGATTCATGCTGCGGAGGGTACAGACGAAGCGGCGAGCCGCGAGCTTCAAATCTTGGCCAAGGCTGGAGCACTCAATGACTCGACCGTCCTTGTGCACGGTGTCGGAATTACCTGTTCCGATGTGCCGCTCTTGAAGGCGACAAATACGTCGCTCGTCTGGTGCCCCACTTCAAACCATTTCACCTTGAACTGCAGTCCGGATACGGGCGTCCTGAACTCAGGTATTCCAGTCGCTTTGGGAAGTGATTCGGCAATGACGGCAGACGGCGATCTTCTCGATGAGCTGCGTTTTGCTCATCGAACCATTGATGCTCACAGCCTCTACAGAATGGTTACGTCCGTACCGGCTCGTATGTTGAAGCTGCCCACCGGTTTTGGCCAAATTTGCGACGGTGGGCCGGCTGACTTGTTAGTTATGCGGGACAGCAGTCAGACACCCGCAAACACCTTACTGGAGAATTATCCACAACTCGTTATCGTCGGTGGTCGAATACAATTGGTTTCGTCGGATTTCGCGCGGATTTGCCCGACGAGTATATTGAAGTCCCTTCAGCCACTCGACGTGGAGGGTAGAGATCGATACTTAGTTTCGGCCGACATCTTATCCCTGCTGAACGAAACGACCAGAGCTCTCGAGGGTGCGCCTCGTCTTGCAGGAAAGGCCATCGCCGCATGAGCCCGCTGCTCCGTTCTCTTCCAGTGCTTGTTCTTTGCCCTCACGCGCGTTGTAACTGCCGTTGCGTCATGTGCGACATCTGGAAAGATACAAGCCAATCCGAACTAACGGCAGAAGAACTTGCACGACACCTCGCTGATATTGAGAACTTATCCGTTCAATGGGTGGTTTTCTCAGGCGGCGAGCCGCTGATGCATTCCGATCTTTTCCGGCTCGCTGACATGTTGCGGTCGAGGAATATTCGAGTAACTATCTTGAGCACGGGTTTGCTGCTAAAGCGGTATGCACAACAAATTGTGGCCCATATTGACGATGTAATTGTTTCGTTGGACGGCCCTGCTCATATTCATGACCAGATTCGTCGAGTACCTGGTGCCTTCGCGCAACTTGAGCGGGGTATCCGTGCGATTCATGATTTGGACCCTGACTACCGCATTTCCGCACGTTGCACCATTCAGAGGATGAACTACTCGTGGCCCAGCGAAACTGTACGAGTGGCAAAATGCTTGGAATTGAATTCAATCTCGTTCCTTGCTGCCGATGTGACTTCCGATGCTTTCAATCGATTCCAACCCTGGGAAGCCTATCGGCAAGCTCAGGTGGCGCTCACGCTGGATGAAGTTTGGACTTTGCAGCGAGAGCTCGAGAATGTAGACAAAGAGTGGCAGGGATCCGGGTTTGTAGCAGAGAATGCCGAGAAGCTACGCCGAATTTCCGATCATTTCCGGGCCCATCTCGGGCTTACCCGGCCGGGGCCGCCCCGCTGCAATGCGCCCTGGGTTTCGGCAGTGGTTGAGGCAAACGGCACCGTCCGGCCCTGTTTCTTCCACGCGCCAATCGGTTCGTTGAAGTCACACACGCTTCTTCAGGTTGTGAACGGTTTTGAAGCACAACAGTTTCGGGGGGCGCTGGACGTCGCAACCAATCCAGTCTGTGCCCGGTGCGTGTGTTCTCTCAATTGGAGATAAAGTGAAAAACGCACTTCATCTGGAATGCCAGGTTAACGACCCTTTGCTCACACGAGTACCGCTGGAGTATGAGGCACTCTATTATCCTTATGGATTTCCTGTACGGCTCCGTTCGAATTCCACCACCACGCTAAAAGCAGCCGACCGGAGCTGGGGCACGTATAGACAGCGGCACGATCAGGCGCCGTTCGATATTCGTTTAGCACTTTCGGAGAGTAGTAGTCCCGGATGCCTAGACCCGCCTGTCTTTCGGTCGCAAGGTCATCTCTTAAGCATTGTTTCAGACCGTGAGAACTTCGCATTTCTCGATTTGAACGCCGGCTTTGCTTTCGGGTGGGCCACCGAGGCAACGGCTCAAAACCAAGAGTACTTTCGGCAGTGCCTGCTGGATGTAATGATTTATCCCCTGTTGGAAGTTCGCCACCTGATCACGCTGCATGCAGCCTGCGTCATGTTCCAAGGAAAAGGTATGTTGCTTGCAGGAAACTCCGGCGCGGGCAAATCTTCGCTGTCGTACGCGTGTGCGCGTCGTGGATGGACTTTTGTGTCGGACGACGCGAGCGCCTTGCAAAGGCACGCGCTTCATCCGAAGGTGATTGGTCATCCACAAAAGTTTCGATTCCGGGAACCTGTGGGCGAACTCTTTCCGGAATTTCGGGGCTTGAGGAGCAGTCTTCGCGCCTATGGAAAGCCCACAATCGAGGTAAGCACGAAATCGCTCGAGAACATCATCACCGCTGAAGAGAGCGCCGTGAATGCGATCGTGTTTCTTAATCGTGGTGCTTACGAGTCAGGACCACCGGTCTTAGTACCAGTCTCCGCTGAAGAGGCATGGCGCAGGCTTAGCTTTTCTGTTTGGGCCGTTCAGATGCCTGCATTTGAAGAGCGCCTGGCTGCTCTCGAGGGTCTTCTCGCTGTCCCAATTTATGAGATGCGCTACTCAAAACTCGATCCAGCCATTGATCTGCTGGAGCGCGTCATTCGGGAACGATTGGCTTGAACCAGCTTATAACCTCGCTTGAAGATCTTACGGCGCCCCAGTACGTTCTTGCTGCCCTTGAACTTTTGCAGTTCCAGACTCCTTCGGCAGATCGGCTTGACTGCCTTTCCCAGGCGGACCGCGGCCGATTTTTTGACTGGTGTGACGTTCGCCAGTTGACCTTGTTGCTCGCCCATGTGTGTCGCTCGCCGTTGCCTGCCTGGGTAACTCAGCCGATAATCCGGAAAACGGCTAGTTATGAGCCGCGGTTTAAGCGGCTCAAGCAGCAACTCTTCGAGATTGTGGAAGCGTTCAACGCGGCGGGACTGGAATTTGTGATGTTAAAGGGCCTTAGTCACGCTGCGGCGTTCACGCCTGACGCCCGTTTGAGAGCGCAGGGCGATATTGACCTTTGGTTGATTGGACCCTCCGTCTACAAGGGTCAAGACGTATTGAGAAGTTTGGGTTATCTACCGCGGCTCGCTTCGAAATCAAGGCATCTTTCTCCTATGTCGCGGCCGAGCTCCTGGCGCTGGCGAGGCGATCTTTTTGATTCGGAAATGCCTGTGTCAGTAGAGCTCCATTACGAGCTGTGGAGTGAAGATACAGAGTATATCGCGGTTCCGGAGCTCAATCGATTCTGGGATCGAAAACAAGTGCGTGATTTCGATGGCTACAATATCAATGTTCTGTGTGATGCAGACCTCCTCGGCTTCGCTAGCTTACATCTATTACTTCACCTGCTGCATGGTGACTTACCATTACAGCGTGCCTGGGAAATCGCCAGGTTTCTTGATACTCACGTAACCGACGAGAGCTTTTGGATATCTTGGCGCGCTTCGCATCCGGCGGCTCTCAGACAATTGGAAACATCCGCTTTCTATCTGGTTACGAATTGGTTTAAATGCCGCGCCAGAAAAGAGCTTGTAGCGGATGTTGACAAGCTTCCAGTCGGAGTCAAATCATGGCTCAAGACGTTTTTGTTGGCTCCTATAACTCGCGAATGGGCCCCGAATAAGTCGGAAATGTGGCTACACCTTGCGTTGATACACAAGCGCAAAGACAAGGCTCGCGTTATATTTCGGCGTCTACTGCCCACGTCGGTACCGTGTTTCGTCGACCGGGCAACCGCTCACACATCGCCGCTAGCCAAACTGCTAATGCATGTTCGGCAGCTTCGGTTCTTAGCGACTCGGCTGGCGCGCCATCTTGTTACATTCTTTCCGACCATTTTCGATGGACTGCGCTGGTTTTGGCCACGCAAATCGTGAGCTCAGGTGTGCGGCCGTTCCAAGAAGGTCCTATCTACTTGAATGCGATGGACGGAGCAATGATCGATTCGTTGCCAAGGTTCCCACATGGAATCTGCTGAGCTTAGTTCCTTCAAAATAACTCGCATGACGCCGAGATGCGTCACGATCACTATCATTCGCCCGTCGCACTCAGCAATTGTTTCGTTTAGAGCTCGTAGAACTCGGTCGTGAAAAGAAGCGAAGGTTTCGCCACGCGGTGCACAAATTTCTGATGGCGATTCCATTTTCGCTACATCAGGCTGTTCAGCACGGATTTGAGACCAGCTTCTTCCCTCCCAATCGCCGAAAGAGATTTCCCGAAGGGCACTTCTGGCCTGAACCGGTATGCCCCATCGCTCTCCTAAAGACTGCGCCGTCTGTACCGCACGTTGTAGGTCGCTTGCATACAGCCGGCGAACCTTCCAGCTTCCGAGCAGGTCAGCCAGAGCACTCGCTTGCGCTCTTCCCATTGCATTGAGGGGAGGGTCGCTCTGGCCACACAAAGTACCATTCATGTCCGTGGTGGCATGCCGGATGAGGAACAATTCTTGCGAAATCATCACGTGGCGTTCCCAAGCAGGACTGGGAGAGAGGAAGGCCAAATCAACATCGTTCCGCAGCACCACTCGACGGCGTTGCTCAATCGAGGTTCGGCATATCGAGTAAGGATTGCCTGGGTTGCCATGGCGGTCATGGTTCTGACTAGTGATGCGCCGACGCAATAGTGGGACCCGGAAGATAGCGCAAGATGCCCAGCGACGTCCCGGGTGAAATCCAGGCGATTCGGGTCAGGAAACTGCTGTGGATCGCGGTTCGCGGACCGCAATCGTAGGATCAGCCTGTCGCCGGATTTGATTTTAGTTCCGCCGATGTCCAGGTCTCGGTCAGCCCGCCGGAACAGGGTGTGGACAGGCCCCGCATAGCGCAGCAGTTCTTCTGTGGCTTTGAGCATCCAGCCGGGATGTTTCTGTAGCTGCTTCACTTGGGGAGGATGCTGCAACAATGCTGCCCATGCACTGGCGAGAAAGTACGGCACCGTTTGAGCAATTCCGAGGAACATGGATTTTGCATGCGAAGCACCCGGCCGCACCAAGTAGCGATCCAATTCCTTGTTCGCTTCTTTGGCGCGGTGTTTGACATCAAGCTCGTGAGGCGATCGATCGCTCTCCGAAAGATACTTCACCAGTTGACCGAGCCGTTCGGTATGAGCTGGTTTGACGCCCGTGAGCGCGACCGCCGAAGCCAAGCACCATGGCCGGAAGAATTGGGCGGCTAAATCGACCGGGCGGTCCTTGAGTAAGGGTTCCAGCAGCGCCGATGCCCACGCATTAATTTCTCTTTGCCGCTCGGAAGTTTGAGCGTCCTGAAGTGCAGTGATGACTTCAGAATGTATCCAGCCGTTTGCTACCGCAAAGCAGCACTTCTCGCGGTCTGGCTTGGCGCTGAGGTGAGCGGAGGTCTTTGGGGGCCGCGCTTGTGCGAGGTGTGTGGAACGAAGCGCAGCCAGCACGTCTCGATGGCGGCTTAGAACCCAGGCTTCCTGCGCCTCGCTGAAGTAGAGATCTTCCGGGGCGGGCGGGGATAACGGCGCGTGAGCGAACAGCCCCGGTGTGATTCCATTGGGGTTGATTGAAACGGGTGATGACAGCTCTTGCCTGTCATCACCACTCGCGACATTAATCGATTGCGCCCGAGGCTCACACATATGGAACCGTGTTTAGCACTCGCGCTGAGCTGCGTCCGCCTCCTCTGCCATCTGCTGAAGGACAGTCAGGAACTTCTTTTGTTGACCAACGAAAAGACCATCCGCAGTAAAGGACGCGATAGTCGCAACTGCGCCTGCGAATTTATCGCTGGATGGCCGAATTACCGCACAGTGAGGCAGGTTCGGACTGATAAATTCGCAAGGCACGGGAAAGATCAGGCTGGGCTGCTTCAGCGGATTGAGCGGGCTGAAGAAATTAGGGAACGTCAGGCCGTCATCGCTCACCGGCGCGACCGGGACTTGCACTCCGTTGCCGGCAAAATCGACCCATTCGAGGAAGTGCGCGACCTCGTCGCCACCAATCCCAAATAGAATTCTCAAAACCTCCAAGCTACTCACTTTTTGACTAAGTGCCTGGTACAGGCTTGATCCACCCTGTTCGATATAGCCGAAGTGAAACGCCGCGGTGTTAGCAATCACCTGAATATGCGCGGGGGTACCGTTTAAATCAGCATCAGTTCTTGGGATCGCAGTGCGGTTAGTGATGTTCAGTGCTTGAGGATAGGTGGCGCCGAAGTCTGGGTTAGTTGCGCTACGGTAGCGGATGAACCAACTGGTATCGACGTTGAGATGCATGAGGTTGGTGAGGCGTCCGACATCTCGGGCGCCAGAAGCCGTGCTTCCTTGTAAGGTTTCAAATTCACTGAAATCCACCGGGTCTGCACCCTTGGATTGGAGATAGCCGTTCAAGAAAGTGGCGTGGCTGATCTCATCAATGGTGTTGCTGGTGATGTATTGCGGGCCATCGCCATCAAGATTCGAAAGCGCAGCCTGGTAGGTGTTCATCTGCTGATTCTGATCCACCTCTGGGGGTATACCCGATGTGAGGCCACCCAGCTCCGCATACTGCTGCCAGAGATCGGACTCAATCAACTCGGCGGCGGCCAGAAACCTGAGAATTGCGATGTCTCCCTTCGTAAGTGCCGTCGAGACTGCGCTGGTATCTTGCGCAAGTGCGTTGCCCTTGCCAAGTACCGTACCCCCCACGATAGCCGCCCCGGTTGCTAGCGAACCACGCAGAAACGATCTGCGATTGTTCGCCTGCGCTGCGTCAGTGTTACCTTTCATATGTCTCCTTGGAAAAACTCAGTCCAGCGCATTCTTGCGCTCCGTTTCAGCTTGTGACATTTCACACGAAAAATCGTACCCGCCGTGTAAACAATTTGTATATCCTCCGTGTACACGAGACTTCCCCGCTTTCGCGCGCAGATGGAGGCTAACCGATTCGGCGTTCTCACCGTTAGCAGGGCGCTGACCCCACCTGTTGTGCTGACCGCTGCCTTAGCCGCTGAAGTCAAAAGCGGCACGTGCGAGCCGCGCAACCACGTTGTCTCTTTCGGAGTCACTCCGGCGTGCTCACTTTCATGTACACGGACACCGCGAGTTGACTGCCATCAGCCAAGAAATTGACACCGCTATGATTCGTCGCTGCGGGTTGATCAAAGTCAACTATTATTCCCGTTCGCGGTCAACTATTTTTCCCTTTTGTTTAAGCGAGCATAGTCGTGGCCGGGCGGGGGAATGTGAGAAAACGCGCGAGCGTTTTCCAAGGGCTGTGGGAAGCGGTTTTTGCTTTCCACAGCCCGTCATTTCCACGGCCATCTTGGATTGTTTACGATTCTTCTTTGGCCTTCTTGGCCTGTTCGACTCGGTAGCTCGGGATGTTTAGCTCGAGGATGACGCAATGATGAACGAGGCGGTCAATCGCGGCTGCCGTGGTCATAGGATCTTTGAAGATTCCTTCCCATTTCGAGAACGGCAGATTGCTGGAGATGAAGACGCTGCCACGCTCGTAACGTTCGGCCAGCAGGGTGAACAGCACCTCCATCTCTTCTCGACTCTGTTGCACATAGCCGAGATCATCAATGATCAGGCCTTCGAAGTGCGCCAGTTTCTTCAGGAAGCGGCTAAGCTTGAGGTCGCGTTTGGCAACCAATAGATCCTGCACCAGAAGCGCCGAGGTGGTGAAGTACATGCGCCGGCCGCGAGCAATCAGTTCCTGGCCGATGGCGCAGAGAAGATGAGTCTTGCCGCTACCGGGATTACCGAAGGCCAACACGTTTTCACGCCGGTCCAGCACTTCTCCTTCAATGAGCGACTTGGTTAAGATCGCCACCTTTGGTGGCAGCCGTTTCAGGTTGAAGTTGGCTAAGGCTTTCTCTGCCGGAATGCGCGACTGGCGCAGCAATCGTTGGATGCGCTTCTGCTGGCGATCCTGACTTTCGCGAGTGACCAGATCCAGCAGGTAACGTTCATAACTCAGGGTTTCGCGCTCGGCCAAACGAGCTGCTTCTTCGTAGGTCCGCCGCACTGTGGGTAAGTGCAGTTCCGTCAGACTCTCGGTGAGTGCGGCTTTGACATCCACGATATCGGTCGTCATGCGGCCGTGTCTTCCCTTGTCAGAAGGTCGTCGAAAACCGCGAGCGAGACGGGGTCTACAGCAATGTTGGTCAGCGGAGTGGGGGAGCATTGTCCTCCGTCAAGCGAGCGGTTTCTTCCGCGTTCAGAGCTTGCTGACTCCCCAGCAAAAACCGAATGGCTCCTTCGACCAGTGCCTCTCCGCGGCGAGCTGCCAACAACAGGAGCGCCAAGTACTCTTGAGCACCACGTTTCGGACCGTGTTCTTCGCGCAGAGCATCGTAAGCCAAGCGGAACCAGTTGGTCGGGAACAGATCGCTCCGGTAGCGATAGTTTTCAAACGCTCTCGGCTTGGCGGTACTCAGTGTTGCGGATTGAGCTTCGAGCTAGATCCGGGGCAGCCCTCTATAACCCAACGTTTGGGTTATCCTGAGATTTGGGGTCTCGGAAATACGAAGGTATCCGCTTCAGTGCCTACTCAAACGATCACCCGCCCCCGGCATGTTCACGGGAAGCATGAAGACGCGTTGGTGATTGTGGATCTGCTGTCGGATGGCAACGTGATTTCGCTAATCTGAACTGGCCCCATTTGATCATTTGAATCGGCCCCACCTTTAAGACAAAAACGGGGTATTCTGTTTCGGGCTTGCAAGCCCGAACGGAGGCCCTGTTGGACAGGAGAAGAAAGGTGGAGCTATTCGAACAGATCAGACGGGAGTACGAACACGGGGTGGGGACGATTCGGGCAGTGGCCAAGAAACTAGGCATTCACCGGCGCATGGTGCGGCAGGCATTAGCCGATGCACGACCTCCAGAGCGTAAGAAGGCGAAACGGAAGCAGCCACAGTTGGGCCTCGTGAAGGAGTTCATCGACACGATTCTGGAAGCGGACCAGCGTGCGCCGCGCAAGCAGCGACACACGGCACACCGCATCTACCAGCGGATTCGGCGGGAGAAGCCAGAGGCGACGGTTTCCGAATCGACGGTCAGACGGTACGTGGCTTGGAAGAAGCAAGCATTCGGCACTTCCAAAG